>Ga0315902_10007440_pt1 | contig 14952 bp, 15 predicted proteins | sample LakEriMetagenome_9_FD_203523 | JGI IMG/M metagenome (GOLD analysis project Ga0315902, IMG submission 203523) | Freshwater fungal communities from buoy surface, Lake Erie, Ohio, United States - Buoy 12 MA117 | ecosystem: Environmental > Aquatic > Freshwater > Lake > Lake biofilm | place: USA... | reverse complement strand
GGACATGGTATTGTAGGTGCGCAGATAGGTACCGGAGCAGGACTGGCTTTCGCCGAGAGATACAGAGGTACAGACAATGTTTGTCTGACATTCTTTGGTGATGGAGCCGCTCGTCAGGGAATGCTGCACGAAACGTTTAACCTGGCAATGCTTTGGAAGCTGCCGGTAGTTTTCATCTGCGAGAATAACAATTATGCGATGGGAACATCTGTTGAGCGTACTTCTAACGTCATTGATATTTACAAACTCGCTGATGCGTATGATATGCCGGGCGATAGCGTGGATGGGATGAGTCCGGAAGCAGTACATGAGGGGATTATCAGAGCAGTGAACAGAGCAAGAAAAGGAGAGGGCCCCACTTTACTGGAAATAAAGACCTATCGCTACAAAGGGCATTCGATGAGTGATCCACAGAAGTATCGGACTAAGGAAGAAGTGGAGGAATACAAAGAGCGTGACCCGATTGAGCATTGCCGCAAAGTGCTGCTCGAGAACTTTAAGCTGAAGGAAGCGGAAATTGAAGTGATTGATGAACGGGTGAAAGCAGAAGTTGAAGAATGTGTACGCTTCTCTGAAGAGAGCCCCTGGCCTTCAAACGATGAGCTTCTCAAAGATGTTTATATACAGGAAGACTACCCGTTTATTGTAGATTAATTAATTGATTTTTAGGTATTTGTACATAATATTTGTATTTTAAATTAAATAAAAATGGCCGATAAAAATAAACAAGTTGCTGAGCAGGATCATGATGCCCAGGTAATTTTAAAAGCCCAGGATTTCTGGTCGCGCAATGCAAAAAAAATAACAACTATCGCCTCGCTGGTCATATTGATTGCGGGCGGTTGGTACGTTTATGCAAAATTCATCAAGGAACCGCAGGAGAAGAAAGCGTCCGAGGCAATGACGCGTGCCGAGTCTTACTATGGCAAAGATTCACTCGATCTGGCGCTAAATGGAGACGGAGCGAATGCCGGTTTTCTTAAAATAATCAAGAATTACTCGGGTACAAAAGCTGCAAATCTTGCTCACTATTATGCAGGAAGTATTTATCTGCGCAAGGATGACTTTAATAATGCGGTGAAATACCTCAAAGAATTCAGCACATCTTCAACTCTTATACAAAGCATGGCTTGGAAAATGCTCGGAGATGCTTACATGAGTCTTGGTAAAAAAAGTGAAGGGGTTGAATACTACCTGAAAGCAGGAAAACACAACGAAAAAGATGAATATACTTCTTCTGAGTGTCTTTTTCTTGCCGGGCTTGCATACGAGACGATCGGAAAATCAAAAGAAGCCGGAGAAGTATACCTTACAATTAAAGAAAAATACCCTAAGTCTGAAAAAGGTGCCCAGGTTGATAAATACCTGGCGCGGGTAGGTGTAATTAAAAATGATTAATTATTGAATCAATGGCAACTGAAAACAGCCAGCTGTTTCAAAATTCTGCAGGCATCGAATCCAAAAGCGATGCCTGTATTGTTTTGGTGAAGACGATCTGGAATACTTCTTTTACTGATGAATTGGAAGAAGGGTGCAGAAAGGTGCTGGAAGAAAATGGGGTTACTCAAATTAAAACCCTGCTTGTACCCGGTGCCGTTGAAATTCCATTTGCAATCCGACAGTTTGATGCCCGTTCAACCTCTTTTCGTGCCCATGCTTATATCGCATTAGGCTGCGTCATCAAAGGAGATACACCTCATTTCGAATATGTTTGTCAATCCGTTACACAGGGGATTACACAATTAAATCTAAGTTTATCTGTGCCTGTTATTTTCGGAGTGCTTACAGTTAATAACGAAGAGCAGGTGCATGAGAGATTAGGTGGAAAGCATGGACATAAAGGTGAAGAAGCTGCACATACTGCATTGAAAATGATTAATTTATTGAATTTAATTCAATAAAAAATACATATAGTTAGTCATGAAGGTTCAATTGTTTATACCTTGTTTTGTTGATCAGTTGTATCCGGAGTCGGCCTGGAATATGATAAAGATTCTGGAGAAACTCGGCTGTAAGGTATCATACAATGCGGGACAAACATGTTGCGGTCAGCCGGCCTTCAATGCCGGTTTTCATGATGATTGCAAGTCGGTCGCGATGAAGTTTCTGAAAGATTTTAAAGGAGATGATTTGATCGTAACGCCAAGTGCGAGTTGCTCCGGCTTTATACGTAACTACTACCCAAAGTTATTCGATAATTCCTCAGTGCACAATCAGGTGAAGGGTATGCAGAAAAGGGTGTATGAGCTTAGTGAATTTTTGACGGATGTTCTAAAAACAGAAGATATCGGTGCACGCCTGGACGGGAAAGCAACCTATCATGATAGCTGTGCTGCACTGAGAGAATGCGGCATTAAAGAGGCTCCCAGGAAGTTATTGTCAAAAGTAAAAGGACTTGAAATAGTGGAAATGCAGGATGTGGAAACATGCTGCGGCTTTGGTGGCACTTTCTCTGTTAAATTTGAACCGATTTCTGTGGCAATGGCTGATCAAAAAGTAAACAATGCTCTCGCAACAGGTGCAGAATACATCATATCTACCGATTTAAGTTGTTTGATGCACATGGAAGGGTACATAAAAAAGAAAGGGCATCATTTAAAAGCAATGCACCTTGCCGATGTATTGGCAAGTGGGTGGTAAAAAATATACTATGGCATACTGGCTTGTAAAATCAGAACCTTTCAAATACAGCTGGCAACAGTTTGAAAAAGAGGGCAGAACTTTCTGGGATGGTGTGCGTAATTATGCTGCCAGAAACAATCTCAGGGCAATGAAAAAGGGGGATGAACTTTTTTTCTATCACAGCAATGAAGGCCTCGAAATTGTCGGCATTGCAAAAGTGGTGAAGGAGGCTTATCAGGATCCTACTACCAATGAAGAAGCCTGGGTAGCAGTTGATCTTGTACCGGTTAAAAAACTTAAAAAACCTGTTTCTTTGGCTGCTATAAAAGCAGAACCGGCTCTTTCTTCCATGGAAATATTACGTCTATCCCGTTTAAGTGTTTGTCGGGTATCGCCGGAGGAATGGAAGACAATCATGAAGATGTCCGGCGTCTGAAAATAAATCTCCATGTCAATGCGATTTCATTTAAAAACTAAAAAAAGCCGGATTGCAGGAACAGGTGCTTTTTCATTAAGCGACATTCCCAAGGGCAAAAAGATCGGGGAGATGGCCGGTGAGCTGATTAGTTACAGGGAAGCTCAAAAGAGAGTCAAACAACAACCCGGAGGTGTATTGTTAATGGTTGAGTTTGATCATGAACCGATTGCATTGGATGCCAGCGTGAACCGCAACGAGCTTTCTTATATCAACCATTCATGTAGTCCTAATACTTATATGCGCAGAGCCTACAGAAGAGTTGAATTTTACTCTCTGAAAAAAATCAAAAAAGGAGAAGAGCTCACTTGTGATTATGGTGAAACTCACCATGACGGGAAATTAAAATGCGGCTGTAAATCACCTGATTGCCGGGGCTTTATCTGATAAAAATCTTGTTCATTAATTCCTTGTACATATTTCCAAAAGTGACCACCTATAACCAACGCATCCGTAATTTTACAAAGTGACAAAACTGTCTGTCAATATCAACAAATTTGCGACTATCCGAAACAGTAGGGGCGGACACAACCCTGATGTCTTAAAAGCAGCACTTGATGCCGAGCGATTTGGCGCCGATGGTGTTACAGTACATCCCAGGCCGGATGAACGCCATATTCGTTACAGTGATGTTAGGCAGATTCGCCCTGCTCTTAAAACAGAATTTAATATAGAAGGAAATTGCAGAGAACATTCCTTTGTTGACCTAGTACTTGAAGTACGACCCGATCAGGTGACACTTGTGCCGGATGTAAGCGGACAGCTAACCAGTGATCATGGATGGGATACGGTGAAAAACCATGACTATCTGAAAGAGATGATCAGGGTGTTTAAAACTGCAGGCATCAGGACTTCCATTTTTGTAGATCCGGTTGCTGAAATGATTGAAGGAGCAGCCAATGTCGGGACCGACCGAATTGAACTTTATACAGAAGCTTATGCAAAAACATTTGCATCCGGGGATAAAGAAAAGGCAGTTGCTCCTTTTGTAGAAAGTGCTTTACTGGCAAAAAAACTTGGATTAGGGATCAATGCAGGGCATGATCTGGACCTGAATAACCTTGAATTCCTGATTCAGTCAATTCCCTGGATCGATGAAGTAAGTATCGGACATGCACTTATTTGTGATGCGCTTTATTATGGTTTTGAAAATACCATCCAGATGTACAAACGTCAACTATATACTGCACAATAGCACAAAGATCAGTAGCCTGTTTCTCCGGTTCTCACTTTATATTTCTTCTTCCCTTCTTTTGACTTTTCAAAGTCAAGTACTTCTTTGGGTTTTGGCTTTTCTTTTTTTTCAGATTCTTTTTTATCAGTTGTAACCGGGTTTTCTCCTTCTTCTTTTTTGATGATTCCGTTTGCCGTGCCGGTACCGTCATCTTCCTTGCCTAGTATGTAATTTTTCTTCTCAACAAGCCTGCTGGTTTCTGGGTCATAGATTTTCCACATGCCATGAGGTACGGTAGAAGCGTCAATCTTTACTTTTACAAGCTGCACTTTGCCGGGATTATTGATATCAAAAACCTCAACTGTTTCGTATGGATTCTCAGGATTGCTGGCAAGCCATCCCTCTTCTCTGATTAAATTTCCGTTGGGTGCAAAGTATTGTTGTTGTCCGTGCTTATTGCCAAATCTGTAGTTCTCTATGCCTAGTACATCTCCTTGTAAACTGTAAAGTCGCCAAATACCTGTTTTCAGATCGTTCAGGTATTCACCTTCTTCCTCGTAGCCGGGTTCTCCTCTTAATTCTTCAATGCGGTTTACCCATTTTCCTTTTTTCTTGCCGGACATATCTGTACAATTCAAGGTATCACCATTGACACCGAGCATGAAGTCCTTACATTGTCCGTTTGCCCCTTTAACGTATGCGAACATAAATGGTAAAGCCAGCAAAAAGCTTCGTAAGTTTGAATTTAGAAAGTTTGACATATACGAGGGATCAGAAATTAAAGAATACACCGATTTAACGCAAATGCTTATGCAAAATTGTCTTGTCAAAGTTAACTTCTTCCTGATTGCATTTTTTCTTTTTAGTTCTGTTGATGCCCAGATAAAGCCTACTTCGGCAACAGACAGGATAAGTAATTTGAAAAAACGCAGATTGCTTGAAGAAAATTCACCAATTAAGGATAGTTTATTCAGAAATATCGGACCGACAATTATGAGCGGAAGGGTGACAGATCTGGAAGTGAATCCTGTTGATCCTACCGAATTTTATGTTGCTTATGCCAGCGGTGGCCTTTGGCATACTACGAATAATGGCCAGTCGTTTCGCCCGATATTCGATAACGAAGATGTGATGACAATCGGTGATATTGCTGTAAACTGGAAAGGGAATCGCATCATCTGGGTCGGTACCGGTGAAGTAAACAGCAGTCGTTCTTCTTATGCAGGAACAGGTATGTACCGATCAGATGACGGTGGAAATACTTGGAATTACGTAGGCTTGCCCGAGAGTCATCACATTGGCAAAATTATTTTACATCCTTCAGATGCGAATGTGGTCTGGGTTGCTGCACTTGGACATTTATACTCCGGCAATCCTGAGAGAGGCGTATTTAAAACTTCAGATGGCGGTAAAAGCTGGCAACATAGTTTAAAAATTGACGACAATACAGGGGCCGTTGATCTGGATGTAGATCCACGAAACCCCGATCACCTTTACGCAGCTATGTGGTATCGTACCCGTCGCGCCTGGAGTTTTGAAGAAAGCGGTGCAACAAGCGGTGTTTATGAAACTTTTGACGGAGGTAAAAGCTGGAATAAAATCTCACTTTCTGAAAAGGGATTTGCATCCGGCTCACGACTTGGCAGGATCGGAATTTCTGTTAGTGCTGCAAATCCAAATATCGTTTATGCAGTAATAGATCAGAATGAAACACTTCCTGATACGGGAAAAATAAAAAAAGAAAGCGGATTAACTGCAGAGCAATTCAAAACAATGAATGCCGAAACCTTTCTTTCTCTGGAGGATTCGGTTTTAAATAAATTCCTGCGTAAAAATAAATTTCCTGCGAAGTATAATGCTGAAACAGTAAAACAACTGATAAAAGATAAAAAAATTGAACCATCTGCAGTTGCTCTATACCTCGATGCGGGAGATGACGGATTTAGTAATTCATCTATCAAAGGATGTGAAGTATACAGAAGTGATGATGCAGGAAAGAACTGGTATAAAACACATCAGAAACCCATTTCTATATATAATACGTATGGTTATTATTTTGGTAAGATTTATGTATCGCCGTCTAATCCGGAAAAAATCGTGATACTCGGGTTTTATGCAATGCAAAGTAAAGATGGCGGGAAAACATTTCAGAAAATCGATAAGGACAATGTTCACCCCGATCATCATGCTTTGTGGATCAACCCGCTTCGAGACGAGCACATGATCAACGGAAATGATGGAGGAGTAAATATTACCTATGATGATGGCAATAACTGGTTTAAAGCAAATTCTCCTGCCGTTGGTCAATTCTATGCGATAGCTGTTGATAATGCAAAACCTTATAATGTATACGGAGGATTGCAGGATAACGGCAGCTGGTATGGGCCTTCTAATCACATAGAATCTGTTGAATGGTACGAGACTGGTAAATATGGTTATTCTTCGCTTAATGGTGGAGATGGCATGCAAGTACAAGTTGATATTCGAGATAACAAAACTGTCTACACCGGCTATCAGTTTGGTAACTATGCGAGAATGGAAAAAACAAATCCATTGATTGATCGGCTTGAAATTCGTCCGATACATAATCTTGGTGAGGCTCCCTTGCGTTTCAACTGGCAAACGCCCATTCTGTTATCCTCTCACAACCAGGATGTATTTTACATAGGAAGCAATCGTCTTTACCGAAGTTTCAACAAGGGTGAGAACCTCCAGCCGATCAGTGGCGATCTTACAGGAGGCAAAAAGAAAGGCAACGTGCCTTTCGGTACGCTTACAACCATCGCTGAATCACCTTTGCGTTTTGGGCTTATTTACACAGGTAGTGATGATGGATTTATTTATGTAACAAGAGATGGTGGTGCAAGCTGGAAAACATTGCATGGTTCACTTCCCAAACAAGTACAAGGCTTATACGTGAGCAGACTTGTTGCTTCCAAACATTCAGAAGGTAGGGTTTATCTTACACTCAATGGATATCGCAATGATCATTTTGATGCGTATGTATTTAGTAGTGAAGATTATGGACAGACATGGAAAAGAATTTCAACAGACCTGCCTGCAGAACCTGTGAATGTGATTCGTGAAGACCCAAAGAATGAGAGGATTTTATATATTGGAACAGACAACGGCCTGTATGTTACACTCAATAATGGAGAGCGCACATTTGCATGGAGAGCCGGTTTGCCAAGAGTTGCCGTTCATGACCTCGTTATTCAGGAGAGAAAAAATGAAATCGTGCTAGGTACGCACGGACGTAGTATCTATATTGCTCCTTTAAATAAAATACAGGAACTTGCTGTAAATGCTGAACCCAAAAAGTAAATTCAAATACTCATAATTATTTTAAAAATTTAAACTACACATCATGAAAAATTTAATGCTTCCCTTTCTCATATTTATGGTAGTAGCTCCTTTGTTTTCAATTGCACAGGACAACAGCAAAGGCAGACCAAGTCCTCCCAAAGTTTTTGAAACTGTTGCAGGCAAAACCAAAATAAGTATTCAGTACAATGCACCTTCCGTTAAGGGTAGAGAAATTTGGGGGAAGCTGGTGCCTTATAAAAAGATCTGGCGTACCGGGGCAAACGAAGCAACTACTTTTGAATGTGATGGAGATCTGATGGTGGAAGGAAAATTATTACCCAAGGGAAAATATGCATTGTTTACAATTCCTGACAAAACGGAATGGATCATTATTTTCCATAGTAATACCAATCAATGGGGTACATACGAATACAAACAGGAAGGGGATGTGTTACGCGTGAATGTAAAAGCAGTTCCCGCAGCTGCTTTTCAGGAGCAATTGCTGTTTACATCTATCCCTAATGGAATTGCTATTGTATGGGAGAACCTTTCTGTGCCTATTATGATTAAATAAGTTTGATATTTTTTTGATTATATGAACATCAGCAAAAATATTTTAATGGGATTGTTGCTGCTTTGTCTGCTCGCAACATGGAGTTATTATTTTTATAATAAAGGTATCACCAAGCAGAAGGTGCCTGATTCTCCTGCACAACCCGAAATATTAGCTGATCACAAAATGATTACAAATGTTGCAAATACTGATTCTTCTCTGCATGCTGAAAATGACAGTCTGATCAGAGTGGTGAATGATTTAAAGATTCGTATTGATAGCCTGGAAACAAAAAACCATCGGTTAAAAAGACTGATTAAATATGGCGAATGATTTTTTTATTGAGAATAATTATTAATTACAACAATATAAAATCCCAAAAATGAAAAAAACACTCTTCTTAGTATTGCTCGCAATTGTATGTGGCTTTACGAATGAACTGTCCGCCCAAATTGTTTATGATTATAAAGTAAAAACAAAAGAAAACGTTGCTGACAGAACGAAGATGCTGGATATACTTCGTGCAAAGCTTTATGAAGAATATCGTCAGGAATTTATTTTTGCAGTTGATAAACTAAATGTTTCAGGAGGGTATGCCTGGTTTCAGGGAGTTGCCAAAAGAGAAGATGGTATGCCGGTTCAGGTTGATGAAAATTTGGATTGTTGCCATGTAGAAGCTTTAATGAAAGTAAGCAAAGGGAAGTGGTATATTGTAGAAATGGGTGCCTTTTCAACTGATGTTTGGTGGGATGGTTTATGGGAAAGGACAGATGCACCTAAGAAAATATTTTTTCAATAAGATTAAACTGTTTAAATCATTTAAATTCATTTTATTAAAGTAGTCAAATAACAGAAAAAGCCCTTCAAAAGAAGGGCTTTATTTATGTTTCCATTAAGGGGTCTTAATAACGGTAATGTTCTGCTTTGAATGGTCCCGCCTGTGGAATGCCCAGATAGGATGCCTGTTCGGTAGTCAGTTCATCAAGTTGAGCGCCAACTTTCGCAAGGTGCAGACGTGCAACTTTCTCATCAAGGTGCTTTGGAAGAACATATACTTTGTTGTCGTACTGATTGTGATTGCTCCATAGCTCAATCTGAGCAAGGGTTTGGTTTGTAAATGAGTTACTCATCACGAAGCTTGGGTGACCGGTTGCACAACCAAGGTTCACAAGGCGTCCTTCTGCAAGAAGAATGATATCCTTACCATCTACATTATAAATATCTACCTGAGGTTTGATGGTGTCTTTTGTGTGACCATAATTTGTGTTCAGCCATGCAACATCAATTTCAATATCAAAGTGACCGATATTACAAACGATTACTTTGTCTTTCATCAGCTTGAAATGTTCACCGGTAATAAGGTCGCGACATCCTGAAGCTGTTACCACGATATCTGCTTCCTGAACGGCATCTTTCATTCTTTTCACTTCGTATCCGTCCATAGCTGCCTGTAAAGCACAAATCGGATCAATCTCCGTAACAATTACACGGCAACCCGCTCCGCTTAAGCTTTTCGCACTTCCTTTTCCAACATCACCGTACCCGCCAACAACAGCTACTTTTCCTGCAAGCATAACATCAGTAGCACGACGAATCGCATCAACCAGACTTTCCTGACAACCGTATTTATTATCAAACTTTGATTTTGTTACACTGTCGTTAACGTTGATGGCAGGCATTGGAAGTGTTCCTTTTGCAACGCGCTCATATAAGCGATGCACACCTGTAGTTGTTTCTTCACTGATACCCTTAATGCCTGCTACCAGTTCAGTATAATTATCCAGTACCATATTTGTGAGGTCACCACCATCGTCGAGGATCATGTTGAGCGGACGATCAGCAGCACCAAAGAATAAAGTTTGTTCAATACACCAGTCGGCTTCTTCAATTGTTTGTCCCTTCCACGCATATACTCCGATGCCGGCAGCAGCGATTGCCGCAGCTGCATGGTCCTGTGTTGAAAAGATATTACATGAACTCCATTTTACTTCGGCACCAAGTGCAACCAGTGTTTCAATCAATACAGCAGTTTGAATGGTCATATGCAGACAACCTGCAACACGTGCACCTTTTAAAGGTTGTTTAGGACCATATTCAGCACGAATAGCCATCAGGCCGGGCATTTCTGCTTCTGCCAAACGAATTTCTTTCCGGCCCCATTCGGCCAGACTGATATCTTTTACTTTGTATTTGAGATCGAAGTCGATCTTGCTGCGGGTGAGTGTAGACATGATTAATTTGTTTAGGATGCAAATGTACTGCTGATGTTATAAAAGAATAGTTTATTTATAAAAAATAGATATAAATACTATTATATATATTAATTTAGATTAAAATACTAAAAAATCATGCCTTTAAAAACCAAATCAGCAGAATCCGCCAAAGTATCTGTGAAACTGGATGAAACCGATCGTCGAATTTTACAATTATTACAAAAGGATGCAAGGATGACGGTTAAGGACCTGGCTGCCGCAGTTAATCTGAGTGCTACACCTGTACATGAACGTATTAAGCGACTGGAGGCAACGGGGGTTATCAGAGGGTACAGTGCAGTAATAGACCGGTCTAAAACCGGCAAATCGCTGATGGTGGTTTGTTATGTTTCTCTTAGAGAACACAGCAGAGCGGCAGGATCCAAGTTTATTAAATCAATTATGGCGATGGAAGAAGTGACGGAGTGTTATAACATATCCGGAGAGTTTGATTTTATGCTGAAGGTTGTGGCAGCAGGCATGGATGAATATTATGATTTTCATGTGAACAAGCTAAGCCAGATTGAAAATATCGGTAATCTCCAAAGCACTTTCATTATGGGTGTGATCAAAGAAACCTTTGTATGATCCTGATTCATCTTAACAAATATTTATTAATGCCATGCATTGCATCTGCCTTTACGATTGTCTACATTAGTATCAAAATTTATAAACATTAAAAAAATGGAACACTTTAAACAACATGCCGGTACCCTTTTTATTGCTATTGCCATTATACTTGGCCTATGGATTGCCGGCGGGGCTTACAAGTATAAATTTAAATCTCAGGAAAATATTTCCGTCACCGGTATGGCGGAGAAAGATTTTACAAGTGATCTTATTGTGTGGAGCGGAAGTTTTACTAGAAGCGGAATGGATTTGAAAACAGCTTATGCCGAACTGAAGCAGGATGAGTCCACCATTAAATCATATTTAAATTCTAAAGGCATTCCGGATTCAAGTATTGTTTTTGCATCGATTACCACTATTAAAGAATTTCAGTCGCAATACAATGCAGACGGTACCGAAATCGGTAAAATATTTGTTGGCTATTCTCTTACAGGAAGTGTACGGGTAGAGTCAGGCGATATCGTAAGAGTGGAAAAATTATCCCGTGAAATCACCGAGTTGCTTGAAAAAGGTATTGAGCTGAACTCTAATACACCTGAATATTACTATACGAAGCTCAATGAATTAAAAATTGATCTTCTCGCACAGGCGAGTGCGGATGCAAAAAACAGAGCAAAAACCATTGCCAACAACAGTGGAGGATCTTTGGGTGATCTTAAAAAGGCAAGTATGGGGGTATTTCAGATAACAGGTAAAAATGTAAATGAAGATTTTAGTTATGGCGGTGTTTTCAATACCTCCAGTAAGGAGAAAACGGCATCTGTAACCTTAAAGGCGGAATACCTTGCTGATTAATCAGAGTTGAATGCCCATGATATAATCATTCATCTGAAAACCATTGCCGATCTCAAAGTCGGCACTTAGTTCAATCTCAAAGCCGTTGCGTTCATAAAATGCAATGGCTTTTTTATTTGTACGGTTTACCTGAAGAATCAGGTGAGTGCCTTTTTCTTTTTTTACTTCATCAAGCACCTTAAATAAAAGCGCTTTTCCATAGCCTGCGTGCTGTTTCTCCGGAAGTACGTAAAGTTTATGAAGTTTGTACGTTTCTTCATTTTTTTCTTTTGCATAGGATGCAAAACCTGCTGCTTCATAATGGTCATAAATTACCAGAAAATGATGACCCTCTCTCATTTGTTTTTCCAAAGCCGCAGTACTGTACATCATCTCCAGCATGAATTCAATCTGTTCCCTGGAAATAATATCTGCATAGGTCTGTGGCCATACACGTCGGGTTAGTTCCTGTATGAGCGGAATCTGTTCTGCTGATATTTCAACGATTCTTTGAGAATCCATTTTTATTTGCTTCAGATTAAATATGACCTGTTAAAGATAAATCCTTTAGCTATTTGTTCTTCCTTCAGTATTTTTATTCTATGAGATTCTGCTTTGTATTGATTCTGGTTTTTCAATTGTATATTACAAAAGGACAGCCTTTCGGTGGAAATCCCCCCGTGCATCGGTTTTATGAATTAAAGTCTGACACAGTCAATATTATTTATCCAAAAGGCTTGGAGAAGGAGGCAAGAGAAATTATATCTATTTCCAATCAGCTCATAAAAAATCCTCCGGCATCCCTTGGTGTCAGAACAAGACCGATTCATGTTGTCCTTCAGAATTTACCGGTACAATCAAATGCTTATGTTGGTATTGCACCGAGAAGAAGTGAATATTACATGCGTCCGTATTTTGCGAATCATGAATTGTCATCTCTTCCCTGGCATCAGGTACTTGCCGTTCACGAAACAAGACATATTCATCAATTCGATGTATTCAATACAAGGATACCTCGATTCTTATCATTTTTTCTTGGTCAGCAAGGTGCAGCTCTCGGTATGAATGCAGCCATTCCCGACTGGTTCTGGGAAGGTGATGCAGTTTGGCAGGAATCTGTTGTGACATCGCAGGGGAGAGGTAGACTGCCTTCTTTTTTCAACGGATACAGGTCGCTATGGTTTGCAGAGAAAAAGTATAATTATCAGCAACTGAGAAACGGCAGCTTCAGAAAATATATTCCAAATCACTATGAGTTGGGATACCTGTTGGTGCATTATGGAAGACAGAGATTCGGGGATAGTATTTGGAGAAATATCACAAAAGATGCAATAGGGTTTAAGGGACTTATATATCCTTTTCAGAAAGCAGTGAAAAGACATACCGGACTTTCTTACAAATCTTTTGTTGATTCTTCTTTTTCGTTTTATAAAAATCAAATGAAAAAAGAATATGATGAAAAAGAGATCAATTATTTAAAAATCTCTAATCCTGTTAAAAATAATGTTCAGTTTTATCGCTTCCCTTCATACATGACAGATGGAAACAGGTTGGCTCTCTTAGAAAGTTACAGAACAATTCCTCGCTGGGTAATCATTGACAGCTCAGGCAATCGTATAGAGAAACACGTAAAAGATATTGATGCAGAATCTTATTATTCACATAGAGGGGGCAACATTGTATACACTGCATTTAAGCCTGATATACGCTGGGGTTGGCGAGAGTACTCAAATATTAAAATATTGAACATCGCTTCGGGAAAAAGAAGAAATATTACGACCCGGTCTCGTTTATTTATGCCCGATCTTTCACCGGATCAGAAAACTATCGCAGCAGTTTATTCGGGATCTGATTTAAAGTGCAGTCTGACTTTGATTGATATTGAAGGCCGAACTCAAACCAATCTTCCAAACTCCAATAAATATATTTACACCTATCCGAAATTTTCTTCAGATGGGAAATACGTATACAGCGCGATTCGAAATGAGAAAGGAGAGATGGCAATTTTGCAATCCGACTGTTCAACCGGCAGCGAGGTTCTTTTGTTTCCATTTGCAAACCGTCCGATTTCATACCTGCACGTTACAGATGATTACATCTTTTTCACATCACCGGAAGGCATGTCAGATATTATTTACCGACTAACTATTCGCGATTATAATATTGTAAAAGTTGCCAATCTCCCCAACGGGAATTACCAACCCACTTACCGAACTTCAACAGGTACACTTCTGTTTAATACTTGGACCACAGACGGATTGATGTTAAGAGAAAAAAACTTGAATGTACTTAATGCATCCGAACCGTATATGCCAAGAGGCCTGGAATTACTCTTTACAAAAGACAGCATTAATATTTTATATCCTAATGTTCTTGATAACGTTCAGCAATATTCCGCAAATTCAAAGAAATACCAACAAGGATTGCATTTGCTTAATATACACAGTTGGCGTCCGCGAGTGTACGAGCCGGATTACGGCATTACTTTCTACAGTGACAACATCCTAAATACTTTCTCGGGTGAATTGAATTACAACTACAACCGCAATGAGTCATCGCATCAGCTTTCCACTGCTATGATATACGGAGGGCTTTACCCTTTATTGCGTGCAGAGTTGTCGCAAACATGGAACAGGAGTTTGAGTTTGAATCAGGACACACTCATCACCTGGAGTCAGCAGGGGATGAATGCCGGCTTCGTATTGCCTTTTAATTTTACCGGTGGCAGAAATTTCAGAAACCTTAGTATACGTGCAAATATTCATAATGATAAAATACAGTATACCGGACTTGCAAAGTCAATTTATGCCAACGATGATTTTCGTTACTACAGCACTGCAATTAGCTGGGTGCAACAATCGCAAAAAGCGGTACAGCAGATTTATCCGAGATGGGCGCACACTTTTTTCTTACAGCACAGACATACTCTTGATGGCATAAAAGGTGGCCAGTTGTTCGTAAATGCATCATTGTATCTTCCGGGATTAAGCAACAATCATCATCTTGTCCTCTTTGCATCCTGGCAGAGAAGAGATACGCTGCGTGGTTCCCGTTTTTCTAACAGCATCCCTTTTGCAAGGGGATACAATCCCATTAATTTCCCGAGAAGCCAAAGGTTTTCTGCCAACTACCATCTGCCTTTGTTTTATCCAGAATTCGGAGTTGG
>Ga0315902_10007439_pt1 | contig 14952 bp, 8 predicted proteins | sample LakEriMetagenome_9_FD_203523 | JGI IMG/M metagenome (GOLD analysis project Ga0315902, IMG submission 203523) | Freshwater fungal communities from buoy surface, Lake Erie, Ohio, United States - Buoy 12 MA117 | ecosystem: Environmental > Aquatic > Freshwater > Lake > Lake biofilm | place: USA... | reverse complement strand
CCAGCTGGCCGATCACCAAGCACGTCAAGGCCTACCACGTGCTCTTCCTGCTGCTCGTGACGGGCATGCTCGGCGTGTTCGTGTCGCTCGACTTCTTCCTGTTCTACGTGTTCTGGGAGGTGATGCTCCTGCCGATGTACTTCCTCATCGGCATCTGGGGCGGCCCGCGCCGCGAGTATGCGGCGATCAAGTTTTTCCTCTACACGCTGCTCGGCAGCGTGCTGATGCTGCTGGCGATCCTGATGCTCTATTTCACGAGCGACCTGCGGATGCTCTCACCGGAGCAGCTCCAGGCGGCCCACGTGATCGCTCCCGGCCTCGATGCCGCGGCCGCGGCCGACGCCGTGAACGCGATCAAGTCGGCCAAGGATCCGGTCCACACCTTCAACCTGCTGGCCCTCGCCCAGCTCGGCCAGTTGCCGAACTCGCCGTTCGCGGCGGTGAACCTGTGGGGCATGTCGCTGGAGACCTGGGCCTTCCTGCTCCTCCTCATCGGCTTCGTGATCAAGGTGCCGGTGGTGCCGGTGCACACCTGGCTCCCCGACGCGCACGTCGAGGCCCCGACGCCGATCTCCATGATCCTCGCCGGCGTGCTCCTCAAGCTTGGCGGCTACGGCATCCTCCGCATCTGCTACCCGATCTGCCCCGGAGCCGGCCTGTCGCTGGCGTGGCTGGTGTGCGGCCTGGGGGTCGTCTCGATGGTCTACGGCGCCTTCGCGGCCCTCGCCCAGAAGGACTTCAAGCGGATGGTGGCCTACAGCTCGGTGAGCCACATGGGCTACGTGATGCTCGGCCTCGGCGTGTGGAGCGCGGTGGCTGGCAACGAGTTCCGCTGGGACGCCTGGGCCCAGGGGGTCAACGGCGCCATGTTCCAGATGCTGGCCCATGGCATCTCGTCGGCCGGGATGTTCTTCATGGTCGGCGTGCTCTACGACCGCGTGCACCACCGCAACCTCGAGGAGTTCGGGGGGATCGTCGGCCGGATGCCCGTCTACTCGGGGCTCGCGTTCGCCATCTTCTTCGCCGGCCTCGGCCTGCCGGGGTTGTGCGGTTTCATCGGCGAGGTGCTCGTCACGCTCTCCTCGTGGAACTACAGCCGCGTGCTCGCGGTGATCTCGGCCTTCACGGTCATCCTCACGGCCGGCTACATCCTGTGGGCGATCCAGCGGGTGTATCTGGGCGCCGAATACAAGGGTCCCCACGGTGACCATCTGACCCCGATCACGGGGCGTGAGCTTTCGATCGCCGTGCCGCTGGTGTTCTTCGCGATCCTGTTCGGCGTGGCGCCGCAGTTGATCTTCAATTACGTCACCCCGTCGGTGAACCGGCAGGTCGAGACGCTCGCCGACTGGACGCGGCGGGTGCGGCCCGACGCTCCGGCCGCCCAGCCCGCGCTCGCCTCCGCCCCGGCCGCTCCGGCGGGCCGCTGAACCTCGAACCCAACGGCTGCACCGTGGAAATCGGATCCCTCATCACCGGCGCGATCACCGACACGCTCGACGTGTCGCTGCCGCTGTTTCGCGTCGAACTCGCCATCGCGGCGACGATCGTTCTCATGCTCCTGTGCCGGATGCTGCCGGTGCTCCGCCGGGCCGACTCGGCCCTGATCGCCCTCGGCGGGGCCGGCTTCGCGCTGTGGTATGCATGGTGCGATTTGCGGGGGCTGCCGGGCTCTCCCTGGACGGTCGCGGAGGCGGCGGCCGTGCCGGCCCGACAGGAGCTGTTCGGCGGCCTGCTCGTGTTCGATTCGTTGACGGCGGCGATCCGGCTGCTCCTCGCCGGGTTCCTCGGGCTCTACGTTCTGTTCACGAAGGTCTCGGGGATTCCCGACCGCGAGGATGGCGCCGACTTCTACACGCTGGTCTTCGGCGGCGCCCTGGGCATGTGCCTGATGGCTTCGGCGAACCACCTGCTGATGGTTTTCATGGCCGTCGAAATGGCGAGCGTGCCCTCCTACGCTCTGGCCGCGATCCTCAAGGGCCGCAAGGCAGCCTCGGAGGCGGGGCTCAAGTACGCCGTGTATGGCGCCGGTGCCGCCGGGATCATGCTTTACGGCATCAGCCTGCTCGCCGGCGTGACGGGCACCTGCCACCTGCCGAGCATGGCCGGCGAGCTGGCGCGGATCGTCGGCGAGGGGGGGGCCGGCGGCGAGGTGCTCGTGCTCGCGCTCGGTGGGCTGATGGTGGCCGTGGGGCTGGCATTCAAGCTCTCGGCGGTGCCGTTCCACTTCTGGTGTCCGGACGTGTTCGAGGGGGCGGCGGCCGAGGTGGGGGGCTTCCTCTCCGTGGCCAGCAAGGCGGCGGCCGTGGCCCTGCTGCTGCGGCTCGCCTTCACGCTGGGGGCACCGGCGGCCGTGCCGGCTGCCGCGGCCACCGTGGTGGCGGGGGGCGGCGACGTGCAGCACTTCATGGTGTACGTGATCGGGCTGATGGCGGCGGTCACCTGCACGCTGGGCAACCTCGCCGCCTACGGCCAGACGAACATGAAGCGGCTGCTGGCCTATTCGACGATCGCCCACGCCGGCTACCTGATGATGGGGGCGGCCGCCGCGGTGGCCCTGATGGGCGTCAGTTCCGCGGGCGCCGGCAGGGCGGTGGGAGCGCTCGTCTTCTACCTCGCCACGTATCTGTTCATGAACCTCGCCGCCTTCGCGATCGTGGCCCTGCTGCGGAACCGGCTGCGGAGCGAGGAGATCGCGGCCTACGCCGGCCTCGTGCGGACGAGTCCGGGGATCGTGGTCGCCACGGCCGTGGTGCTGGTGAGCCTCATCGGCCTGCCCCCGCTGGCGGGCTTCGTCTCCAAGTTCCTCGTCTTCTCGTCGCTCGCCGAGGCGATCCAGGTGGGCGCCGAGAAGCCGCTGATGCTCGTGCTGCTCGTCGTGGGGGGCGTGAACACCGTGATCAGCCTGTTCTACTACCTGCGGGTGCTGAAGGTGATGACGTTCGATCCGCCCCCCGCCGAACGCGCCGGCGAGGCGTTCCCGCTCGTCTCCCTCCCGGGCGCGGTGGTGACCGCGCTGGCGGTGCCGGTCGTGCTCCTCGGGATCTTCTGGTCCGGGCTGTACGCGGCGGCGCAGCTTGCCGGCACGTTCGCCAGTTAGGGAAACCCGATCATGCCTTCCGTCGATCCGCTTCGTCGTCTCGTCGCCGCCCTCGAATCGTCGCTGGCGATGTACGTGGCCGATTCCGGCATCTGGTCCTATCCGGGACCCGAAGAGATCAAGCTCGCATTGGCCGATCTCGTGGGGGATCACAAGAGTCTGCTCGAGCGGGCCGGGACGGTGCTGGCGGAGCGGGAGGTCGCGGCCCCGCGCACGGCTTATCCGCTGTCCTTCACCTCCGGGCACGATCTCGATCTGCGGTATCTCCTGCCGCGGATCATCGCGGGTCTGGACACGCAGGTGCGGATCAGTGACGAGGTCGCGGCCGCCGCCGGCGACGACGCCACGGCCGCTCAGCTGGCCCGCGAGACCGTGGAGACGAATCGCCGCCACGCCGACCAGCTCCGACAACTCGTCGCCAAGAGCCGCGCGGGACTGGTGGACGCGAAGCCCCTGTAGCGGCGGTTCGTAATCGAGCGGGCTGTTTCCCCAGCGTCGGCCTCTGACCGTCATGTCCGATTGCTGGGAAGCCCGAAGCGTGAGCTGAGCGGCGGTCTCTGGCTGCCGCGTCCGGTTGCCGGGAAGCCCGAAGCGTGAGCTGAGGGAAACCGCGTCGCTTCACCGGAAATCGATCCCCAGACCCTCGGCTCACGCCTCGGGCTTCAAGGGCAAGGTGGCGGACCAACCAACAATGACGGCGTCCCCGTCCGTCGTGACCGTCCGCTCCCGTGGCGCAAGCCTCCAGGCTTGCGAATGCAGGTTGTTGAGCCACACGCCGGATTCGACGGTCGGAGACCACCGCCACAAAGGGCCGGGCCCGCTCCGTCGGGTATAACTCGCGGCTCATGAACGCACCCCACCTCTTCGACAGCCATTGCCACCTCGATCCGATGCGGTTCGGGGCCGAACTGCCGGACGTGCTCGCCCGGGCCCGGGCTGCGGGCGTGACGGGCATGACCGTGATCGGCACGCGGGCCGCCGACAGCGAGGCGGCGGCGGAACTCGCCGCCCGCGAGCCGGGCATCGTGGCGGCGGCGGGCATTCATCCCAACGACGTCGCCGAGGCCGAGCCGGGGGAGTGGGACCGGATCGTGCGGCTCGCCGCGTCGGGCCGCGTGGCCGCCATCGGCGAGACGGGCCTCGACTGGTACCGCACGACGGCGCCGCCGGACATGCAGCGAGACTCCTTCGATCGGCACCTGCGACTGGCCCAGCAACTCGGTCTCCCGGTCGTGATCCACACGCGGGAGAGCATCCGCGACGTGCTCGACATGCTACGCGAGGCCGTGGCCCGCGGGTCGCTCACGGCTGTGCTCCACGCCTTCACGGGCACCGCGGACGAGGCGGCCGAGGCCCTCGACCTCGGCTGCCATCTCGGCTTCGCCGGGATGGTGACCTTCCGCTCGTCGGCGGCGCTCCGCGAGGTGGCGAAGACCGTGCCCCTGGAGCGGCTGCTCGTGGAGACCGACAGCCCGTTTTTGTCGCCGGAGCCGCTGCGCGGCAGGCGGAACGAGCCGGCGAACGTCGTCCATACGGCCCGCTGCCTGGCGCTGGCGCGGGGCGAGCCCTTCGAGGAGTTCGCCGCCGCCACCACCGCCAACGCCCGCCGGGTGTTCGGGGGCGGCAGGTAGCGGGTTCCGCCCACCGGCCCCGTCCACGGTCAGAGATGGACCATGCTCGACTTCGCCACCGGCCATCGGCTGTTGCTGGAACGCAGGCTTCCGGTCGATCGCAGCGCCGAGTTCCACGCCCGGGCCGCCACCCTTTCCGATCCCCTGGCCGCGATCGCCCGGCGGTTTTTGGCGTCGCAGGCGGCGGGGGCCACCGAGGATGAGCAGGCCCGCGTCGCCGCCGAACTCGGCGGCTGCGACGACCGTCGACTCGCCGACATCTTTGCGGTGCTCCTGCCGGGGCTCGCCGCCGCCGCGGTGCGGACGTGGCGATCGATTGGCACCGGTTCCATCTCGGCCTTCCGTTCGCCGCTCCCCTGCCGGGCGGACGATCCGGGGGTGAACCTCGGCAAGCAGATGGCCTGGCTGCGGGCGACGCAGCGGGTGTTTCTGGAATATCCCGCTGACATCACGACCGCCGAGGGCCTCGCGGTCTGGGCACCGTATTTCGACCACGAGATGCTCCGCACGATCTTCGGGTTGCTCGTGTCTCTCGAGGGAGACGACACGACGGAGCACGTGGGCCGCCTCCTGGCCGGCGTGATCGATCAGGGAGGCGACTCCGGCCACAACGTGCTCGACACGCTGCGGCTCACGCTCGACGACCGCCATCCGGCCAGCATGTTCGCCGGCCACGTGCCGCGGGCCTTGTGGCGCTGCGACAGCGCCGAGGCGCACGGCATGCTGCTCGAATGCCTGGCCACGGGTCGAGGTCGCGCGCATCACCGCCTCATCGTCCGCGGAGCCGCCGAGGTGGGCCTCGGCCACGTGGAAAGCGTGCTGCGGTGCCTGCTCGCCAACAGCGACGCCCTGTCGCCGGCGGTGGGGGCCGAGATCCTCGGCTGGTTCGGGCTGCCCGACGCCAACGCCCCGGCGGACGCGGTGGCCGGCCTCATCGAGCAGATCCTCGATGCCATCGACACCCGGGCGCTCGGCCTCGCGCCGCCTGGCGACGCGCCCGTCCGACTGTTCCATGCCTGGGTCGCCCTCGCGGCGGACGTGCGCGAGGGCGTGCCCATCCTGACGCAGATCCTCGAGGCCGACGACACCGAGGCTCGGGTCGGTGCGGTCCTCCTCGCCTGCCACATATCCCATCCCGTGGCCCTGCCGGTCCTCGACCGGGCACTGGCCGATCCGGATCTGCGCGTCGCCTTTCTCGCCGTCGACGCCCTGGGGGAAAGCAAACGCAAGGCCGCCGCGGCGGACAGGCCGGAGCGGCTGCGCCGGCTCATCGACCTCGGGCGGCGGGGGGCCGCGGCAGGACCCCGCCTCGCCCCCCTGAGCGGTGCCGAGCCGGAGCAATTCTTCGGTCGCATCCGGGCCGCCCTGGGACATGCCTGGGCCGACGAGCCGGTGACGGTGCTCGGCGACCTGATCGACAGGCCCGAGTTCCGCGCGTGCATGTTTCTCCCCGCCGATTACCGTCCTCCTGACACGGCGTCCATCGAGGTGCTGATCGATCGTTCTGGTTCGCTCCCGGCGGGCGAGTCGGTGGCGCAGAACCGCCTCCACACGTTCATCGCCCGGGCCAGCCTGACGCCCGACCAATGGCACCGCTGGCTGGCACCGCAGGCCGAATCGCGGACGGGCGTCGACTGGGAGCAGCGGCGGCTCGTCCGCACGCTCGATGCCGAGAGCCTGACTGCGGTCTGTGAACGGCTCTGTGCAGATCCTCGACCGCGGGTCCGCCGTGCCGGGCTGATGATCGTCGTCGAGGCCCTGGAAGACACGGTCGGAGAGCCGTGCCTGACCCTGGCGCGGTCGCTGGTCCGCGACGCGACACACCGCCCACGGCTGTCGCTCCAGCCTGCCGACGAAGCCGGCCTGCTGGCGGCGATCGAGGCCGGCATCGCCGCGCGAGACGGTGTCGAACTCCCCGCCCTGCCGGGGCCCATCGCCGCCGCGTTTCCCGATCTCGTGGCCACGCCCCCGTGGACGCCCCGGCCGCGGACCATCCGCCGCTTCACGCCCGGCTGTGCGGTCCTGTTCGCGGCCCTCGACGACGTCGTCGGCGACTTCTTCGCGGAGCATGGCGGCACGCTCCTGGAACTGGCGGCGCGGATTCCCGGCGACAGCCACCCGGCGGACGATCGTCCGCAGGCCCTCGAGCGGCTGCCCTGGTACCGCCCGCACCTCGCCCCGTGGCTCGATCGACTGCGGATGCGGGCGGTCGAATGGTGGTCGGTGCACGGAGCCCGGGTGGAGCCGGGCGACGGCCTCGATCTCGTCCGTCTCGGGACCTTGCGGCGCGGCGTGTTCGAGAACGAGCTCGAGCGGACGCGGCTCGAGTCCCTCGGCTTCGACCTCGGCCCGCTCGTCGCGTTGCGGGTGCCGGCCGGTGTGTTCGGTCGTCCGGAGACGGCCCGCGGCTCCGATGCGGCCGTGGTCGCGGAGTTCGCCGCCATCGACGCGGCGACGCACGTGCGAACGGTGTGCACGCTGTTCGAGCATCTCCTGGAAAGCCGCGGCACATGGCGGGACTACGGCTGGATGCTCGACGTCGCCGAGACGATGTGCGCGGGCGTCTCGACGGAGCTGATCGCCTGCCTGGGGCGGCAGCTCCAGACCGTGTTCGGCCAGACCGTGCCCGTCGAGGCGTGGCTGCGTTCCCCCGCTGCTCTGCACCGGGAACGGGAGCCCGTGGAGATCGCCCGCAGGCTGTTCCTCATCCGGCGGCATATCGGCGCATGGAAGTGGCACGACGGGACGGACGACAGGTTTCACCTGCAGAGCCATGCCGCCGGCGGCGCGACGCTCGCCGACATGCTGCGGGCCGTGGTGGTCAAACCGCCGACTACATGGGAGGCCCCGCGGCTTCCGGCGGAGCTCGTGGAGCAGATCCGGACGACGGCGCCGCAGCGGGCCGAGGAGTTCCGCGGCTTCCGCGACCGGCTGACGGCGTGCCTCGTCACCGCGGAGACCGCCCGCGCGGACGACGAGCCGACCGACTGGACGACGCTCGCCGCCACCGTGGGCCATCTCGAGGGCTTCGAGCACTGGCTGCGGGCGGTGGAGGGGAGTGCGGCCATCGGGCTCGCTCGCCTCGCGGGGGACCGCACGACCCGCCGTCAGGCGATCTCCCGCCTGGTGCACTCGATCCATCCCGAGCCGACGCTCGATCACGACGCGGCCGGCGCCCGCATCGCCGATCTGCTGGCCCGGCGGCGGGTGACGCCGGCCCATCTGCTGCAGGCTGCGTTCCTCGCCCCGCAGTGGCTCACGATCGTCGGCCGGGCGATCGACTGGCCGGAGCTGCCGCGGCTCTACGAGTGGATCACGGAACTGCAACGCGTCGGAACAGCCTGGGACGACGACGATGACTCAGCCGCGGCCGACGATGCCGACGCGGCCGCGGAAGAAGGGGCTGCCGCCGCACCGGCGGCGGCAACCGCTGGCTCCCCGACCATCGAACGCTGGTACGAGCGGGTGCCCGCCGGCCTCGACGACCGGCAGATCGGGCGGCTGCTGGCCGCCGCCCGCATGATCATGGCCCCGAAACTCCTCGAGCAGGTGCGAACCTGCATCACGATCCTCCATCAGCGGATCGATCGCGGGCAGCTGGTCGCGGAGGCCCGGGCAGCCGAGAAGCCGGTCGATCCGATGCCGTTGGCGTTCGTGCCGGTGGAGCCCGGAGCGGGCCGGTTGCCGGACCTGATCGAGCGGCGGCAGGCCCTCGCCCATCTGCGGCAGGTCGCCGGCACGGTGCGGCGCAAGCAGGACGCGATCGAGGCGGTCGATCGGGCGGTGAATCTGCTCGCCCGCAGGGCGGGCGTCGGGACGGCCGAGCGACTCGACTGGCTGCTCGCGGCAGCGGCCGGCCATGAGGAGCCAGCCGCGGTGGTAACGGAGGAGTGCGCGGCGCAGATCGTGATCGACCCTCAGGGGCGGCCGGCCTGCGTGTTCTCGAAGCGGGGCAAGGCCCTGAAGACACCGCCGGCGCCGCTCAAGAAGCATCCCGGCTTCAAGCCTTTCCAGCAGTCCTTCAAGTCGTTGCAAGCGTTGTTCGACCTCACGTGCCGCATGGGCACCGAGGCGATGCTCCGGTGCCGGTGGCACCCGGCCGACGAGTGGGAGTGGCTCGGGCGGCATCCGCTGGTCCGCGGTGTGCTCTCGGCCCTCGTCGTGACCGACGGCACCCGGGTCGGGCTGCGCACGCCGGACGGCCGCGGGCTCGCCGCCGCCGATGGTCGGGTCGCGCCGCTCGCGGCGGCCGCCCCGCTCCGCATCGTGCATCCTGTCGAACTCGCGATCTCCGGCGACTTGCCGGAGTGGATCGCCCGCCTGCGGGGAGAGCGGATCGAGCAGCCGTTCGAACAGGTGGAAAGGCGGGTTCATCTGCTCGCAGAGCATTCCGGGATCGGGCAGACCGCGGAGTTCCACCCGTTTCCGGAGGCCATCTGCGACGGTCCGGGGCTCGGCGCGGCGCTGCATGCCGCAGGCTGGCGTGACATCTTCGAGCAGGGGGCGAGAACGCGCCGGTTTACCGGGTGCGGCGTCACGGCCCGCGTGGCGTGGGAGATCGGCCTCGACGGCGGGTATCGGTTGACGACGCTGACGTTCACGACCCGAGGGTCGCGGCCGCTCCCGTTGTCGGGCGTGCCGGCGATCGTCTTCTCGGAAACGCTCCGCGACCTCCAACGGGCCTCTGAGGCTGCCCGGTTCGTGCGTGGCTGACGCCGACGCGTCCTCGGGCCCACCGTCACCCGCGGCGGAGGCGGCCGACCTGGAAGTCGGCGATCGCCGCGGCGCAGACGACGAGCAGGGTGACGATCGCGGCCACGTTCCAGCGGAAGACGGTGGGGCTCGTCGCCAGGAGGATCGCGTAGCCCGTCAGCGAAGCCGCCGCGGCGATCCGCACCAGGCGGCGGTCGAGCCACAGGCCGGCCGCCGAGACGAGCACCGGATGGGCGGCGACCAGCGGGCTTTCCGCGGCCCCCACGGCCGCGAGCAGGGCGGTCACGAATGCCGCGTCGGTGACCACGAACGCGATGCCCGTCTGCCGTAACGAGAGGCGGCGGATGCCGAGCCACTCGCAGGCCACGGCGCAGGCCGCCCACAGCATCAGGCCGAGCGCGACAGGGCGGTAGAAGCTGACGGTGGTCGGATCGTCGAGCATCCGTGCGCTGACGACCGCGAGCGTGCCGAGGATGCTGGCCAGCCGGAAGCCGGCGGCGGGATACCGCCGCAGCATGCGGCCGAGCCGGTGGAGCGGCCCGCCGCCCGGCGGGGCGATGCGGTCACCCCGCAGCCAGGCCTCGAGATCGTCGGCGACGGCCGCGGCCGACGTGTAGCGGCGGGCGGGATCCTTCTCCAGGCACCGCAGGCAGATCCTCTGCAGCGGCCCGGGTACCTGCGGATTCAGCCGGCGCGGCGGCACCGGCTCCCGCTCCAAGACGTTCATCACCACGAGCACCCGCGAGTCGCCCCCGAAGGGGGGCCGGCCGGTGAGGATCGCATAGAGGATCGCGCCCAGGCCGTAGACGTCGGTGCGGGTGTCGAGACCGCGGACGCGGCCCGCGGCCTGCTCCGGGGCCATGTACTCGGGCGTGCCGAGCACCGTCCCGGTGGCTGTCGGCGCGTCTTCCGTGGACGCATCGCGGGCGAGGCCGAAGTCCGCGAGATGCGGCACGCCCGCCGCGTCCACGAGCACGTTCGAGGGCTTGAGGTCGCGGTGCAGAATCCCCGCGTCGTGGAGGTGCTGCACGGCCCGCGCGACCGTCGCGATGATGGTGGCCGCTTCGCGGGGTGGCAGCGGCCCGGCCCGCAGGCGGGCGGCGAGATCGTCCCCCGCGACGAGGTCCATTGAGAAGTAGAGCTGCCCGTCGAGTTCGCCGGCGTCGTGGATCGCCACGATCCCGGGGTGACGAATGCGGGCGGCGAGCCGGGCCTCGGAGACGAACCGCCGCCGCTGCTCGGCCGTGGCGTAGGCCCCGGCGGCGAGCAGCTTGAGGGCCACGTCGCGGCCGAGCCCCTCGTGACGGGCCCGATAGACGACGCCCATGCCGCCGCGGCCGAGTTCGGCGCCGACGATGAACGGCCCGAGCCGCCGGCCGGTGAGCGGTTCCATCGCGGCGACCGGCGCGGCATCCGCGGCGACGGATGAGGCCAGGGCGTCGAGTCCGCGCAGGCAGGCCGTCCAGGCGGCCAGGGCCGGGCAGGCGGCGCGGAGCCGCTGCTCCTCCGTCGTGTCGCCACCCTGAATGGCCTGCACGTAGCGGTCGAGCAGGTCGGGATCGATGTCGGCGCCGTCGGCGGCCGGTTCCGGCACGCGGGTCATGGCGGCGGCTCGCCGCCGGCGAACTCCGCCGGAAGCTGCTCCTTGAGGGCGGCGACGGCCCGCATCCACAGCATGCGGCAGGCTCCGCTGGACCGGCCCATCCGCCGCGCCACCTCCTCGAAGGGCAGCCGCTCGATGTTTCGCAGCACGAGCACCTCGCGGTGATCCTCGGCGAGCGCCTCCAGCGCCGCCGCGAGCAGCAGTTCCTGCTCCCAGCGGATCGCCCGGCCGCTCGGCGACGAGGCGGGGTCGATCGGCTGCGCGTGCCAGCCGTGCGAGGCGTCGGCATGGGGGGCCAGGGGCACCTCGCGGCCGGCGTCGCGCTTCGCCGTGCCTCGGTACCGCTTCGCCGCGTCGAACGCATTGTGGGCCACGATCCGCTTCAGCCAGCCGAGCCACTCCTGCGGCGTCTCACCCCCGAAGCCGTCGAAGCCGCGGTGCGCCTCCAGGAGCGACTGCTGCACGACATCGGAGGCATCGACCTTCGCCTGCAGCCGCCGTTGCAGGTGGCACCGGGCCGCGGTGGCGACGAAGCTCCGGCAGGCCCCGAACAGCCGGTCGCGGGCGGCGGCGTCGCCGGCTCGGGCCGCGGCCAGCCAGCCCGCGATCTGCGCGGCATCCCCCTCGTGGCCGGCGGCCGAAGGCGCGGCGGAGCGGGAAGGGCTGTCCGACATGACGGGGCACCAGGGAGCCGTGATCTGCAGGGGAAAAATCCGCGTGACAACCGGTTCGGATCGTCGCCTGATCCGGGGAACGGCCCTCCAGACGTCGGCCGTGCCCCGGCAGGATACACCGTGCCCGCGATGACCACCCAGCCACGACCGACCCGCTGCGGCCCCGACCGGGCCGCCGCCCCGTCCCCCGCGGACGGCCCGATGATCGCCCTCGACGACGTCGCCAAGGCCTACGGTGGCCGACAGGTGTTGGAGCCCACGACGATCGCCGTGCCCCGGGGCACCACCACGGTGCTCATCGGCCCCAGCGGCTGCGGCAAGAGCACGCTCCTGCGGATGATCGTCGGCCTCGTCGCCCCCGATCAGGGCAGGGTGACCATCGACGGTCGGCGGCTCGATGCCGGCTCGGTGTCGGACCTGCGCCGGCGGATCGGCTACGTGATCCAGGATGGCGGGCTGTTTCCCCATCTCACCGGCCGCGACAACGTCGGCCTCCTCGCCCACCACCTGGGCTGGGAGCCGCCGCGGATCGCGGCCCGAATCGCCGAGCTCGCCGAACTGACGCGGCTCCCCACTATCGCCCTGGACCGGTTTCCGGCGCAGCTGTCGGGTGGACAGCGTCAGCGGCTGGGCATCATGCGGGCCTTGATGCTCGACCCAGCGGCCGTCCTGCTCGACGAGCCGATGGCCGCTCTCGATCCGCTCGTTCGCTATGACCTCCAGGAAGACCTGCGGCGGATCTTCCGCGCCACCGGCAAGACGGTCGTCATGGTCACGCACGACATGGGAGAGGCAGGTTTCTTCGGCGACGAGGTGCTGCTCTTCGGCGCGGGCCGCATCGTGCAACGCGGCACCCTCGACGACCTGATCCACGCCCCGGCCGACGAGTTCGTGCGGCGGTTCGTGTCGGCCCAGCGGTTTCCGGGATTGACCGATCGCGAAGGGAGAAACGCATCGTGAGTGGGCGAGTGATGGATTTGGCGCATGAGATGCAGGCGTCCGGTGGGGTCGGGGCTCCCCACGCCCCATCGCCGGACGTTCGCTCCGGCCTTCCCGGCCTTCGCTCTCTCGGAGGCGTCTGCGCTTCGGCATCCATGCCTCCGCTGGCCGCCTACGCCGGCTCCTGGGGCATGGGCAGCCCCTCCTGGATTCATCGAGCCGGATGCTGGCAGGCGTCAACTTCGACTGCGATCCGTGTGGCTGCGGATCGTCTTCCGACCCGGATTCTGGCCGGGGCGCTGGTGGTCGGGATGATGACGATGACGGCGCCGGTCGCGGTCGCCGCGCCGGCGGCGGGGCCGGTGGTGCGGATCGGCTCCAAGCCGTTCACCGAAGGCATCGTGCTCGGCGAGGTGCTGGCGGGCGTCGCCCGCCAGGCGGGGTGCACGGCCGAGCACCGCGCGGCGCTCGGCGGCACGCAGATCGTCTTCGCGGCGCTCGAACGGGGCGAGATCGACTGCTACGTCGAATACAGCGGCACGCTCGAGCGGGAGATCCTGCATGGCGAGACCGTGCGCGGACCGGAGGACGTCACCGCCGCACTCGCCCGCCGGGGGCTGTGTCGCACCGCACCGCTGGGCTTCGACAACACCTACGCCCTGGGCATGAAGGAGGCCGTGGCGGCGCGGGCGGGCATCGAGTCGATCTCCGATCTCGCGGGCCGCGACCTGGCCATCGCCGTGAGCGACGAGTTCGTCCGCCGCGCCGACGGCTGGCCGGCGATCCGTGACGCCTACGGCCTGCGGCAGACGCCGCGGGTCCTCGACCACGCGCTGGCCTACCGCGGCCTGGAGAGCGGCCACGTGGCCGTCACCGATCTCTACGCCACCGACCCCGAAGTCCGCGCCCACGAGCTGCGGATCCTGCGGGATGACCGGGGCGTGTTTCGCGAGTACAAGGCGTTCGTGCTCTACCGGGCCGATCTCGCCGCGCGGGCCCCGGGGTTCGTGGCGGCGCTCGGCGCGCTCGCGGGGACGATCGAGCCGGCGGCGATGCGCGAGATGAACGCCCGCGTGCGGCTCGCTGGCGAACCGGAGCGGGCCGTGGCGGCGACGTTCCTGCGCGAGCGGTTCGGCTGGGAAGTGGCCGCCGCCGAGCCTGCCGCCGCGGTGCGGGTGGCGCGGGACGTGGGCCGGGCGACGCTCGAGCACCTAACGCTGGTGGCCGCCTCGTTGGTGGCGGCGATCGCGGTCGCGGTGCCGCTGGGGGTCTACGCCCAGCGCCGGCCCCGGCTCGCCGGCGGCATCCTCGGCGTGGTCGGCGTCCTGCAGACGATCCCGTCGATGGCCGTGCTCGTGTTCCTCGTGCCGCTCGTCGGGCTGGGGTGGAAGCCGGCCGTGGTGGCGCTGTTTCTCTACGGACTGCTGCCGATCGTGCGTGGCACGTACAACGGCCTGGCCGGAATCCCCTCGCATCTGCGCGAGTCGGCGGAGGTGCTTGGCCTCGACGGGCGGGCCCGGCTGCTGCGGGTGGAGCTGCCCCTGGCCTCGCGGTCGATCCTCGCCGGCATCAAGACCGCGGCGGTGATCGCGGTGGGCACGGCCACGATCGGCGGGCTGATCGGGGCCGGCGGCTACGGGGAGGCGATCCTGGCGGGCATTCGCCGCGCCGACGCCGGCCTGCTCATGCAGGGCGCGGTGCCCGCGGCGGTGCTGGCCCTGCTGATCCAGGCGGCGTGTGACGTGCTGGAACGGTTCCTGGTTCCCGCCGGCCTGCGAGCGGGCGGGTAGCAGGCTATGGAACACGTCTGCCCCGAGCAGGATGCTTTGATGGTGCGCGGAGGAGTTGAACAGAGCGTGGCCGCTGCAGGGATCCAGCTGCGAATCGTGTTTTTGCCGACCCGTGAACAGGGCATCGGGCCTGGCACGCACACGAGAAGCCCCGGGTGGAAACCCGGGAGCATGCTGCACGCGAACCCGCGGCGTCGTGCCGCGGTTCGCTTGGCGGGCCTGCGCCCGCTTGGACACAACCCGGCCCTCCTGGCCTGGCACGCACACGAGAAGCCCCGGGTGGAAACCCGGGAGCATGCCGCACGCGAACCCGCGGCGTCGTGCCGCGGTTCGCTTGGCGGGCCTGCGCCCGCTTGGACACAACCCGGCCCTCCGGGCCTGGCACGCACACGAGAAGCCCCGGGTGGAAACCCGGGGACTCCGGGCATGAAAACCAACCCGCCGTCCATGCCGCATGAATGCACGCGATTTTCCAGCTCAAACTCCCATCGCATGGCACCCG
>Ga0315902_10007438_pt1 | contig 14956 bp, 12 predicted proteins | sample LakEriMetagenome_9_FD_203523 | JGI IMG/M metagenome (GOLD analysis project Ga0315902, IMG submission 203523) | Freshwater fungal communities from buoy surface, Lake Erie, Ohio, United States - Buoy 12 MA117 | ecosystem: Environmental > Aquatic > Freshwater > Lake > Lake biofilm | place: USA... | reverse complement strand
GAGATATCACATCTTTGCTCGCCCAACGATATTGTTCGAAATCAGCACGTGTTATTTTTTTGAAAAAATTATCGCATTTATCCACCATAATAAAATATGTAAAGTGATAACTAGTATATTATTTAGGTTTCATCTTTTTTTTAATAAATAATCCATAAGTGAATAAGGGAAAAATATTATATAGTAAATACAATACTATTATTTCACAATACGCCATCATTATCACTTTTTGGCGATGATCATATTGTGGAAATAGCAGCCAAACTAAATAGCTTAGAATATTCTCAATATGACTAATCAAATTAGTAGCATAATGAACTTTCTTTAAACCACATCTGTTATAAAAAAATTGAAAAGATAATAGAAAGACATATTCATTAAGTTTCATCTTACAACAACAACAATGATCAGAATTTGTCGACACTGTCTTGTGGGCAATTGCCCATACAAGAATAGAAATTCACAAAATATCGATGTTACCGAATCTAGTATCGTTATCACTTGTGAATATGAAACTATTGAAAGTGGAAGAGAGAAAATCAATATTATGCATCTTCCTTCAGAGATTATGAACGTCGATCCTAAAACAATTGATTTTGCGCAAAGGTATTTCGAGAGGAAAAAAAGTAAGAAAAATGATACAGGATTTCCTTTACAAGAATTTAGAGAACACAACCAATATTCACGCAAAAGAGAACCGGTACAAGAAAATCATACTTATTCAAGGAGAACTCCTGAAATGACCAATCAACCACGCGCCTATCGCAAACGAGACAGTGTGCAACATAACGATCAACACCCACAAAAAACTTATTTTGATGGAAAAAAAACTACTCCTGAAGAGTATTACGATCGAGAAAATTTCCAACATCGGAAACCATTCGGGCCGCTGTCTAGTTGCAGCGATAGCACGCATGTGAAAGGATCATCATTTAACGAAAAAGGCACACGAGAAACACGTCCCAAAGAACAACCGCGTGATAAAAGATATATTAGTCCCATTAGAAAATATCAAGAAAAAGAATTACCAAAAGAAAATAAAAAAGCATGCGGTTATTAATCATAGAAAAAAGCGACTAGTTTATCTATGTCAGCAAATACAATTTGTTTATTGATATTTAACTTGTCTGCTATATTTTGTGGAAGATTAATAATATTATTATCATCTTTGTCAATCCAACTCTCTGCCTTTATTTTCTCAATTATAAACTTTTTAATATCGTTAAAAGACATTTTATTTTTTCCCCCATACATTTCTGTAAATTTAGTTGGAGGGGACGATTTTAATCTATTATTCTTTTGAATTGTCACTAATTTTCCTGTATCCATATTTAAAAATGGGATATTTTTCATTCCATTTTCTTCTTTCACGATAATATTTTCTTTTTCCTTTTCTTGTTTAGTTGTATCTTTTGGTTCTTCTTTAACAACGATTATCGGCTGATTTTTTTTTGGGTCTTGTAAACTACCGCCTAATTTAATAATTTCATTTTCTAATTTTTTTATTTTCGCTTGGTACTTGTTAATTTCTTCTTGATAATCTTTCTCGTAACAACTAACTATTTTGGTCAAAAAATGATTATCGTTTATGATGGAATGTTTCTTAATGCAATTTAAATTAACTTTTCCACCAGCGTCTCTTAGAAAATCAAAAATTTGATGATTATTTTTTGCAGCACCGCATGCATTTTCCATACATTTTGCATCTGGTACCAACTGATTATTTTTAATTGTATCTCTGATAGGTTTAATTCTTTTCTCATTGCATAATTTTTCTAATTCGATCATTTGTTTTGTAATACACTTAAAATTGTAAGAGGGATAAAAATCGTATTTCCAACATTCCTCAAGTAGTTTTGTATCTGCTTCTATACCAAACCTTTCAATACCCGGTATCTCTATTTTGTATGGAACCGCGTAAAGAACATCTTCATATGTCGGCTTATATCCATATTTTATTAAAATTTCCATTTTATTAAAAGTATATCCGGTAATATGTTTGTATTCATCTTTAGAATACATACTTTTTTTTTCTACTTTGGTAATAATTTTCGATCCCACAAGAGCTTGGTAATGCTTTCTCAAAATAGGCATTCTGGATGTTTCTAAAAAGAACTCAATTCCTTTCTCATCACAGTTTGCACAAACAATATTTAAATGTTGGTCGTTAATTTGTAATCCTTTACCCAAAAGTGAATGAAATGTATGCTTAGAGTATGGTAATGCGTAACATGTATTCACTAAACAAGCTTCTTCAATTGAACCATCAAATTTATCTATGATACTTGCTAATATAAAAGACAAATATTCATTTCGGCACATGCATAGATTTGCTATATTTTTAATATTTTTTTCCATATGTTTGATTATAAAGTCAATCAATAATAAATTTTCATTTGTTTCATCCTTAGAATATTTAAGTCTATTGTTAATTATGATTTGAACTAATTCTTCGTCCAAACCTTTAAATTCAGGATTTTTCTCTAGGCTTGCGAAACAAACATCGTACGATGGATTTTTAACTATTTCAGATAAATCTGAAGGCGATGGAATATATAACTCAAAAAGTTCGGCGATAAAGGGTACAATTGCGATACTGTTTTTATTTAAACATGTATTACTATGTATATAATACGATGGCTTTGCGATATATTCAATAAATTTTTTAATATCTTGATTGACGATTTTTTTTTCCTTTAAATCTTCCTTCAATAAAATTATCATATCATCACAAACATTCTTAATATTCCAAGAATAATGACCTTGATGCACACACTGAATTTTTAATAAACGATCAAATGAATACGTAACTTTTGCCACATATGAAGCAGATTTACCAACTTTCTTGCTAGCAACTGTTTTCATAAACAACTCTATATTAAAAAATTATTTACTTTACTTTTTTTTGTTCAATTTTTATTAATAAATACCCATAAGTGCCACTTGTGAATGAGAAACATTCTAATGCGACAACCAGTTTGATTAGTCACATTAAGAATATTCTAGGCTGCTATATCACAATATAATTTCGATCAAATGGAAGTCTATTGCACCATTTGACAATATTCGTATTATGGAACCTCATCTGAATTATCGGTCGAATAGTTTCGGCCATACTGTTATAATATAAATACCAAAATGAGTAATTTTATTATAAACATAATTATTTTAATGTTATAACTATATTTTTTTAAAAAAATGATAACACTAAAATATTCAATTTTATTTTATGTGATTAAGTAGATAAATCAGAGATTGGTTACCTATATGTTTGGCTATAATTTTTAAGCATTCAATATCAGGTTTCAATTCACAATTTTCAATCAAAAATTTAATATTTTGAAGGTTTGATTTATGTTCACATGCTTGTTTTAAACATTCTTGATTTGGTTTTAATTCGTCGGAAATTATTTTTTTTATATTTGCAACATTATTAACTTTTTTACATTCTATTAACAAAGTCCCCAACGACGGTTTAACAAATGATAAGTCGTATGGATAGTATCCTAATTCAGAACATTTCATCGAGAACTGGTCATCAAAAACAATATTAAATCGTCCAATATCATTGATATAACACCCTTTACATAATAGTTCAAAAACTTGTTGATAGGTAATTTTATATCCATATTCGATAAAAAGGTCTAATATTTCGGAAATAAGTTTGGCCTTGAAATTTTCTTTATTTTTACCCATCGATAGGTAGCAATTTGTAAGCAATGCATAAAAATGTTTTTCTGTTGGTGTAACACCGTATTTTAAAAATAATTCTATAATCTCTTTATTTTTGTGTAGAGAAGCAAATTCCATTAACATTGTGTTGGGATTGATACCAATTTGTAAAAATATTTTGACAGCACCATCATTTCCAGAAATAACTGCATTTTTAAAAGCTTTGTCGGAAACCTCTATTTTTTGGTCAATTATTGCGTTAACTAATCCACCACTATTTTGACATAAACAAGCTTCCTCCAAACATTTAACATCTGGATTCACAAAATTAATTAAATACAAAGCTAAATTCAAATTTTTGTTTTTAATAGCGTTGTATAAAATAGCTGTTGGAATAATTGTACCACGATTTGTAATAATTTTAAAAATTTCTAATTGTTCACCATTTATATATTTTATAGAAGATAGAATCAATAGATCTGTATCTTTGGGTTCTAAATAGCCCAATATTTTTTTGATTATTGGTATTGAAATAGTGCAATGATTAATACATTTATAAAACATATCTCTCCCGTATAAATAGTCTAAATATGCCGAAAAAAAGTTATTATCAATCATACCACCATTTTCATGATAAATGATTAGTTTTTCAGCAACCTCTTTGCAAGGGGAATGTACATAGTTACATTTTTCCTGCAATAATACTTTAATCTCTTCCATATAGATTATATTAAGAATACTAAATTTTGGATTATTTATTTCAAAATTTTTTAATTAACAAATACTATTATTCATAAATAATTTTCCTTTGTTCTATTTGAGATCTACATTTATGGCAATTTTTTATCTTAAAACCACAACCCAAACATATTGTATGAAGACATGGATAAAATAAAACTTTCTTTTTATATGTACAACATATTTCACATATCAAATTATAATCTTCCGATAATTCGTTATCATAATGTGTTAAATTTATATTGTCAATATCTTTTACACTACTAAAATTACTAAAAACAGATTTGATTTTAAAAGCTAATCGATATCCTCTATCATCTTCTAAATTAACCAATAGTTCGCCATATTTTGATTTTAAAATATACGCTAACGCTTTTGGTTGGTTATCGTATGCCTCTTCCAAATAAGTTTTACCACCTATTTTTGCTAATATCATGGACAAAGATTCGTATTTGGAATCCAATAAATATTTAACAACTTCGGGATTATATCTACAACCATTTAGGAAAGGAGTTTCATCTGTGTTGCAATAGATTAAATTGTAAAGATCTATATTTGACTCTAAAGCATATTTAATGCCAATCTGGTTATATTTAGAAGCTATCGTCAAAAAGTTTCTTTTCTTGTATAAGGTTTCAATGATTTTCCAATCTAATTTTTCCCAATTTAAAATATATTTGATCGCAATAGGTTGATATCTTGAAGCTAATGTAAGACACGATCCATAATCCATATGACCAAAATATAACATCTCATTATCTGTAAAATCAAAACTGAGAAATAATTCCATCAAATTACCGTTATATTTACAAGCGTATAAATAACAATTCATATTTTTAATATTTTTGTGTGCTAATAATTTCGTCTTGCATAGTGAACTTTTCACTATTTTCTCAGCAGACTTTTGATCGTATTTTATTAAATAAAAGAGGAGGTTATTTCTCTTAAAATCTTTTTTTTTAACCAATTTATAAACATCCGGATATTTTTCCCATATGTATTGTAAATAAGAAGGATGATATTTTGATAAAACCATTAAACTATTTTTCCCCTTTCCATTTTGTTCAAGTAAAATGTCGATAGATACAAATTTAGATTTTAATATTTCAATTATCGACTGTGGATTATATTTTGCTGCTAAATGTACACAGTTATTACCCAATTTATCTTTGCACCAAAATAATTCTTTTGTGACTATCTTCGACCTTAATAAATATTTGAACGATTTGCTATTATATTTAGAATAGTAATGCGCACAATTCATTCCAAAATTATTTGTTATTGAAACCATAGCATAATCACATTTTTTTGATTTTAATAAATATTTCACGAGCTTTGGATTTTCGCACGGATACAACATGAGATAATCTTTATCTATGTCTGTATGATACATCAAGTTTGGAGACCAAAATTTTGAGTTAATCAATATTTTAACCATTTCTACTGTCTTATTAAAAACTAAAATAGAAACATTATGTTTAAATTTATTAGAAACTAGAAACATCTCTTCAGTCACATACTTTGAACCGATTAACAATTCAAATATGAATTCATTGGTCAATGCTGATAACATTAATAGGTTTCTTTCATTTGGATAAATATAGTTAAATGAAGGCGATAAATCGTATTTTGATTCTAATAACGCTTCAACCGTTTCATAATTATGAGCAGTCATAGCATAAGATATAGGAGAGTAACCTAAATCATCAACCATATTAATTTGTTGGGATATATTTATTAAAGGAGCATCTAAGACTAATTTTAATATTTCTTTTTTGCCATTAATACACAAATAGTTAAATGGGTGCATTCCATAATCCAGATTATATTCAAATAGTAATTCTGTATTGAAATAATGATTATTGATTAAATATTTAAGCAAAAAATCGTATTTCGTGCATAATAACCAAATAAACGTCATATTTTCATTATTAGCAATACAAAATAAGTTATTTGTGCAATATTTGGATCCTAATACCAATTTAATCAAATAAGGGTTAATTATAATGAATGTATCACCATTACTATTTCTTTTTTCTAATAATTCTGCTGAGAATATATCTTGGTTAAATAAATCACCAAATAAATTTTCTAAATTATCAAAAATATTTTCGATATTATTTATAGTTAAATATTCATTTATTTTATTTTTTGCAAAATAATGAAGGCATGTATTCCCATAATGATCTGTTGTTAGCATATCTTCCTTTGTCAAATGTAATTTCAATATATTACCCATTAAGTTGGTAGGATATGTAAATATCTTCACCAAAATATTTGATGAAATATTATTCCCAATTTTAAGGCTCTCAATCGGGCATTTCCCAGAAATAATAATTTGGTTTAAAATATCGAATTTACATACAGAATCCAAATATAATAAAGCATTATAATGACTACTATTTTTAATTAAAAATATATCCGAATTTAATTTTTCGGATCCCAATAATAGTTTAATAATAGGTAACGTATTGACTTTATGAAATATCGTATCGCCTGTCATGTCAAGTTGCATTAGCAGTTCGTTGTTCGATTTAAACAACGGCAAATCTATAATTTTATTTACTAAAAATAAATTATCTTTCATGACAGCCAACATGAGACAATTACATCCATTAATATCCCTTTTCAATAATATTTCTATAGTGCAAAAAGGTGATAATATAACTAACTCGATTAACCACTGTTCTAATTGTCTCCTTAATAAATATTCGTATAATGAATTTAGTAAATCTGTATTAAAATATTGATGTGTCATGATAAATTCAGCAATCTCCCTATTATTTTTAACACTGTTCAAGAAATATGGAATATCTGCGCTATCTTTAGACACGAATAGTGATTCGTTGAAAAATGGATGATTGCAGATATATTTTATTAAATCCAAATTTTGTGTGTCACATGCAAAACTAAAACAATTTTTACCAGTTAACGATTTACTATAAAACGATTCTTTATCAAAATATTTTGAATCAATTATCTCTTTGACGAATTCAAGACTATTTTGACATGCTAATAAAAATGGTGTATCAAAATAATTATTTTTATGATTTATTATATCTTGATTAATTAATTGATGGTTCACTAAATTTTTTAAGATTGATATTTTTGATTCATGATACCCAAATTTTAAAAACAATGTTAAACAATTATCGCTATTAATATTTGTGCATTCGATTGTTTCATAATTGAATAAATGACTATTAATAATTGTGTCGATAATATCGTTCCTGAATAAACTGGCTTGGAGAAGTAAATTATTTCCATATTGATCGGTATCGTTGATATGGTTAATTGAAAGATACCCGGAACTAAATATTCTTGCAATTGTTTTTCCGGAAGAATAATGGCAAATTTTATTAAACATTTCGTTATTAAAAAATTGGCTTATATCAACTTTATCTTTTATTAAATATTTTATAATTTTAGGATAATATTTGCAAAAATACCACAATAAATTATATCCTTGATAATCTTGATATTTAATGATATTTTCTGTGATTTTGTTATCACAATACATTTTTTTAACTATTTTTTTCCTTTCAATATTTGTATTATTTTCTAAAAGTAACATAATAATATTTTTCCCACTGTTTTTATATTCGTGGGTAATATTCGCATCTATCCACAATTTAGATTCATAGATTATGGATACTAGGGATGGTTTTAATATAGCTCCTATTAAAAGTGGTGATAACTTTAATTTATCTAACGAAATTAAATCTATTGTATCGATGTAATTATCTTCAATCAACACTTTGATCACATTTGGATATTTAAAACTGATTCTATTTAACATATTGTTTTTATGTAGTTCTTCATTGAATTTATTTTGCGGAAATTTTGGATGTCGAATAATTTTAGTAAATATATCTACATCACAACAATAATCCAAAATATTTTCATAGTCGTTAATAATAAATATATTTTCGTCAATAAATTCGGAATTTAATATTTCATCAACTAAGCTATCGTTATATTTCAAAGCTAATGTTAATATATTTCCATAATCTCCATTTCTAAAATTCACAATCCCTGAGGAACAAAATGATGATTTTAATAATACAGGCAATAAATTAGGCGCATAATAAATTGAATACATCAAACAAGACATTCCATGGAAATCTATCTCATCAAAATCGCTTTTGGATATTGTTGAGTGACCCAAGATATACTTTGCTGTTTCTTCATTATATATACACGAGTACAATAATGGCGTTATACCACAGTTTAAATAATTAATATTGTTAACCAATTCAAAATTATTTGCTAAATATGAATAGTTTTTTGTATTAAGTGTCGAATATAAAGCCAGTGGATATTTATTGAAATAAATTTCTTCCAAATATTCAATCTTTATATAATCTTCCAAAATCGCAATATCTAAATTATGATTTAAAATAGCATAAAAAAGAGGTGTTCCTCCAGATTTATCTTTTTTGACTAGGGTTGGTCTAAAAAAATAAGGTGAATCCAAAAGATATTTTATTACCCTTGGCTCATACTTACACCCCATTGTGAGATAAATCCAACTAAATTTCTCGATCGGATCAAAATTCCATCTATTTTCAAACATTTGATCAATTATATCTTGAATAATCTCTGAAGTTATTTTTAGGTATTTCGAAAAATTATCATCAATTTCTTTTTCATCGATTCGGTCTAAATTTATTATGTATTGTATTTCACCAATTAAATTTGTTATCAATAGTTGATTTCCACTATCTTCATTCTCAATCGCAAAATCACCATTAAAAATAAACGATGAGCTATCCATTTTATCTATTTCGGTTGACCAAAAATCCATTTTGGGAGCATATGGAAACTTTTTATTTTTTCGACATGTACTTTTATTGAGATCCAATTCTAGCTCTTTGAATTTATCATTAAATCTATAAAATTTTTTTAACATATTTTCAGATACCATTTAAATTTATATATTTAATCATCACTATTTTATTTTAGTTGGGTTCCAAAAAATATTCACTAAAATTTTGTATTGTCATATTATAAAATGATCACTTTACATGTTAGTTTGGCACAACAGAGTTACATTGTGCCTATTTTAAATAAACTCAAAAATTATTTTAATATAAGATTATATTTTATTTTTGGTAAATATCCTATTAAATCAAGTATCAATTTACTTGAACTGGAAAAATTAAAAATGGTAAATAATAATTTAATAATAATGACACAAAAACAATTTAATATTTACGTCAATCAAAATTTATCTTCAGATGATCTTTATTTTATAACATCTTACAAAGATGTTTTTGAAGATACGTTGCAAGACATTAGTTCAGAGATATATAACAAAACATTATCTTATACACACGGTATCGATGAAGAGATTATTATTATGGGTAAACCCCAAAAAAGTAATTTATCTAAACAAATTGAACTAAATTTTTTGCTATATTCTCCAGAATATAAATCGATAATTTACGATATTTATAAAATTGATACTACTAAAAAAACAGTTGTTTTCTTTGAAACAACATCGATTTGGATATTCAAAAAATTCTCGCCAAAAGAGATAGAATTACAACAAATGCAAAAAAAAATATTGGAATGTTTGGTAGAATTAAAAAAAATGTATAATATCATTTTAAGATTTCATCCACAAGATTATTATGGATACATGGTGTCAGGAATTAATCACTGCTCATCAATTGTTAATAATCATTTTATAGTCGATTATACTCCAATACCCGTAGCTAATTTTTATGAAATTGCAGACGTTGTTATAACGTCACGATTCTCATCATCTGGATATCAAGCTCTTTTTGCCAAAAATAAAAATATGATTATTTTAGAATCGGATTTTGACTTGAGGAAAAAATATACATCTGATTATTTTATACATTCGCACTCAAATGGTAAGATTGAAGCTATGAAGGAAAATGGTTCTATTTTATCTGATAAACAAACACATATTTTATATGAAAATAATTTTGAACAAATTTATGATATTTTAGAAAATATTGAAATTATTCCCCATATTTTTGAAATGGAAAAAAATATATTTGTCAAAAATAATTTTGGCATCGATAGGTACAATTTGGAAGAATTAACACAAGACAATGGCACTATAAGTCTTCAATTTCCTCATCATCGACTTCTTGAATTACTTCTTGAATTAATTCCTCATTGTCATCAGAACTAGGCAAATCGATAGACTCTTCATCCTCATGATCCGAGAATTTTAAATTCTCATTGACTTCTTCTGCTGCCACTTCAAAAGATATTTCACCTAGCTCTTTTAATTTATTTGCTTCTTTTATAGTATATTTTTGTACAATATAGCACAAAGAATCGTCCTGACTCACGTTCGTATCGCATAGTAGTACATCGCCAACATTTATCCAAATCTTTTTAAAAAATTTACCCGGTATAATTGCACTCCTCTCTTTAGTATCACTACATAAAACTTGTAGTCGCGATCCACCTACTTTTTTCTTAACTAATGCATAAACTTGATCTTTATTCGCCGTTTCCATTTTTTTATTTGTTTTGACAATCCCTTTATTCTTTTTCCCTTTTTTGTGTTTCTTTCCACCAATTAAATTAGATCGAGCCATAATTATGTAAATTAGTATTAGTCTTATTTACATTTAATTTAATAATCAATTTTTTCATACCAAGACACCGTTGACTGTGAAATAGTTTCCTGTTTTATCTTCAATGAGTTTCCTTCTAACATCATCACAAATTAATTTATTATAAAGATCCCTATTTTTTAAAGACATGTCTTTTGGTTTGTAATAGACATCTGCAATTTTACGACAATAATCATCCGAAACAGTTAGCCCACTAGATGAAAATTTCTCATTTACTGTTATTAGCATGCAAAGAAAAACAATTAAAATTATAATAGAAAATAGTAATAAATTACTCATACTTATATATTATAATTAATAAAAAAAAATAAAAATCAATTTCAATTTTAAAATTAGTTACTTCTTACCTCTTTGGTTTAGACTTGGTTTGAGACTCTTGACTGTTTTAGCACCTTTAGGCCTTCCCGGTTTCTTCTTAGGAATCGAATGGTCTCCCGTAATTGTTCCTCGAGCCGAAATATTCACTCTTTTACACATTGCTGAAGGTTTAATCATGATATATTTTTTTTTATTTGGTATTTCCTCTTCACTTTCATCTGATTCCTTTAGATCTGGTTTTTCAGCTGATTCTATTAGAACCGGTTTCTCATTTGGTTCTATTGGAACTGGTTTCTCATTTAGTTTCATTGGAACAGGTTTTTCATCTGGTTCTATTTGAACTAGTTTCTCATTTGGTTTCATTAGAATATATTTTACATCTGGTTTCTTTAAGACTGGTTTTTTATTTGGTTTCATTGGAACTGGTTTCTCATCTGGTTTCATTGGAACTAGTTTCTCATCTGGTTTCATTGGTATTGGTTTCTCATCTGGTTTCATTGGTATTGGTTTCTCATCTGGTTTCATTGGAACTAGTTTCTCATTTGGTTTCATTGAAACTGGTTTCTCATTTGGTTTCATTGGAACTGGTTTCTCATCTGGTTCTATTGGAACTGGTTTCTCATCTGGTTTAATTTCTAATGTAGAATTGTCAATGATGGGATTAAAATCTTGATCTAAAAATCTGGTAAAATATTTAAGTATATTATGATGGTATTTTTTATTATATTCCACAGATTCTAAAGCTAATTTTTCCCTTTCATGTTTACTAGTTTTTATATGTGATATTCCATCATCTTTATCTTCCAACATAATAGATACAAAACCTGTTAAAATTCCGTGTATTGTCCACATTGGGCTCCACTCGTTGGTATGAAAACCTGTATTTGTCAAACAAATTTTTTTTTCTATTTTAAATCTACCTGAAGGTGTCAACATGATAAAATCTGGAGGTGAAAAAGGATAATTTGGACTATGTGTTAATTTTCCGATATAGTATCCATTTTCATAATCACTATCTTTTGGTCCCTTCACTAAAAAATACCATATAAGCATATTTGTATCATCTGGGACAATTTCAATAATATCATGAGGATTTCCTTTGATTAACTTTAAATCCCCATTCAATCTTTTTTTACAAATAGCACTTAGAGTCGCCATAATATAATAATGAGATAACTTCCTATTATTATATTTTAATATCAATTTTTTTTATGGCTGTATCTCAATGCCAGAGAAATAAGAGTTTTCGACAACGTTGACATTTTTAATAATATATACTGAAGTCATAAGATGAGTATTTTAATACTATTTTTTATGAAAGTAATTTACTGGCAATAACTATATTATGAGTCCACGCAGGAGTTACCACAATAGTATAATCATAAAATAGATAATAATGGACTATTATATGGGATTGGGCACAACTTTACAAAAATACTTTTTTTGTAAAGTTGCGGTTATTTTATTGTGGTAACTCCTGCGTGGACCTATTATATAGCCAATGAACTAGAAAATAGTGTTAAATACAAGAGCAAGTTTAATATTATTTGCAAAGGATTGAAGAGCATAAATCTTTGTGTAGACACGAAGCACAACCATTAAAATTTGGAAGTGATATGGAATGTCCATTTATGCCGGCCGCTTTTCACAATAACGATAAATATAAAGTATATGGTGATGTAAATTTGGGCCTTAATATGAGTAAAGGTGTTGTTTCAGGCGGTGGATCATCACACACTATTTATAGCGCCCATGTTCTCAATAGGATGGCAACATCAGGTGATAGGGGACATATTTTCCCTGTGGCTTTTGATCAGCATATTATGAAACATGGAAATATGACAACTCCTGCATCAAGGAATGGAGGCGCTTATAATTTATATAGTATGTCTGGAAGTATTGGTGGTACAACAGGTACTTATACAGTTGGAGTTAGGCCACATACAACAGCAAGTGGTAATACTATAAATGTAGTCACACATAGAGCATTTTATGGTGACAGAAAATAAACATATTATAATTATTTTATATATTTTTTGTAATAGCTGCATCGCAAATTTCTTCTGTCTTATTGTCAACATATATTAATGCATGACCATTTTGTTTAACAGCTTCCATGCATATTTCTGGAGTTTGATATTTAACATAACTCAATGCATCGCCATTTTGTTTAACAGCTTTCATGCATATTTCTGGAGTTTGATGCTTAACATATTTCAATGCATAACCATTTTGTTTAACAGCTTCCATACATAATTGCTCAGTTTGATTTTTGGCATGATAAAGTGCTAAACCAGTTTGTTTAACAGCTTTTATACATAATTGATCAGTTTGATTTTTGACATAACAAAGTGATGAACCATTTTGTTTAACAGCTTCCATGCATATTTCTGGAGTTTGATATTTAACATAACTCAATGCATCGCCATTTTGTTTAACAGCTTTCATGCATATTTCTGGAGTTTGATGCTTAACATATTTCAATGCATAGCAATTTTGTTTAACCGCTTCCATACAAATTTCTGGAATTTGATATTTAACATATCTTAATGCATAGCCATTTTTTTTGACTGTTTCAAAACATAGATTGTATGTTTGATCAGAGATTGTTTCCAATAAGTAACAATTTTTTGATAATAATTTTATGTTATTTTTTTCATTGGCACATCTAGTGCATAACTGATCTGAGTAAATATAGAGATATAAAGCTTTAGAAGTTAGTGTTAAACTCATTTGTGTTGATGGGTAATAGTCCAAAAAATTAACAACAATACTAAAAAGTTCAATAGGAATTGTTAGATTGTCAATATATACAGTAACATAATTATTGCGCTCCATTTTTCCCAAGAGAATGGTAAAATTCATTCAAAATATATTTCATTTTTTTAATAAATGCATCTAAAGGAAAAATATTATGAAAAATTAACTAAAAAATATAAGGCTATTATATCACAATATGATAATTTATCGAACGGTGCATGCTGTGAGGAGCTTCTCCCCCAATATGCCTGCACAAAAATATTATTTGATGAATTATCGTATTGGGAGTATAGTAGCCGGATCGGTGATTTGATAATCTCCTCCATATGGAGGATATTCACAATTGTGTTTTCTGGATGAAATATCAGATGAACATATTGCACAGCTTGTATAATGAATTATTTTTATTTATTGTGATGCATAAACCATGGCCATTTTGCTGGATAATTACCATATTTTTCCAGGGCAATTAGTTCGGCTTGTTCAAAAACAGAACAATCAGGAAAATATCCAGCATTAAACTCATCTTGTTGTGCTTCATATGCTTCTTGATAACACTTATCCATATGACAATAATCGTATAAATATTTCATTTGACACATCCTATTAACAATTTGATCTATGGTCCAATCTGTAATGGTTCCATCAATGTATCCATTACACAATTTACTATCATTTCTCAACACCAAACCATATTTTTTTAATGATTGAACTAATTTTGTTTTTCTTTTTTTACTCAATTCTTCTTTTTTTTCTTAGCTTTTTCCTTTTTTTCAATTATTCTTTCTTCTTTCTTTTTTTGTAATTCTTCCATTTTATTATTTATTGCATTTTCATTGTTCCTA
>Ga0315902_10007437_pt1 | contig 14957 bp, 10 predicted proteins | sample LakEriMetagenome_9_FD_203523 | JGI IMG/M metagenome (GOLD analysis project Ga0315902, IMG submission 203523) | Freshwater fungal communities from buoy surface, Lake Erie, Ohio, United States - Buoy 12 MA117 | ecosystem: Environmental > Aquatic > Freshwater > Lake > Lake biofilm | place: USA... | reverse complement strand
GTGAACATGACCTGTCCGACGTGGTGTTTGGATCCATCCTGGGTTACACCATCGGAAAATCGGTCGCGCTGTCCCGGCTGTCCGCAGCCGAATCCCGGTGGAGGGTCAATCCCTGGTTCGACGCGAACCATGAGGCCCCCGGAGTCTCCTTCGATCTCAGATACTGAACTCATGCCAGCCGAGACCATCGCCATCGGCACCGAACTCACCAGCGGTGCCAAACTCGACACCAACAGCCAATGGCTGAGCCTCGAACTGGCCGCGGTCGGAATTGCGGTCCACTATCACACGACGCTGGCCGACGACTTGCAGGCGAATATCAACGCCTTTCGGGTGGCGGTCGACCGGGCCGATTTGATCGTCATCACAGGGGGTTTGGGCCCAACTCTGGATGATCTGACCCGTGAGGCGCTGGCCCGGATGCTGGAGGTCGACCTCGTCCTGGATGAGACCTCTCTGGAGATCATCCGGAGCATGTTCGCCCGTCGGGGCCGGGAGATGCCCGAACGCAACGTCATTCAGGCGATGTTTCCCGAGGGTTCCACACCCATTCCGAACCCCCGCGGAACCGCCCCCGGAATCTGGTTGGAGATTCCCCGCGGCTCGCGGCCTCCTTGCCGAGTTGCGGCCCTCCCGGGTGTCCCCAGTGAAATGAAACCCATGTTTCGGGAACAGATCCTGCCGAGACTGGGATCGCTGGCCACGGGACGGGTCATTCGCCATGCCCGACTCCAGTGTTTCGGGCTGGGAGAGTCTGCCGCCGAGGAACTGTTGGGAGACATTACGGCCCGAGGACGGGATCCTGAAGTGGGAATTACAGTTCATGAAGCCACAATCACCCTGCGTATCGTTGCCGAGGCCCCCTCTCCCGACACCGCCCAAGACAAAATCTTCACGACTCGACAACAGATTCTCGAACGCCTCGGAGAGCATGTGTATGGCGAGGAGGAGGAGGAACTCGAAGACATCGTGGTTCGCGAATTGAGTGCCCGCGGCGAGACATTGGCCTCCTGCGAGGGGGCCTCAGGAGGTTTGCTGGCGCGCCGGCTGCAACGGATCGATCCGAACGGTGGAGTTTTTCGAGGCGGCTTGTGCGGCCTCTCGGACGAAGCCCTGGCGACGGTCCTGGGAATGTCACCCGCGAAACTCCGGGAAACCGATCCGCATGGCCCGGACCGGGCATCTCAACTCGCGCTAGCAACTCGGGCCAGGCTCCAGGCCGATTGCGCGCTGGCCATCACCCCGAGATCCCGGGCCGCAGTTCACGAAGGGTTCACCGATGTTCCCCTGGCCCACTACGCACTCGCCACACCCCAAATGGTTGAGGTTCGGGAATTGAACCTCGTTGGAGATCCAGCGATTGCCCAGGCACGCCTGACCAAGTCGGCCCTCAATCTGCTGAGGCTGCACCTGCGGAATCGCTGAACCCCAAGCGACTCCGGCCAACTGCGCGGGTTGGCAATGCCCTGCGCCAGGCAGCCCCCAAATACCGTGGCAAGTCCGAAGCAATCAAACCGGGCTCGCTCAATTCGGCGGCGGCAATGTCGCCAGCCGTACCATGCAGCCAGACCCCCAAACGGGCTGCTTCAAACACTTCCATCCCCTGGGCCAGCAGCGCACCCAGCAACCCGCTGAGCACATCCCCGGTCCCCCCCGTGGCCAGGCCAGGATTGCCCGTGGAGTTGGTCGCCCACCGGTCGCCATCGGTAACGATGGTTCCTGCCCCCTTCAGGACGACCGTCGTCCGCCAGAGACGGGCAAGACCGGCCGCGTGCATCAGCCGGTCCCTCTGAACGTCCGCCGTCGACAACCCCAGCAGCCGCGCCATCTCGCCTGGATGTGGGGTGATCAGCCGGGGACCGGCGGGGCGCACTTCACGCAGGCCCCACCCCTGCACCGCCAAGGCATTCAATGCGTCGGCATCCAGCAACAGCGGGGTCGAGAGCGAGCCCAGCCAATCAGCGACAAGTGTCTGCCCCCCCGGCGAAGAACCCAAACCAGGACCGATCACCACCGCATCCATCCCCCGCTGCAACTCCCCGAGGGGGACTTCGCAGCCGGCATCCAATCGACCTTCGTGATTGTCGGACAGGCCATGGACCAAATAAGAGGGATCGTAGCCGCAGACGATCGATTCAATCGAGGATGGCACAGCCAGGTGAACCAACCCTGCCCCCCCCCGCAGGGCCCCCATTCCCGCGAGACAGGCGGCACCCGACATTCCCCGACTCCCCGCCACCACCAGCACCCTCCCAAAGGTTCCCTTGTGGCCGGTTTTTGGGCGCGGGGGAGGCAGCGGCAAAGGCGAGGCGCTCAGATCCTCCCGGGGAGACACGTCACTCAATTCCCGCTCCTCCCGCTCATTCTTCGTCTGTCGGCTTCCGTCCCCGACTGACAACCGTCACCACCTCGGCGAGGTCCGTCAGGACCAGTCGATTGTCTTCGTATTGCACCAGAACCTTCCGGGCGAGCAACTCCTGGGCGGTGACCCTCCCCTGCCCCCTCCGCGTCAGCACAGTCGAGCCGACTCCAGGCATTTCACGGCGGTGCTCTTCATAAGTGTCGTACTCGTATCTCAGACAACATTTCAGTCGGCCGCACCGTCCGGAAATCTTGGTAGGATCCAGAGAAGCCTTCTGCAGTTTCGCCATCTTCATCGAAACCGGCGGCATCTCTCGCAGATGCGTGTTGCAGCAGACGGGCTTCCCGCAATCCCCATAGTCAGCCAGAAACTTGGCTTCGTCACGGACACCGATCTGGCGCATCTCGATCCGCAATTGAAAACGGCTGGCCAGAGCCTTCACCAGTTCACGGAAATCAACCCGCGCTTCCGAGACATAATAGAAAACCAGCCGCTCATCCCCCAACAGATGCTCCACGTCGACCAAATGCATCGCCAAGGAATGCTCGGCAATCAACTCCCGGCATCCCTGGAACTCTGTTGGCTCCAGGTCCCGCAATTCCTCGATCCGACGGCGGTCCTGATCGTTCAACTCCCTCAGAATGCTCCCCCGGATGTCGGTGGCCCCGAGATACTCCCGGGTCCGTTCCGTGGCGGGACACAACACCTCACCCACCTCATGGCCCCGATCCGAGCGGACCACAACCTGAGCGCCGCGGAAATATTCTCCACGTCCACGCACGCCAAACTCTGCCACATGACGGGGGAGTCCGTAGCGAACGATGTAACGCTGTTCCATGAACCGGGAGCCTTGGCCTTATGTCCTGCAGGAAACTGCAGTGTACCGGAGCAAGTCGGCGGGTCAAAGCCCCACGGCACGTCATTCCGGACCAGGCAGCGACTACTCGGACATCGACTCGCCAGGGGTCGACCAGATCCGCTGCTCGAGATCGCCCGTTGTCAGCTCGGCCAGCCCCCCCAGGGGGCCTTGCCGCTCCGGACCACGCAGGAGATCGCGGGCGGAAACACCATCCATGGGTGCTGTCCAGGGAATGGACCCCGCCGAAGAACCGAACAGCAGCAAGGCGTCGACTTCGGTCCAATCATTCAGCACCCGCGAAAAGGCGGCCGAAGGAAGTCCCGCTCCATGATGAATTGCGGATGTATTCGACAGCGATCCAAATCCGCGATAAATATCTGGAATATTCGACAACAGCTGCAAATTCTCGGGACTGTTCCATGGTAGATCAAACCGATATCGGTCGTACAGATCCTGCCGTCCGACGTAGGGAAGCAACGCCACCCTCCAGCTATGCGGAGGAGCAGAGGGATGCTGTCGCAGTGCCAGAGGGGGAAACTCTCCATGATCAACCCGATACGCAAGCAGCGCACTCCGCAGAAGATCCAGCGACTGCTGTAAATACGCCGCGTGATGAGACGCCCAGTGCCGTTCAAAGCTGACGACTTCCTGAGGCAAATCCCGCAAGCTCAAAACAATTCCCAACATGGCTGAAAGGGAAGGCTCAACCTGCAGCCGATCGGCCAGAGCCTCGGCGGGGCAATGATTTACCAGCCGCTGACACCAGGTATTGCCAATGACGGGGTCGTAGTTCTCCGGCCGCTGTCCACCCGGGGGCACGGGTTGCGCCAAACGACTCTGCCAATTCTCTTGCAAACTCTCAACGGTGGCGAGCAGACTCCGCGTGGATAAACCCATTTTGGGAATGACCTGAACCTGACAACGGTCCTGATTCAGATCCAGAGACGCCAGAGCGAACTCGGCCGATCCACTCCATCCAGAAAGTCGACCCAGAAAGTCGTTCAACAAAGCCGTGTAGCTGGCCCCTGCCACCTGAAATCGCGACGCCGCATCCGGACGCAACCCAATCAAGGCAGCCCCTGTCGCGGCACGCTCCCAAGCCTCGGTCCAGGCGGGGGAACGCTGGCTCTTGGAGGAGGCCACTGACAGATTCAACACCGTCTCGTCCCGACACAGTAGCAAATCGTGGGCTCCCGCCTTGAACAACTCGGCTCTCTGCGGGGCAGGCCCTCCCAGCAGGCGGTAGCGGAGGTCGCTTTCAGGATGGTTGTTCAGATATTCAAAGGCAGCATCCCGAATCTCGGACGAATGAAAGTTCAAAATCACTCCGTCCGGCAGCAGGGAATTCACCTTCCCCGTCTCTGATCCGTCAGAATCGACCCAAAACAGGGAAATCTGCCCCAGGCCGTTCACAAGCTCATCCGGCCAGTGATTCGCGGGATCGAACAGCAATGTCGACAGAGAATGCTTGCCGCGAACCTGCTCCGGCGACCACACCATCCAACCCGCGGCGGTCTCGGGAACAAATGTCGAGGTCAGCCGCATCTCCGGCGGTTCAGCAGCATCAGACCCGGCCAAGGGACGGAGCCCTGCCAAGACCAACCCCACGCACACCAAAACCCCGCGGACTGCCGCCCGCCACGAGAAAGAACCCTCTCCCGCCTCGAGTTTGTTGCCCCTCAAGAGTTCAACACGGGCCATCAGCATGCCGGGCTGTGGAAAGAAGGTTCGGGCCGCCCCGGGCAGAACAGCAACATGGTCCTTCAAGGCCATTCCCGCCAGCATTCGCAGATAGGGCTTGTGCCCCCCCAGAACACGGACTGCCGCGGCGTCCGCAGCCAGTTCCTGCTCCAGATGCAATCGGTGGACCAACCAGGTGATCAACGGGTGGTAGAAGTGCAACGACAACACCAATTGGGAAAACAACCCGGTGATAAAGTCGTGGCGACTGATGTGGGCCAGTTCATGGGCCAACACCCCCAATCGCTCCTCCTCAGACCACTCCTCCCAGTCGACAGGCAGGATCACAACCGGCCGCAACCATCCGATCGTCGCCGGAGAGGTCATCTCCGCTGTTTGCCTCAGTTCCACGGGCAACCGAACGCTCAAGGCCGCCCGCACAATATCCAAAGATTCTTCAAGAGCCGGCGAATCAATTCGAATCGAGCGTCGCCGAAAACGACGCAACTCCCACCAACCCACGGCCAGTCGCAGCAGATTGAAGGTAACCCCAACCAACAGGGCAATTCCTGCCAACCAGCCCCACCGTAGCAACACCTGAAATTGTGCCACCAGCCAGTCCCGGAGCCCCACCGCCCAAGACAGGGTCCACTGGATGAGTCGTGCACCTTCCTCAGTCCAACTGTAAGATGACGCAGGCTGCGATTCGGTGGTTTCGAAAGGCTCGCCTGGAGCCACCTCAGGATCAACCTCCATTCTGGAGGCTGAATTCGGGACTGATCCGGATTGGGGGTTGACGGAAGCGACCTCGATCTCAGCCACTTGCTTCTCAATTGCAAGATTCGGCCGAGGCACCACAGACTGCACAGGGCCAGAGACCAAACCCGCAGCGGCACGACCTTCGGGTCTGATAAACCCCTTAACGCCTCCCCCTTCCGTTTCAACCCCCATCCGAACGGTTCGGGACCCCCCGAGATCCAACGTTCCGGTCCAATTGGGATAGGGACTCAGACAGAGAATGGAGAGCGCCAAAACGACGAACACCCCGGTCGACGCAATGAAACTGCGAGAACCAGGGTGCGTACGGCGACTGCACAAATAGCAGACCGACACCACCGCCGCCAGGAGAGTCACCTGCACAACGCAGAAGGCGACCGCCAAACCCAAATCATCCATCCCGTCCACCCCTCATTAATAACAATATTAATGGCGGTCCTTCAGAACCTCTTCCAGCAGTCGCCGCTCTGCGCTGCTCAGCTTCTTCTGTTCCATCAACCGGACCAGCAATTTTTCGCGTGAACCCCCGAACACCTTCTTCACCATGTCGGTGACCAGATTCGAAGACACATCCTCAAAAGTCCTGATCGGCTTGAACCGCAGCGGACGCTCGTCGTTGGTCTGCTCGAGGAACCCCTTGTCGGTCAGAATGCGAACCAAAGTCGCGACCGTCGTGTAGGCTAACTCCCGCCCCTTGTCAGCCAATTGGTCTTTTGCCGATGCAACAGTCTGTTCACCAGACTTCCAGAAGGTGTGCATCACTTCCAACTCACGCTCAGTCAACTCCGCCGCGCGGGGTCTCGCCATCGAAACAACTCCTAGAAATTGTGAAATCTTGGCCGCAGCGAGACTACCCGCAACAGCCTGGAAAGCAACGATTCTCCTGAACGCTCGCAACTTCGAGCAATCGTTGGTTTGATTGTCCAATGATTGAGTCTTGGTGTCCGCAAGTCAAGGTCTGTTCTCCTCATTCTCTGAAAAAACAAATGACAGCGCCCTCTGCTCGAGCCTGGCAATCCCCCTTACCATGCTGTCGTGACCATCCGACGTGGGCCGCAGGTGCCGTCCTTGAGCGCCGGTCTCCTCACTCTCCACCTTTTCGGCAAGTTCTTCCCATGTTCCCCTCCCGATTGCCAATTGCCCTGCTTCTCTCAACGGCCTCGTGGATCGAGCTCCACGCTCCCGGCCATCTACTCGCCCAAACGGCTGACCCCGACCGATTTCGCCCCCCCGCCATCGAAACCCAGAGCGTACCCAACATTCCCTCCGGTCTCCCAGAACGCCTCCGCCAGTACCAGTCGGTCCGCAACGCCGCCTTCCGGGGGTGGTATCCTGATCGACAGGGAATGCTGATCGTCACCCGATTTGGCGACACCAATCAACTCCATCGCGTCCTCCAACCAGGAGGCCGCCGCGAGCAGCTCACCTTCCAGACCGAGCCGGTCAATGGCCGACCGGTTCCGGGAAGCACCGATGGGACCCTGATCCTGACGGTCAGCCAGGGAGGAAATGAAAATGATCAGGTGCTGCATTCCAACCCGTCGACGGGCCAAACCCGAATCCTCACCGATGGGACGTCCCGCAACCTGCTGGGCCCCATCCACCGCGAGTTGCGCTCGGCCGTCATCCACAGCAATCGCCGCAATGGACGGGACACTGATCTGCTGCTGGCCTCTCTCAACGCCGACACGCCGCTCCAACCCCTCCTCGAGGTCCGCAACGAGCACTGGAATGCCCTGGACTGGTCCCCGGATGGTCAGCGCCTGCTGCTGCAGAAATATGTTTCGATCAACGAATCCCTCCCGGCCATTCTGGAGATCGCCTCGCGCCGCCTGACACCCCTGCCGCTTTCTGGCGAAGCCCCCAGCGCCGCAACGGCAATGCGGTTCTCGGCCGATGGACGGTCGATCTACCTCGCGACCGATCTGCGGGGAGAATTCCGGGAATTGGCCAACTACGACCTGGAAACGCACAAGCTGCAGTGGCTCTCTGGCCAGATTCCCTGGGATGTTACCGAGATCGAGGTCCACCCCAAATCCGGGCAGGTCGCTTTCCTCACCAATGAAGACGGTGCCGGCGGACTGTACTTCCTGGAGGCCGGACAGCTCCGCCGCTTTCCGCTCCCCCTGGGTACCCTCGCGGACCTCGAGTTTGATCCCGACGGACAGCAGTTGGGGTTCACCCTCGGCAGTCCCAGCGCCCCGACGGATGCCTGGTCGCTGCGGATTGCTGATGGGGAACTGACCCGTTGGACTTACAGCGAGACCGGCGGACTCCCGGCCGAGTCCTTCGTGACCGCACGACGCATCTCGTTTCCCAGCTTCGATGGTCGCGAGATCCCCGCCTATTACTTCCAGCCACGAACCGCGACCCCGCTGTCTCCTGCTCCAGTCCTGATCAACATCCATGGGGGACCAGAGTCGCAGTACCGCCCCGTGTTCAGCGGACTGGATCAATTCCACTGCAATCAATTGGGAATCGCAGTCATTCACCCCAACGTTCGTGGTTCATCCGGCTACGGAAAAACCTATCTGAAACTCGACAATGCCGAACGTCGAGAGGACTCGGTTCGCGACATCGGAGCACTGCTGGACTGGATTGCCCAACAGCCGGAACTCGACGCGTCGAGGGTCGCCGTCATGGGGGGATCGTATGGAGGCTACATGGTGCTGGCCTCATTGACGACCTACCCGGATCGGCTCCGTGCCGGTGTCGATGTGGTCGGGATCGCCAGTTTCCGCAGCTTTCTCAAGAACACCAGCCCCTACCGTCAGGATCTGCGGCGGGCCGAATACGGGGATGAGCGAACCGCCGCCATGCAGCAGTTCTTCGCCCGCATCGATCCGCTGGAGCGAGCGGAACAGATTCGGTCGAAACTCCTGGTGATTCACGGCAAAAACGATCCGCGGGTCCCTTTCTCAGAAGCCCGACAAATCGCCGACCGGGTGCGTGAGCTCGGACGCGATGTCTGGACCGTCTACGCTGACAACGAAGGGCATGGCTTTTCGAAGAAGCCCAATCGCGATTATCAGAACGCTGTCGTCGCGCTGTTCCTGCAATATGCGCTCGAACTGCCCCGGGCCGAGCCTGGTCGGACCCCCTAGTCGCTCCCCACAGCGGTACGGGGGGCAATCCAGAGTAAAGCCTCAACTCGTTCGCCACGCCGATTCCGGATTCATCAAAAAAACTGAACCAGGAGAGTGACGTTTCGCTCACTCTCCTGGCTCACTCTGGATCCAGAAGGCAGGAGATTCCTCACTCGACGAACCGGCCCCGTTCCATCATTTGACCCGTCCGCCCAGCTCTTTAAAGACGTGCTCGATGTTCTCGACCTGCTGCCGTACGGGAACGCCGGCCCAATCCCGGTACCAGGGAAAGTCGATGTTGTCCTTGATTTCAGGCAGCGTCTTCCCTTTTGAGAGCGCTTCTCCAATGAACTGTCGCAGCTCGACGAAGTATCGGCGCTGCAGGTCAATCAGTCCGGCGTCGCTCATTTCTCCATGCCCCGGACAGACTTTCTGAACGGGCAACTTCTTCATCTCGGTCAGGGCCCCGATCCAACTCTCGGTGTTCGAATCTCCCATGTAATTGAAAGGGCCATTGAGACAACTGTCGCCGGTGAACAGAATCCCGTGTTTCGGCAGCCAGGCCACCGCGTCTCCCTTGGTATGCCCATGCGCGATGTGCAGCAGTTCCACCCGCTGCCGGGAATCCTCGATGACCAGCTTCTTGGGAAAGTACAGGCTGGGGGTCAGATAGTCGAGTTTCCCATACTCGGCCGTCTTTTCCTTTTTCGCCTGCTCGAATCCCTGAATGCCCTTTGTGCGAAACTCCTCGGCCGCGTTTTCGGACGCGATCGCGGTGGCACCAATCTTGCCAAAAATCGGGTTTCCATCGGCATGGTCCCCGTGGTAATGCGTGTCGAACACATACCGGATCGGCTTGTCGGTGGTTTTCCGAATCAGCGGAATGATCTCTTCCGCCTGGTTGGGGAAATTCGCGTCGATGACCAACACGAAGTCATTGAAGATCACCCACCCCTGGTTGCAGCCGATGAAGTCTGGCTTCCAGCGGGTCTTGCGAAACCAGACCCCCGGAGCCACCTCGGTGACCGTGGTCTCATCAGGCTTGAACCAGCCGACGGCGAACCCTCCCACGCCCAGCAGCATCGCGCCGGTCAGAACACTCACGATCACTCGACGGGGAATCTGGTTCATCTGCGACTCACCAAGGTAGTTTCAGTGACGGAATCGGGGCCCACGGTGGCCCCGCCGCGATTATGCTCGCCACGTCAAAAATCCTCAACTCCCTCCACGCCCCCGAGACGCGGTCACCGGGTGATGCGAGGGACGTGTGGACCGGGTCCCAGTGCGGCGTTCCGGTTGTCACTGGCATCCGCTAATCTCGACGAGAGTCCTCACGCACACGATCTCAACCTGCCTTTGTTGCTCCCATGAACCCCGTTCCTCACGGTCCCACGCCAGTCCGGATTCTCGAGACGCTGAACGCTTTTCAGCGCAGCGCGGCCCTCAAGGCAGCGATCGATCTCGATCTGTTCACTCACCTGGGGCGGGGGGCGACCACGACTGGGACTCTCGCCGCCGCCTGCGACGCCGACCCGCGGGCCATGCGCATTCTGTGTGACTATCTCACAGTTCAGGGGTTTCTGCGAAAGCACGAGAGCAACTATGAGGCTGCCCAGGACGCGGCGTTGTTCCTTGATCGCAGTTCCCCCGCCTACTTTGGATCGGTCACCAACTTCCTGCACTCGGGCCCCCTGCTGGACGCGTTCCGCGACATGGCCCAGACCGTTCGTCAGGGACGGACGCAGTTGCCGGGTTCCGGTACGGTGGAAACGAACTTCGCGGGGTGGGTCGACTTCGCCCGCTCCATGGTTCCCATGATGCGAACCCCAGCCGCCTTCCTGGGGCCGTTCACCGCCCGATTGCGGCCCGGACCAATCCGGGTCCTGGATCTCGCGGCCGGACACGGCTTGTTCGGAATTGCCGTGGCCCGCGAGAATCCCGCTGCACACATCGTGGCCCTCGACTGGGCTCCGGTGCTCGAGGTGGCCCGCGAAAATGCCGTCGCGGCGGGAGTGGCCGACCGGCACACACTGCGTCCGGGAGATGCCCTGGAGGTGGACCTGGAGGGACCCTACCAGCTCATCCTGGTGACGAATTTCCTGCATCACTTTTCCCGGGCGACAAACGTGTCACTCCTCCGCCGGCTGGCGGGCGCCCTGGCTCCCGATGGGCTGGTGCTGACACTGGAATTCATTCCGAACTCCGATCGCGTCTCGCCCCCCATGCCCGCCGAATTCGCCCTCACCATGCTGGGGACAACTGCGGAGGGGGATGCCTACACCTTCGAAGAGTACGCAGCCATGTTCGAAGCGGCGGGCCTGACCCAAAACGAATGGCTGGACGTTCCCGCTTCGACCCAACGGCTCATCATCAGCGGACGCTGACCCGGCCGCCCCAGTCCGCACCAGAAACGCCCGACCATCTGCCCTCCCCTGGAGCCCCTCCACAGCCGGGGCTGTCCCCTATGGCCATCTCTCAGTACAGCCCACAGTCAGCCCCCCACATCATCATCGTGGGAGGAGGTGTTTCCGGGCTGGCGGCTGCCCACCGGTTGGGTGAATTGACCCAACAGACGGGACGTCCATTGCGAATCACGCTGCTGGAAGCGCAGGATTCGCTGGGTGGACTGGTGGGAACGCGGGAGGCCGACGGCTATCGAATCGAGACCGGTGCCGATTCGTTCATCACCAATAAACCGGGGGCGATTCGACTTTGCGAACGGATTGGATTGGCCGGTGATCTGATTCCGACCGATGCCCGCTACCGGCGGTCCCTCGTGCTGTCTCGGGGTCGAGCGGTGGCCGTGCCCGAGGGGTTTCAGCTGCTCGCCCCGAATGCCCTGTGGCCAGTGTGGAAATCGCCGATTTTTTCCCTGGCGGGCAAGCTGCGTCTCGCGGCCGAACCATTTGTTCCCCGTCCGGCGGACCCTGTACAAGACGAAAGCCTTGCCAGCTTCGTCCGCCGCCGACTTGGTACGGAAGCACTGGAGAGGCTCGTGCAACCTCTGGTCGGGGGGATCTACACCTCTGATCCCGAGCGTCTCAGCCTGCGGGCGACCATGCCCCGCTTTCTCGAAATGGAAGCGCGTTACGGCAGCCTGATCCGCGGGCTGCAGGCGGAGGGACGTGAGACCGCCCCCCAGGATCGGGCGGCCAGTGGAGCCCGGTATGGCCTGTTTGCCACTCCCCGCCGGGGAATCTCCCAACTGGTGGAATCACTCACTGCCCGGGTCCGCCAGTCTGCCGAGATCCGGACCTCGAGCCCGGTTTTCACCATTCGGCAAAGCGCCGAATCCCCGGGGTTTCAGATCGATTTGTCCAACGGAGAGTCGCTGGAATGCGATGGCCTGGTTTTGGCGGCGCCGGCCCATCGAGCCGCACAACTGCTGACAGCCATCCGTCCAGTCGCCGCTTCGGCCCTGAGGAAGATTGAATATGCCTCGACAGTAATCGTCGTCAGTGGTCATCGACTGACCGACGTGGCCCATCCCCTGGACGCGTTTGGACTGGTGATCCCGGCGATCGAACGCCGGAGAATCCTCGCAGTCTCGTTCACAAGCCGGAAGTTTCCCAATCGGGCGCCAGAGGGCTCGGTGCAATTGAGAACTTTCGTCGGGGGGGCGATGCAGCCCCAATTCGTGCGACTTTCGGACGAGGCCATTGTCGACCTGGTCCGGGAGGAATTGGCCGAACTGCTGGGAGTGAAATGGCGTCCCGAGGTGGTGGTCGTGGCCCGCTGGATGAACTCGATGCCCCAATACCATGTGGGCCACCTCGACATCGTCGCCCAGATCGAGCAAGACCTTGCGACACTGCCACACTTGGCCCTGGGAGGGAACGCTCTGCACGGGGTGGGACTCCCCGACACCATCACGAGCGGCGAGGTGGCGGCCGAGCGAGTATTCCAGGCCCTGTCCGACCGCTGATCGCCCCTTCGCCCCCTTCCCTGAGCTCCCTCAGGCCGTCACGGGAGGACGCTCCAGAATCCCCGAGACAATCTGACCGGCCTGACCGTCGAGAATGGTGCCAAGGCCCGTGGGGCGGGGAAATGCGACCTTCGCCGCATCCAGCCCAAACAGATAAAACAGCGTGGCATGGTAGTCGTAATGATTGACGACATTTTCGACCGCCTTGTGGCCAAATTCGTCGGTGGTCCCCCAGGTCAGACCCCGCTTGATGCCCCCTCCCGCCAGCCACATGCTGAAGCCATAGGTATTGTGATCTCGGCCGATATTCTTCTCGTTCTGGATAACTGGCAACCGGCCCATCTCGCCCCCCCAGTGCACGAGCGTTTGGTCGAGCAAACCGCGCTGCTTGAGATCCTTGATCAAGCCCGCGACGGGGAGATCGGTTCGGGAGCAGATGTCGGGCAGGGCCGTCACAATGCCTCCGTGGTGATCCCAGGTCTGGTTCCCGGTACAGATTTCCACAAACCGCACACCCCGCTCGACCAGTCTGCGAGCCAGAAGGCAACGAATCCCGAACTCGCGGGTCTTGGGATTGTCCAACCCGTAGAGCTTCTGCGTGGCCTCGGTCTCCTGCTGGAAATCGAGCGCTTCACGGGCTGAAGTCTGCATCCGGGAGGCGAGTTCATAACTCGCGATGCGGGCGGCCAGTTCGTGTTCGCCCGGGTGCTGCGACAATTGGTCCCGATTGACCGAATCGAGAAGCTTGAGGAATTGCTGCTGGGTGGCGAGGTTGGAGCGGCGCGGAGGATCGAGATTGAGGATCCGCGGCTCCTGGGGACGAATGACCGTTCCCTGATACAGCGAGGGAAGCCAGCCATTGTGCCAATTCTCGACCCCCAGCACGGGCAAGCCACCGGGATCGGTCAACACGAGGTAGGCGGGCAGAGTCTGGTTTTCGGCCCCGAGGGCGAATGTCAGCCAGCTCCCCAGGGCTGGCCGGCCTCCGGTCGGACGCCCACCATTCAGAGCGTAGATGGACTGTCCGTGGTTGTTCACCCCGGTATGCATGGAGCGGATCAGCGTGATGTCGTCGCAGACTTCCGCCAGCCCTGGCAGCAGTTCGCTCAACTCCATGCCGCATTGCCCCTGCCGACCGAATTTCCAGGGACCATAAAACAGCTTCGGGCTCGATTCCGCGGCATTGTCGTACTTGATTTCACCGCCGAATTTTTCACCCGAGCGCTTTTGCAGCTCTGGCTTGTTGTCGAACAGATCGAGATGGCTGGGCCCACCCTGCATGAAGAACGAGATCATCGCCTGCGCCTGGGGGGGCGCAGTGGGCTGTTTCGGCTTCAGATCGAACTGGCTGGGAAGATCGACCGGTTTCGGCGGGGCCGCCGTCGCTCCGCGAGTTGCCTGCCAGGCGAGCGCCAGAGTCCCCAGTCTCAACGACTGCTCAGCCAGAAAATGCCGGCGTGAGCCCCGCGATTCGCCCCTCTCCGGAAATTCATTCGACATACAGCACCCGATTCGAACACAGGATCGCCTGGCAGTAACTCGTCAGCGCCGACAACGCCGGGTCGGGCCGCTGCTCGGGCTTTTCGCCTTCCAACTGCAGCGCCGCGAAGGCCGCTGTCTGGGCATCCAGAAACTCCCACGCCTCGATCAACTGGCGTTCCGACGGAGTCAATCCCGTCGCCAGCCGCCAAACCAGTCGCACCTGCTCGGCACGGCTGCTTCCCGCCATGACCATCACCCGCCGGGCAAGATCGGCCGCCCGTTGCGACACGAAGTCGCTGTTCATCATCAGCAGGGCCTGGGGGGCCACGGTGGAACTGTTCCGCAGAGTGCAGTTGGGCCGCATGTCGGGAACATCGAAGGATTCCAGAAACGACAGGGGCATCGAGCGGCGCACCTGCACATACAAACTCCGCCGGAACTCATCCTCGCCAAGGGACACAGTCTTGCCCGTCGGACGACCAGCCGAATCTCGGGTATCGACCGCCACCACGATTTGTCCCACCTCATCGGGAGCCACGGGAACGGGGACCCCCGCCATGCGATTGGAGAGTTGTCCCGAGATGGCGAGGAGGGAATCGCGCACGACTTCGGCCTCCAGCCGCCGGATCGCCGCCCGGGCCCAGAGCCGATTCTCGGGGTCCACCCGCTCCAGTTCGGGAGTCCGTTGCGAACTCTGCCGGTAGGTGGCCGAGTGCACCAGCAGACGGTGCAGGCTCTTCAGGCTCCACCCCGACTCCACAAACCGGTTCGCCAGCCAATCCAGCA
>Ga0315902_10007435_pt1 | contig 14959 bp, 13 predicted proteins | sample LakEriMetagenome_9_FD_203523 | JGI IMG/M metagenome (GOLD analysis project Ga0315902, IMG submission 203523) | Freshwater fungal communities from buoy surface, Lake Erie, Ohio, United States - Buoy 12 MA117 | ecosystem: Environmental > Aquatic > Freshwater > Lake > Lake biofilm | place: USA... | reverse complement strand
ATCTGCCTAATGCGTTGCAATTTCATCAAGATCAGGTCAACAAAGCTTTCCTGGCTCATGCTGCGCCACGCTTCGCCATAGTCATGATTCTTATCTTGCATCAGTTGCTTTGTCTGTGCGATCTCCTTGTCGTAAAGTTGTTCCAGTAATGAAAGGGGTAACTCTTGTTCATCTTCTTCGGGAAGTTGTAGTTGTAAAAGGCCGATCACGGCATAGTTGATGATACCCTTGAACTCGGCGGCTACCCCCTCCTCTATTTTCTGTTGACCCTTTTGCTGAATGGTACGAATGCGCTGTGCCTTGATGAAGATCTGGTCGACAATGGATATCGTTCTAAGCACTCGCCAGGCTGTTCCATAGTCGGTTGCTTTTTTTAAAAAAACATCCTTACAAGATTGTATCACTTGATCGTACTGCTGCGAGGTGTTGGTCATAACGGAGATTGCTTTCTTACCTTTACATCAAAAGTAACGAACGAAAACGAATGTTGATACTGCGCAATAAAGATCGCTTTCTTTCTGTGGAAAAGCCCCTTGTGATGGGGATACTGAACGTCACCCCTGATTCCTTTTACGGCGGAAGTCGCTACCAGCAGCTCGACCAGCTATTGGCAAAAGCCGAATTGATGTTACAACAAGGAGCTACGATCTTGGACATTGGTGGGCAAAGCACTCGTCCTGGCAGCGACCGCGTGGATGTTGAAACTGAATGGTCTCGGATAGAGGCTCCCGTCAAAGCGATCGTACAACGATTTCCCTCTGCCTTTCTTTCTATCGATACGTACCATGGCGAAGTGGCGCGCCGGGCACTGGGTGAAGGAGCTTTTATGATCAATGATATTTCGGCCGGAGAGATGGATGCCTCCATGATAGAGACCATCGCTATGTCAGGCGCTCCATACGTGCTGATGCACATGAGAGGGACTCCTAACACCATGCAGCAGCTGACCGACTACCAACAAGTGACCGAAGAGGTGCTTTCGTACTTATCGCTTAGAAAAGACATCTGTACAAAGGCTGGTATCACCGACCTGATCATAGATCCCGGATTTGGGTTTGCCAAGACCATTGCACAGAATTTTCAATTGCTGTCAGAATTAGAAAAGTTTTCGGTATTGCAGTCCCCCTTATTGCTGGGTATTTCCAGAAAGTCATTTATATACAAGACACTTGATGTGTCTCCCGAGCAGGCCTTAAACGGAAGCACCTTCTTGCATGCCATTGGCCTACAAAAAGGTGCTCGTATATTGCGTGTACACGATGTAAAAGAAGCTGTCGAGGCCGTTAGGCTTTTCGAAAAGCTCAGTTAACTACTTCTTTTGCTCAGGCTGAGAGGCCTGTACGTCGAGTACGGTAAAATCAAATATCAAATGCTCATAGGGCTTAATGGGCGCACCGGGAGGAGGAGCAGCTCCATATCCTAATGTCGATGGGATATACACTTTTGCTTGGCCTCCCTTACGCATAAAGGGCATGGCTTCGTCGAACCCTTTGATCATTTGCCCAACACCCACACTAAAGCGCAAAGGCTCCATGTGCTTGAAAGTTGAATCGATGTTGCTGTCAAACACTTTTCCTTCGAAGGTGCTTCCTGTATAATTAACCGAAACAAAATTTCCGGATTGGATCAGTTCTCCGGTGCCGGGCGTAAGGATCTCCACATAGGCTCCTGAAGGAGTACGCTGCAGGCCGGTCAACTTCTTTCCTAAGAAAGCTTCTACTTCTTTCGACTCACGAACGGCATAGGCCTTTGTTTCTTTCTCTTCGTCGAGGCGCTTGAGACTGTCATTGGTCAAAATACCCAACACTTTGAACTTAGTTATGATGCGATCGCCATTCTTGAACTGTGGTGGCAAATTACCGGCTGGCATTCGCTTGATAAAAGTATCCATCATCTGTGTGGCGATCACAGAGTCGCCTACATGAAGCTTGGTCCATAGCTCGGAAATGTCATAGGGTTGTGACTGCCCGCCAATGGGGATGTAAAGTGGAATTTTATTACCGGTAGTAAAATATACGCTGTCGTTGATCATTTGCGACAGATGTATCTTTAAGTATTCACCCGACTTGGCCACTTGCGTATCCTTTCCGGGATATAACTGGTAGGGCATTCCACCCGCCGTTTTCTGGTAAGAAGGTCCGCTGCAAGAAGCTACTAGCAGACCAACGAGCAGAGAAAACGCTGTTGATTTAACTGTGTTCATGGTTTTGTTTTATTGAGGTTGTATTTTATTGCGTGAGTGATGGTTGTTGTGAGAGCGCATCTTTGAAAGCGGCAACGGTCTCATCCAGCGATTGGCTACTTCGGCCTCCTGCCGCATTATAGTGACCTCCCCCTTCAAAATGGCTTCGGGCAAAGGTATTGCAATCAAAGGCCCCTTTGCTGCGAAAACTCCACTTTCTTTCTTCGTCACGGTCAATGACCAAGGCGGCAAAACGGATACCTTGTATGGACTGCGGATAATTGACCAGGCCATCAGTGTCACCGGTTCTGATATTAAAATGCACCAGATCGGATTTGGGGATGGCGATGAGTGCCGTGTTAAACTCGTACAAGATCTCCATTCTGTGTAAAAGCACATGCCCGATAAATCGTAAACGATTCTCTAAAAAATTGTCGTAGAGACCTTCATGAATCTTTCCATGATCGAGTCCTCTCCTCTTAAGGTCAGCTACCAGCGCATGTACACCCGCATGGGCCGAAGAGAAACGAAAAGATCCGGTATCTCCCACTACACCTGCGTAGATACACGTGGCAATATCATCATCGATCAAGTCGGCATCTCCGGCGCCAACAATAAAGTCATATATCATCTCACAAGTAGAACTCTTGGACGTATCACTTACGCCAAAGTTAAACGAGGCCGAATCAGGCTCTTGGTGATGATCGATCAACACTTTCGTACAGCTCAACGATTTCAGCTTTTCGGTCATCGATTTGGTCCTATGAAAAATATTGAAGTCCAGGCAAAAAAGCAGGTCGGCCCCGTCGAGTAGCTGATTGGATTTTGTAATGTTTTGCTCGTAATTGATGACATCACCCGTACCGGGCATCCAGTTTACGAATCCGGCCCAATTCGTAGGGGAGATCACCCTTACTTCATGACCCTTTTTATGAAGGTAGTGTGCCAAGGCCAGCGAGGAACCCATAGCGTCCGCATCGGGTTTCTGGTGCGTGGTAATGACGATTTTTTTAGGTGGCAGCAGGTGCGAATAAAGGTCAGCTATTGGTTTCATACGAATCAGAACGAAGGTATGAAATAAAGGTCGTAACTTCGCGGCGCAAAACCTATACAACCATGAGCAACAGAACCTTTACCATGATCAAGCCCGATGCGTTCCGTAACGGACATAGCGGTGCTATTCTGGATCGCATCATAAACGAGGGATTCAAGATCAAGGCCCTCAAAATGGTCAAACTTTCCGAAGAGAAAGCCGGTGAATTTTATGCCGTACACAAAGAGAGACCCTTTTATGGAGAGCTGGTGACCTTTATGAGCAGTGGGCCCATTATTGCTGCCATTCTCGAAAAAGAAAATGCCGTGGAAAGTTTTCGTACGCTGATCGGCGCTACCAATCCTGCGCAGGCAGCAGAGGGTACTATACGTAAACAGTTTGCTACCTCTGTAGGTGAAAACGCCGTGCATGGCAGTGACAGTAACGAAAATGCTGCGATCGAAGGAGCCTTTTTCTTTTCCGGATTGGAGCAGTTCTAATCGACCATCACTTATTTTGATAGTTTTCGATCGGTGCTCAGTTATGAGTAGCGCAAAACTGAATTAGTATAAATACGCTTCGCCTATCAGTAGCGTAATGCGATGGGGACGACCGTCTTTGCCCCTTCTTTGACCAAAACTGCCGCTTTAGAGAAAGATGGGGGGCCAAAGAGTCCCATCACGTTATTAGAAAAACCATAGCCTTCTTTTGGCAAACCCAGTGCCGAAGTGTTCATCTTGTTGTCCTCATTCTCATCGTGCAACAAAGCGACCGCGTAATAGCCAACCGGAAGTGCGCTAACCTCAAAAAAAACCTGCCCTTCTTTCAGTGGTAAGCGAGACTTGTAGATGGCTAACGATGGTTGATCGGGATACCCTTTTGCATCTTTAAATACACTACAAAGAACAACTCCCTTGTTGGATCGGGCACCGCGAACCTCAATCCGTAGGTTTCCCTGTGAAGGTTGCGAAAGAAGTGACAGCCATGAACTTGGTAGCAAAAAAATGGATATTAGGAGGATGCTGCGCATATTTATTGATCTACAATGGCTTCGCTACCGTAAAGTTGATCTTTGTACTTCAGTGATGGCGATGTAATAAAAGGGCCTAGGTTAAGATTGTCCCACTTTTCGTCTACGGCCTGTATGGTCGCTTCATTGGCAACAATGATGTTGGGCCAGTCGCGCTGAAAATTATCATGCTCCTTGGTCTTTCGGGTTCCATCCAATCCCAAGCAGCCTGTTAAGTGAGCATCGTCGTATCGGTGAAGGTGTTGATCGCGTTTGGGGTCTAGGTTGTTACAAAAGCGCCATAATGCCGTAGGCAGATCGAGCGGGTCTACCGTATGTTCTACATAGAGAATCATTTTAATTCCCCTGCAGAAATCTATCGAGGCGATGGAGTTGTGTAGAGATCGAATGTGGCCGGGTCTTTCTTTTTTAACCCCTACGATCAGACAGGGAATATCTTGTTCGGTCAACAAGGCATTTACGGATTTTATCTCTGAAAATTGTTGCAGCAATCGGTCAGCGATCTGAGAGGCGGGAGGAAGCGAGACACCCGATAAACCATCTTCTTCGATCTCTTCCGGAAACTTACTGGTTCCATCGATGCACATCTTTCCTCCAAAACCCATCTTGCTGCAACTGTGGTCGAGAACATCCATAGGGCCACTAGAAAAGACCACATCGGTTACCGGATTGAGATTTTTAAAAACATAGCGTGCCAACGCCGAATAATCCTGTATGCGAATATGCTGGTCCGCCAATACCAGGATCTTATTGAACATCATTTGACCCGCCCCCCACATGGCATTCATCACCTTTTGTCCTTGACCGGCGTACTCTTTATTGATCTTGGTGATGACCAAGTTGTGAAAAACGCCCTCTACCGGCATATCCATATCCATGATCTCCGGTACCATGGTCATTTTTATAGGGGCTAAAAATATTCGTTCGGTGGCTTTACCGAGCCAGGCATCCTCTTGGGGCGGAATACCCACTATGGTAGCCGGATAAACCGCATTCTTTCGATGGGTGATGCCCGTAATATGAAAACGAGGGTACCAATCTGGTAACGAATAATAGCCGGTATGGTCGCCAAATGGCCCTTCCCAGATGAGTTCATCGGCGGGATCTACATAACCCTCAATTATAAAATCTGCGTCGGCCGGTACTTCGATCTCGGGCTGCGTGATACATTTTACCAACTCTACTTTCTTTTTTCGCAAAAATCCCGCCAACATGTATTCGTCCACATTTTCAGGAAGTGGTGCCGTTGCGCTATAGGCATATACCGGGTCGCCGCCCAGGGCAACGGCTACCGGCATTTTTTTACCCAGTTTCTTGTATTCGTTAAAATGTTTGGCACTGACCTTGTGCTTGTGCCAATGCATGCCGGTGAGTGTAGGGCCAAAGACCTGCATCCGATACATGCCCACATTACGGCTTTGAGTATGCGGATCTTTCGTGTGGATAACAGGCAATGTGACAAAAGGCCCTCCGTCTTTTGGCCAGCACGTTATAACGGGTACTTTGGTGATGTCAGGAGTGGTCATGATAACTTCCTGACATGCACCCCTGCCCTTCTTTACAGCTGGCATCCAGCTGGCAAAAGCTCCAAGTTTGGGGAGTAGTTTTAATTTATCTAGCATCGACTCCTTCGGCGCCGAGATCATTTTAAAGAGTTCTTCGATCTCACGAGCCGTTTCGTCCAGGTCGGAAACACCCAATGCCATGCACATTCTGCGCTCACTCCCATATGCGTTCATCAGAACTGGAAAATCATACCCCGTATTCTCAAACAAAAGGGCCTTTCCTCCACCCCCCGACTTGCTAATGCGGTCAGTGATCTCTGCGATCTCCAAGTGGGGGTCTACATAGGTTTTGATCCTCACTAATTCGCCAGCCATCTCCAGCGCATCAATAAAAGCTTGTTGATCTTTCCAGGCCATAATTAATTTATTCAGCAATACAACAATACCGAAGCTTAAAGGTTTACCTGTACACCCAGGCCTGGCCCTTCTGTTAGCAAGACTTTTCCTTGGTCATAATGCAGACCGCTGGCCAGGTCCTCTTCGAGCAATAACGGACCATCCAGATCGGCAACATCAGCAAAAGGCAAAAGGGAAGCCAGTGCGGCCGTTCCTACCGAGGACTCATTCATGGAGCCCAGCATAATTTGTAAATTCAGCTTTCTGGCATTTTCGATCATTCGACGGGCGGGCGTAAGACCGCTGCATTTGGTAAGTTTAATATTGATGCCATGAAAAAAAGAGGCACATTTCTCTACGTCATGTTCTAACACGCAACTCTCATCGGCAAAAAGAGCAAGGGGCGATTGTCGGTACAATACCTTCATTCCCTCCCAATCATCTTTGGCTAGCGGCTGCTCTACCATCTCTACGCCCAATTGCTGAAGCGTGGGCAAGTAAGAAATAGCGGTATCGAGCGACCATCCTGCATTTGCATCGACACGTAACCTTGCTGGCGTACTATTGCGGATCAATCTAAGTTTTTCGAGATCGTCCGGCGAACCCACTTTGATCTTGTAGATGGGCCAGGGCTTATCGCGTAATTTTTCTAGCATACGCTCTGTCGAATCGATCCCGATGGTATAATCAGTAAGAGGTCCTTCTGTAAGGGGCGCTTTGAATAAATTTCGTAGTGATGCATTCTTCATTTTTCCATATAGATCCCAGCCTGCCATATCAAGCGCACAAACTAAAAAAGGATTATGCGGAAATAAGTGATGCAAATAATGCCAGTACCGTTCTGGATCGGTAAAGGCGAACTTCTCTACCAGCGCTCTTTTTTGCTCAAGATCCGCTATCATTTGCTCTACGGAGATGTTGTAGTAAGAAATGGCAGGAGCCTCTCCAAAACCGGTCCACTTACCCAAGGTGAGCGATACCAATAGAATGGGCTGATGGGTTTTGGTGCCTTTAGATATGGTAAAGGGGTAATGAAATTTGAGCCGATGAGACCAGTAGCGAAGCTGCATGAAATTGTTTATGCAAAGATAAAGCACTCCGGTAATCAGGCCCTGCCGGCCGACACGATCATTTCGCGCAGCGAGTCATTGAAAGCCGTCTGTGCAAGGAGGTCTTCGAGGCTTATGTGCATTCGGTACTGCCAGTAATGCTGAGGATTGGCTGGATCATTGATCCTTTCTTCTCGGGGATCCGATCTGCGCAACGTATCACTGATGCCCAATAGGTCTTGCAACTGAAATATGCTCCACATGGCGGGAGACTGCAAATGTTGCTGAACGATCGCACGGTTGATCCAAGCCTCGCAGAAATAAGGGGCTTCTCCCCATTGCTTCATTTCTTGGTTGTAAAAAGATTGAGTACGTTGTCGGTTCTCTTCCCACCATCCTCTGATAGTGCTCATATCGTGAGTAGACGGAGTAACTACAGACAGATACGGTGCTGCTGTCGGATTAAAAAAAGACGTGGCCGGATCTTTAGGCATACGTTGTATTTCGAGACTGAGAATGCCATTTTGATTCATAACATCCGGAACACAGTGCGGCACCATGCCCAGATCTTCCCCACACACCAACATATTGGTGGCCGCTTTGAGCTTTGGAAGTTTTTGCATCGCTTCTCGGTACCAACAACCATCTTGTCGATGATAGAAATAATCGTGATATAGAGGAATCAACGCCTCCTTTGTCTTTTTATCCAGGTATTGAAAGGAAGAGGTTCTCTCCATTGAGATCCTGAAATGAAATTGCGTTTGCGAAGACCCTGGCTCTTCGAATAAGATCACATTGGCCACCAACGAGAGTAAACCGTTTTTGACTTTCTCGTGTACCGGATCTGTAGCTAGTGAAGAAAAGTAACGAACTATTTTTTCTTGCGTATCAAATAGAGAGGAAAGCCTCCATCCGTATTGCGCATCGTATAGCAAGAACTGTTCCCGAACCCAGAACTGATCTTCGCCAAAAAGATCGAGCAAGATCTCTTCGTTGATGAAGGGCTGGCAAAACCGATGGTAGTCGAATGCGATACCTCGCTGCCCAAATTCAGCTGCCGCAACAGGTAAGCAGGGTACAAAACGTCCCATTAGCCCCTGGACGGCATGAGTGGGGATGCTCCAAATTCTAAAAAATCCGAGAATATGATCGATACGAAAGGCATCGAAATAATTGCTCATTTGCTCGAAGCGAAGTCGCCACCACCTAAAATCGTCTTGCTGCATCCGTGCCCAGTTATAGGTGGGAAAACCCCAGTTCTGGCCAAGCGCGGTAAAGTCATCGGGCGGAGCGCCGGCCTGCCAGTTCATATTGTACAAGTCGGGGGCTACCCAGGCATCAACTGAATAACGATAGATGCCGATGGGAATATCTCCCTTTAGCACTACCCCCTTTTGGTGAGCATAAGCGACAGAAGTTTTCAGTTGTCGATGTAAGTGATACTGAACGAAACAATAGAAACCTAATGGCCCATTTGTTTTACGTGACAGAAACAATGCATCGATCTCTTCTTCGTCATAAACAGAATAACGAGGCCACTTATCGTATTCGCACGTACCATAGAGATCTCTGGATGTACAAAACACGGCATAGGGCTTTAGCCAATGTTTGTTTTGATCAAAAAAGAGATGATAGTCTTCAGAGGATAAACAATCCATGCCCATTGTCTCGTATAGCTCCCTAAGTGTGTTAAGTTTAACCTTGATGACCGTTTCATAATCGATTACCGATAGGGCATTGAGTTGTTCTTGTAGCTTTCGCAGGGTACGTAATTGCTTGGCCTGCCCTGTACCGGCCACCTCGGCCAGATTGATATACATGGGATGTAGCGCAAAGGCCGAAATAGCTGCATATGGATACGAATCGATCCATGTATGGGTAGCGATCGTGTCATTGATGGGGAGTAGTTGTATCATTCGAATACCTGTTCTGGCCGCCCAATCGGCCAGTAATTTGATATCGGCAAACTCTCCCACCCCAAAGCTGTTTTCACTTCTGAGGCTAAACACCGGTATGGCGACACCGGTCCCTTTCCAGTTGCTATTGGGAAGCCGGGCAAATCCGTCTTGCAAAACGACCAGATCGGCCGCGCGTAGGTGACTTGGAATCACCCTGTTGATACCTTCTTCGTACCGAACAAATGTATTCGTCAGTAGATCCCATACGCCATACTTATAATCAACGTTCACTTTAGTGGCATCGAGTCGAAGCGAAACGGCATACCAGCCATTTTCCTCTTGCATAGGAAGGGCGAGATCGGTATCCCAGTTTCCCAGTTCAGGTGCATTACCAATCATGCATAGGGTTTGGCCAGGCTCCAAAAGTGGGGCCTTTACCCTGAACAGATGAGTGGGCACTACGCTCGATGCAATCTTCGTCTGTTTTGCTTTTTTTCTCTTAAAAAGCACCTCACTAAAGGGCGCTGTGTAAAAGGCATTTTCAAATTCGCCCGCATAATTCCAAGTATCGACCAGCACCAGATCTTGGGATGGCTCCACAGTAATAATGCGGTCACGCCCCCACTCGGCCACCAGCTGACCATCATCCCCTTTTAAAAGGTATTGATATTGGATCTTATTTTTTTTGGCGGATAACGTAACGGGGACGTTAAGCTGCCAGAATTCCTGGTTGAGGTACTGAAGACAAAGGGCCGCCTCGGGTTTATTTTTACCTAATTCCGGAATGTTACCCAAAAGCCATAGGGTTTGCCCGGGGCGGGTACTATACCGAATATTAAATTGAAGCAGCGGCACAATCGTTGGTATTGGAGTGAGTTAATGTGTCTGTTAAACACATTGTACGAAAATAAGTAAAAACTGTTTTAAGGATGCCCAAAAAGCCAAAAATCAGAAAAACGGGAACGTAGGGCTGTACCCGATAAAGTATTTAGGGTGAAAGGTTTCGGCGTTTGCTGGCGGGTTACTATTTTTGTACAAAATTTATCGTAATGGAAGCATCTAAAAAGAACCGTGCCATTTGGTGGGCCGTTTTTTTCGCATCTACTGCCGCATTGTTATGGGCCATCGGTGCCCATTGGGAGTGGCTGACGCTGATCTTGCCCTTTCAGACCACTTCGCTGGTCAAGGCTATGGACATAATGTAACCACTATCCTTATAAACGGCATAGCATTAAAAAACCTCCCACTGGGAGGTTTTATTTTTATCAGAAGTTAGCTGTACTTATTTAACAGAAGCCACCAGGCTTTTGAAAGTCTCTGGATTGTTCATCGCCAGGTCGGCTAACACTTTGCGATCAAGTTCGATTCCCTTTTTCTGTAAGCGATTGATAAATTCAGAATAGGTCAAACCTTCGGCACGAACGGCCGCGTTGATACGGGCGATCCACAATGAGCGATATTCTCTTTTCTTGAGCTTACGACCCACGAACATGTAGGTCATACCCTTTTCAACTACGTTTTTGGCAACCGTTAATACATTCTTGCGTTTGCCATAAAAACCTTTGGCTTGCTTTAATATTTTTTTGCGGCGGGCTTTAGAGGCCACGGCATTTTTTGAACGAGGCATAGTAGATAAATTAGATGGTTAGATACTTGAGTTTCGATTCTTTCTTACTTCAATCGCAGCAAACGCTTTACGAAATCAACATGCGATTTGGCTACCGTGCCATCGAGGCGCATGTTACGTTTACGTTTTTTTGATTTTTTGGTAAGAATGTGACGCTTGAAACTCTTTTGATGCATGATCTTTCCGGTGCCGGTCACTTTAAAGCGCTTTTTGGCACTCGAATTGGTCTTTACTTTAGGCATATTACCCAGTATTAATTATTACACCCTGGAGGCATTCCCCACGGGGGGACCTTTGTCGAACCTCTTTAGGCAATGACCCGTTCGAAAACGGGCTGCAAAGATAAGGGTTCTATCGGTAGTCACCTCGATTTTACGGCAATAAAAAAGGAGACCCGATAACCGGATCTCCTTTAAAAGAGGTAGCGATAAAAGCTATTAGTCTTTGGGGTTCAATGCTTTTTCGATTCTAAAGCTAAGATCTTGCAAGTGATACTTACTCATTCGGTCGGTGTAAAGAGCCTGGGCTGCATTCAGCTCCGAGCGCAATGATTGCAAATGAGCCCTTACGATTGACTTCAGGTCAGATTTATCGGCGCTTCCACCGGATATGGAGATGGTGATGCCGGGTCCAAAAGCACTGGCAGCTGGGGCAGCTGGCGGATTCAGTAAATTAACCAGCGTATTAACATATGTTTTTTGAAGGTTACGACGGTAGGCATCGATGGCCTTTTTGGTAGCCAATTCTGCCCAAATACCTGACTTTAAATCACTCATCAATTCAAGTGCGCTGTAGGCCTTGGTGCCTGCAGTAGCTTCTGCTTCGATCAACTTATTTAGGTTTCTGGCCCCCAATAGTCGATTGAGCATATTGTCTTGCACATTACCAATAATAAAGAGTCCCGATTGACCGGTGCGATCGAATATCTGCTGATCGATGAGCCAAGTGGGCGTATTGAATAATTGTTTATTCAAAAAGGCAACGGCTTCCTTTTGCTTTGCTTTGCTGACCAACTCATAAACCGGTCCACTCTGCTCTTGCGTCTTGGGCGTCTCCATGATACCTCCCACGAATTTAGCTACATGCCCGTTGTAGCGAGCGAATTGACTAACCACTTCTTGATACATGGTACGAAGCCCTTCAAAATCCTCATTTGGTTCCTTGGTCCACTGCAATAAGTTTGGAACTATTCGTTGTAAATTCTTGATACCGTAGGCACTTCCTTTCATAGGATCATCTCCTACTTGCTCACTTTGCGAACGCGGATCGTCAGGATTGGTTTCAGTACCGAACCAAAGACGGTTATCCTTTAACTTTTCGATCACCCAACGATTAAGCATTGCCTGCTCTGCATCGGCCGATTTGTATTGGGGAAATAACTTATACCCCCATTCGATAGCCCAGTTATCGTAGTCGCCTATGCGAGGGAAAAGGCCTACCTCGCTAATGCCATCTTCCGGTTGTGCTACATAATTGAAGCGGGCATAATCCATGATAGATGGCGTATGTCCATTGGCCTCGACCCAAGCCTTGTTGCGAAGGTTTTCTACAGGTACAGAAGAGCTGGATCCATAGTTATGACGAAGGCCGAGCGTATGTCCAACCTCGTGTGAAGAGACAAAGCGGATCAGCTGCCCCATGAGTGAGTCGGGAAACGTCATTTGCTGGGCACGGACATCGAGTGGTCCGCACTGGATCATGTACCAGTTGCGAAGCAGCGACATAACATTGTGGTACCAGTTGATGTGGCTTTCCATGATCTCGCCGCTGCGGGGATCCGAAATGCTGGGTCCGCTGGCATTTGGAATATCAGAAGGCTTGTATACGATGGCTGAGTTGCGGGCATCGTCGAGGCTCCACGTACTATCCTCTTCACGAGAGGGGGCACGTTTGGCCATGATGGCATTTTTAAACCCGGCTTTTTCGAAAGCACCTTTCCAATCATCCACACCTTGCATCAAATAGGTTACCCATTTTTCGGGAGTGGCTGGATCGATGTAGAAAATAATAGGCTTGGCAGGCTCCACCAACTCACCTTTCTTATACTTTTCGAGGTCGCCTGGCTTTGGTTCCAATCTCCATCTTTTGACGAGCGAAATCGATTTTACGCCCTGTGGATTAGCATCAAAGTCGGTATACCCAACCGCAAAATATCCTACCCTGGCATCATAGTAGCGAGGCTGCATGGGAACTTTGGGTAAGATCACAATGGAGCTATTCAACTCCATGGTCATGTTACCACCACCGGCTCCTCCTCCCATCGAAGGTCCACCGGGCATACCGGATGGAGCCCCACCTCGAGAGTAGGTCTTGATGGCTTTGATCTCTATATTTATGGGGAATGACTTTACCGACACCACATACGATTTATCGGATTGCAGTGCGGCCAGACGAAGCGAAGACTTTAACGAAGATCCAAAATGCAAGACATCATTATCTCCAGAAATAAAATCGGTGATATCCAATACTACGGTAGCGGAATCCTTGCCAAAGGCCTTTACATCGAAAGACTGGGCGATTGGCTGGATATTCGAGTTATTCACCGTGGTGAACATAGGCGAGGTGGAATCTTTGGCATACTCAGCATAAGAGATTGTCCGCAGGAATACCTTGTTGTTGGGTCCCTTCTCGAATCGTATAACATTTTGACCGATCTGGTCGCCTGCATATCCAAAAAAACTACCTCCGGCGCGGAGCCCGGCAGGTGCTTTTGAAATGCGGTTAACGACCAACATATCGCGTAATAACAGCGAATCGTGTACTTCAATAAAATAACGGTCTTCGACCTTGTGCACCCAAAACAGTCCTTTGGTGGTGACGGCTTTGGCCGTTATCACATCTTTGTAGGCCTTAGGGCCTGTTGCGGGTGGTGCTCCTCCGGGGCCTCTGCGAGTACTGTCCGTAGGTCTTGCTGCAGCAGCGGCAGCAGGTGTGGGCGAAGGTGGCTGTTGAGCGACTACAACAGTGCCAAGAACTAATAAGCCGACAAGCAATGATGATCGTAACATGGTAAACAGGGGTTTAGCTAAATAATGAGGGAACCAGAAGATGTCAACTCTTCTTTTTTCCTTTAGGAGCAAACATGGCCAGCATCCGGCGGCCTTCCATCTTTGGTAAATTTTCAAGTACGCCGATCTCGGCCAGGCGTTCCGCAAATTTCAATAACAGAAGCTGACCCCGGTCCTGAAACTGGATAGCCCTTCCTTTGAATTGAACGTATGCCTTTACCTTGTTGCCTTCTTTTAGAAACTCGATGGCATGCTTGGCTTTAAAATCAAAATCATGATCGTCCGTATTGGGCGTAAAGCGGATCTCCTTTACTTCGGATACCTTGCTTTTAGCCTTCATCTCTTTTTCTTTCTTCTTCTTATCGTACAAAAATTTGTTATAGTCTATGATCTTGCAGACGGGCGGATCCACCGTGGGAGAGATCTCGACCAGATCGAGTCCTTGCTCTTGCGATAGTCGTAGAGCGTCTTGTAAGGAATAAATACCTACTTCTACGTTATCGCCAACGAGTCTGACCTGTGGCACTCTAATGAGATGATTGATGCGATGTTCGGGCTCTTTGCGAGGTGCGAAACGACCTCTGTTGAATCCACCCTTGTTGAAACCTCCGGGGCCACCAGGTCTGGGGCCGCCTGATCCGGGAGGACGATTAAACCCGCCTCCGGGTCTTTGTGGTACTGCCATTTATTGAATTTAGGTTACTAAAATACGCTATTCTGATTTTCTGCTGCTTATTTCCTGTTTGGCCATGGCAACGAACTCGCCTATGGGCTGGGTTCCCAGGTCGCCCTTACCCTGTCTGCGAACCGCGACTTGTTGCTCATTCATCTCCTTTTCGCCCACTACCAGCATATAGGGTATCTTCATCAACTCCGTGTCGCGGATCTTTTTTCCGATCTTCTCTCCCCTGTCGTCTGTTTCAGCCCGAATGCCGGCATCCTTTAACAGCTGCTGTACCTGGTGGGCATAGTCAAGGAACTTATCACTTATGGGTAAGATCTTTACCTGAACGGGTGCCAGCCATAGTGGGAATTTACCGGCATAATGCTCTAACAGAAAACCAATAAACCGCTCGTGGGTTCCCAGTGGGGCGCGATGAATGATAAGGGGCACCTCTGGCGTATTCTCTTTATTCGTGTAAGAGAGTTTAAACTTGAGGCCCGAGTTAAAATCGACCTGGTTAGTGGCCAACGTAAACTCTCTCCCAATGGCACTCCAGATCTGCACATC
>Ga0315902_10007432_pt1 | contig 14961 bp, 25 predicted proteins | sample LakEriMetagenome_9_FD_203523 | JGI IMG/M metagenome (GOLD analysis project Ga0315902, IMG submission 203523) | Freshwater fungal communities from buoy surface, Lake Erie, Ohio, United States - Buoy 12 MA117 | ecosystem: Environmental > Aquatic > Freshwater > Lake > Lake biofilm | place: USA... | reverse complement strand
TTGCAAACAGCCCACTAGAGAAGTGGACTGGAAGTATCAAAACGAATTACATAAAGACTGGATTGCTAGCGGTAAAGCAGTCAAACAAGGATGGAGCAGTATATGAAAAAGGATTCCAGATTAACCCGTGCTGGTGTATCTGGCTATAACAAGCCTAAACGTACCCCTAACCATCCCAAGAAGTCACACGTAGTTGTGGCTAAAGAGGGAACACAAGTCAAGACTATTCGTTTTGGTCAGCAAGGTGTATCTGGTTCTCCTAAGAAGACTGGTGAGTCTGCATCTTATGCAGCACGGCGCAAGTCCTTTAAAGCAAGACATGCTAAGAATATTGCCAAAGGCAAACTAAGTGCAGCCTACTGGGCAGATAAGGTGAAATGGTAATGGGTATTCTATTAAACGATTTAACTGATGAGGTGTTGATTAACCTTGCAGGTTACACAATTCAGCAAGACAAGGCTACACACTTAACAGCACCTATCTCTACAACTACATCTACTATTGCATCACCTACTATCTTTAGTGTGGCTGATGCTCAGCGCCTTGGCTCTGGTATTGTTGAAGTTGACGATGAACTGCTATGGGTAGATAGCGTAGACCGTATCTCTAATACTGGAACAGTCTCCCCTTATGGTCGAGGCTTTATGGGTTCTACTGCTGCTACACATGATGCTGGTTCTAAGGTAACTATCTCACCCACATTTCCTAAGCACGTTGTAAAGCGTGCTATTCAAGACACTATTCGTGCAATGGGTTCTGCCATCTTTGCGGTAAAGCAAACATCTTTTACATTTAGCAGCACAATTGTAAACACATACGAACTAGACAATAAGAACATTCAAAACATTTTAACTATGCACTGGCAAGATATTGGCTCTAGCGGAGAGTGGATTCGCGTTAAGCGTTGGGACTTTGATGCTTTCCCAGATACTGATACTTGGGGCGCAGGAGCGCAAACAGTAACTATTGGGGACAGAATTGCTTCAGGCCGTAAGGTAAAGGTTGTTTATGCTACAGCCCCTGGAACTTTATCTACATCATCTACAGATTCATTTACTACACAGACTGGATTGCCAGAGTCTTGCCGAGACGTTGTAGTACTTGGTGCTTCATACCGTTTAATTGCATATCTAGACCCAGCCCGTACTGGTGCACAGTCACCACAGGCTGATGAAACCGATAACAAGCGTACCTTTGGTTCAGCCACTAATGCGTATCGCCAACTCTTTGCTCTTTACAACCAGCGTCTATCCGAAGAAACGCTGTCGCAACAACAACAATACCCGCCACGAGTTCACTTCAGCCGATAGGAAGATTGAATGCCAACTAGAAAATACTCATCCCGTTCCCAGCAAACCACCCTTACTGCTGGAATTAACTCAAGCGTCACTTCTGCTACAGTCGTATCTGGAAGTGCGCTACTTGGTGGTATTACAATTTCTGCTGGTGAGATATTCACAGTAGTTATTGACCCAGATACAGCCCTTGAAGAAATTGTAGATGTTACGGCGGTTAGCACTAATACGCTAACCATGGTCCGTGCCATTGATGGTTCAACTGGACAGGCTCACTCTGCTGGTGCAGTGGTTCGACACATGGCAATTGGTCGTGACTATCGTGAAGCCAACGCTCACGTTGAGAATACAACTACTGCACATGGGTTAACCATTGCTAATGTCCTTGAGACAACAGATACAAATATGATTACCACAGCAATGCTTCAGTCAAATGCTGTGACTACTGCAAAGATTACCGACCTTAATGTTACAACTGGTAAGTTGGCAGATGGTGCTGTTACTTCGGCTAAGATTGCAGACCTAGGTATTGCTACTGGAGATATTGCAGACTCAGCCATTACAAGTGGCAAGATTGCAACTGGTGCTGTTGGTACAACTAAGATTGATGACTTGTCAGTAACAGAAGGTAAGTTAGCACCTAACGCGGTTACATCAGCCAAGATTGCCGATGGCACAATTGTTGCTGGCGATTTAGCAGATGGAGCAGTTACATCTGCTAAGATTTTAGATGGAACAATTGTAAATGATGACATCAACGCAACAGCGGCTATTGCTTCTACCAAGATTGCGGGAACTGCGGTAACACAGGCTGACACAGGTACTGTTACAAGTACAATGATTTTAAATGGCACTATTGTAAATGCTGACATTAATGCTACAGCAGCCATTGATAAAACAAAGATTTCAGGCACAGCAATTACTGCTGCAGATACTGGCACTGTTACATCAACTATGATTCTTGATGGAACTATTGCCAACGCAGATGTTTCTGCTACTGCCGCTATTGCTAAGACTAAGTTAGACCTTGGTGGAACTATTACTTCTGCTGACTTAGTAGATGGAACTATTGTTAACGCAGACATTAATGCTTCTGCTGCAATTGCACTATCTAAGTTGGCTACAGACCCACTAGCCCGTGCTAACCATACTGGTACTCAAACAGCGTCTACTATTTCAGATTTTGACACACAGGTTCGCACTAATCGTTTAGACCAACTAGCAGTACCTACTGCAGCCGTTGCTCTAAATGCTCAGAAAATTACAGGACTTGCAGACCCAACTAATGCTCAGGATGCAGTAACTCTTAACTACATTACAACCCAAAAGGGTGCAGCAAACGGTCTTGCAGAACTTGATGGTTCAGGGTTAGTTCCAACCCATCACCTTCCAGCACTGGCTATTACTACAACTCAAGTGGTTGCAAGCCAAGCAGCAATGCTTGCATTGACTGCACAGATTGGTGACGTTGCGGTTCGCACAGATGTCAACAAGTCATTTATTCTTACGGCAACACCAGCAACTACACTAGGTAACTGGCAGGAACTTCTTACTCCAACAGATTCAGTTTTATCCGTAGATGGAAGTACAGGTGCAGTTAGTCTTTCTGGTACTTATCTTAACCGCACAACTGGTCAGTTACTAGGAACACTAGATGCCAATACTCATAAGATTACAAATCTAGGTACACCTACTGCTACTGGAGATGCAGCAACTAAAGATTATGTAGATACAGTTGCAGGCTCTGCTACTGCTGCAGCGGCAAGTGCTGCCGCTGCTGCCGCTTCATATGACTCCTTTGATGACCGCTACCTAGGTGCAAAGGCTTCTGCCCCAACATTAGATAATGATGGTAACGCTCTTGTTACTGGTGCTCTTTATTGGAACTCAGTATCTAATACAATGTTTGCTTGGTCAGGTTCTGCTTGGGGTTCTATCTCTTCAACTGCAGCAATCTACCGTTACCGTTACACAGCAACTGGTGGAGAAACCTCAAAGTCAGGTACTGACGATAATGGATTAACTCTTGCTTACCTTGCAGGTTATGAGCAGGTATACCTAAACGGTGTACTTCTTGCTCGCACATCTGACTACACAGCAACCAACGGAACAAGCATCACGTCTCTTGCAGCACTGGCTTCTGGAGACATACTTGAAATTATTACCTTTACAGCATTTGATTTGGCTACAGCAATCCCTAACACAGTTATGGACGCTAAGGGTGACCTTATCGTAGGAACTGCAGCAGATACTGTAGGCAAAATTACTGTTGGAACTAACGGACAATACTTAAGTGCAGACTCAGCAACTGCTACTGGTCTATCTTGGGTAACACCTGCTGCTGGCTACTCAGCACCAACTCTAGGTTCAACATCTATTGCATCAGGTGCAACAGTAACAACAATCGCTGGTCTAACCCTAACAGCACCAACATTAACTGGAACAGTAACTGCATCAGGTGATATTAACCTATCTGCTGCAAATGGACCAGGAAGTTTAATTGACGAACTAACGCTCCTACTAATGGGTGCCCTCTAAACGAAAGGTAGTAACTAATGGCTACATTAACTAAAGCGCTGTTCCGTGGAGCAGCAACAACTACAACAACTACGGTGCTATACACAGTACCTGCATCTACTACTACAGTAGTATCAAATATCGCAGTAACTAATACTGGTTCATCAGCATATACATTTACGCTTGGTATGGGTACGGCTGGGGCTAACACAGCGTTGCATACTACATCAGCAATTGCTGCTAACTCAACTGCATACATTGACCTAAAGCAAGTACTTGCTACAACTAACACCATTACTGGTGGAGCATCTAACGTAGCAGTATCATTTCACATCAGCGGAGTGGAGATTTCCTAATGGCATCAACAGTATTCCCAGCCGCTGGTGGCGGCGTAACTCAGAAAGTTCAAGAATTTACAGCAACTGGTACATTTACTGCTCCATCTAACACCTCTGCTGTTGAAATATTTTTAGTTGCTGGTGGCGGTGCTGCAGGCAATGGTTCAAATACAGCCACCAATAATGGTGGTGGCGGCGGTGGCGGTGGAATTGTACGCCGAACAATAACAGTAACCCCAGGAACTTCTTATACTGTAACTATTGGTGCAGGTGGAACAGCATCTGGAAGTTCTGCGTCAAACGGTGGAAATGGTTCTGATAGTACTTTTGGTGCTTTAGCAACTGCTGTTGGTGGTGGCGGTGGCGGTGGCACTGGACTTAGCGGCTCTGATGGCGGTTGCGGTGGTGGTGGTGGCACGCAGGGTACAGGTGCGTCTGGCGGTGGCGGTGGAGCAGGACAAAGTGGTCCATTAGGTGCTGACATTGGTGCTGCTGGTGGGGCAGGTTCTCAAGGTGGAACTGGAAGTGCATCCGCAAATAGTGGTGGTAGTTCTAGTTCTAATGGTGGAGTTGGAATTGATGGTTTTGGCGGTGGTGGTGGTGGAACTAATTACAACAGTTCTAACTTTCATTATATGCCAGCAGGTTCTAGTGGCGGAGGAACTACTGCATCTGCAAATAATACTGGCGGTGCAGGTGCTGCAAACAAAGGCGGCGGAGGTGCTGCAGGTCATAATAGCGGTTCTTCGTGGCAAACTGGTGGCGCTGGCGGTTCTGGTTATTGTCGTGTTACATACTGGTCATAAGGAGAAAATACAATGGCACATTTTGCAGAAATAGATTCAAACAACAAAGTAGTTAGAGTACTTGTGGTAGCAAATGAACACGAACATCGTGGACAAGAGTTCCTTGCAAACGATTGTAACCTAGGTGGAACTTGGGTTCAAACATCTTACAACGCTAATTTTGGTGGCAAGTATGCTGGTATTGGTGATACTTGGGATGGTACTAATTTTATTGAAGTTCCTGCACCAACTCCAGAACCTGAGGATAACTAATGACTAAAGCCCGTGACCTAGCCAATGCTTCAACAGCATTATCGGCTGTATCAGCAACTGAACTAGGCTATGTAGATGGTGTTACCTCTGCTATCCAGACACAGTTAGATGCTAAGTTAGCATCATCTACTGCAGCGACTACCTATCAAGCAATTAATACCAATGTATCTACAACTGAACTTGGTTACCTAGATGGAGTCACATCTGCTATTCAAACGCAGTTGAACCAAAAGCCAGAAGTGTTTGCTGGTAAAAACGCAGTCTATAACTCAGGCTTTGACATAGCACAAAGAGGCACATCATTTACTGGATTATCAGGAGTAGATTACACACTAGACCGTTGGGTATCGTGGGCACAAACTGGTGGTCAATCAAGTTATGTAAGCCGAGAAAGCGTAGGTAATTTATCAGTAACTCCAAACCAAGCAATTCGTTATTGTGGTCGTTTTGGTCGCACATCAGGCAATACAAGTACAGGCGCAAGGGCAGTTTTTCAAACTTTAGAGACTGCCGACTCAATTCGTTTTGCTGGAAAAACTATAACAATGTCGTTTTATGCTAGAGCAGGTTCAGGTTTTACACCAACAAGTGGCGGAGTAAATTGTTACGTAATTTCTGGAACTGGTACAGACCAAATTTATTACAGTTTTACTGGTGGTGTAGTTGTTGCGACCAGTACCGTATCAACTACAACCTCTTGGCAACGCTTTAGTATTACTGGAACAGTCGCTACAAATGCTACAGAATTAGCAATTTTATTTAACTGGTCACCAGTTGGTACAGCAGGTGCTAATGATTATGTAGAAATTACTGGCGTTCAATTAGAAGAAGGCTCAGTGGCCACACCATTTAGCCGTCAAAATGCTACTATCCAGGGTGAACTTGCAGCGTGCCAGCGTTACTACTATCAGATTGGTCCAGGTGCTGCTTATGCCTCTTTTGGTATAGGTGGATTCCATACTGCATCTAACAGTTTTATGTTTATTATTAATACTCCAGTTGTAATGAGAGTAGTTCCAACATTTACTACTTTGGGTAATTTTCAAACAAACGGAACAGGTATCTCGCTTACTGGTCTTGGGTTTAATGGTACTTATTCAAACTCTGCTTCGTATAACGGACAAGCCAATTGCTCTGGTGCAACAACAGGTTTTGGTTCTAGTATTCGTAACACTGACGACACAACCGCTAAAATGATGTTTAGTTCAGAACTATAGGAGATATGATGACTGACTTTGTAAGAACATATACAGAACGCTTCAATGAAGATGGTTCATTATTTTCCATTCAAACATTTAATGAGGATGGTAGCGAGTCAAACATTCCACCTGTTTTGGGTAACTCAGATTATCAGCGTTACCTTGCTTGGTTAGAGAATCCAGAAGCGGCACTATCCACACCAAATGTGTAACTAAATAGATTATCCCTGAGTATGGATTTAAACTGCTCATTAATTTTATAATACAAAGGAGACATGGTGGCTGGTAGAGATATTACCGAAGGTCGTGCCGAACGGGCTATTGCCGTAGATGTGGGTGTAGTTTCATCTACTTCTATCTGGCAGAACACTGATATAGCCTATGACATTGCTATTGGCGGACTGCCTTTTATCCTAGCCACAAACAATGAGCGTCCATACGGACGTAGAACTGCACCATTTAAGAAAGACCAGTTTGATTCTACTAACGAACCAGGTGAGCAATCACTTACTGGTTGGTGGATTCGCTCACAAATGTCTTTTCATGGCGGTTCTGGTATTAACTTCTTTGACCCTGCAACTAACGATGAGAACGGACACTATCGATTTGCAGATAGCAAAGGCTTAAATGTCTGGACTAAAGGACAGGTAACGCTACTTAATAATGTTACCCAGACCCACAATGTAACTGGTGCACTGCGTGCAACTGGCAGAACATTCCAGACCATGCGCTCTATTAAGTGGAGTGGTACTCCAGGAGTGCTTGTTCATGACGAGTATGACGTAGATAAGATTGATACTTCCGGAACTGTTACTCACTTTATTGACTACAATGCTGGTACTGATTCACCAGTCCATGCTATTTGTGATGATGGTACTACTGCATACTGGATTACTAATACTGCTACAAAGAAAACTGTATACAAAAAAGCATTGACTGGTACATCTGGTACTGCTAATACATTTATGTTTGATGAAATTGGCACAATCTCTAATGCAATTATGGAGTATGTCAAAGACCGTATTGTTATGTGTGCTGACAACAAAGTGTATGAGTTTGCTGCATCAGCAACAGCAATGCCAACAGCACTCTACACACACCCAGTAACTAGCCATACCTACACCAGCATTACAGCATCAGGCCCAGCAATTTATATCGCTGGCTTTAATGGTATCCAGTCTACTATTCAGAAGTTTACACTTAACACATCAGGTTCTATGCCAACTCTTACCTCTGCGGTTGTGGCTGCTGAACTTCCAGTAGGCGAAATTGTGCACAGGATTTATTACTATCTTGGGTACATGATGATTGGTACTGATAAAGGTATCCGCATTGCTACTGTTAATGACCAAGATGGTTCTATTTCATACGGCCCACTAGTGGTTGAGACTACTCAACCTTGCTATGACTTTGCTGCCCGTGACCATTATGTCTGGTGTGCTACCTCTGTTAATGGTGAGCCTGGAGTTATTCGTGTTGACTTATCTACTGAGATTGAACCGCTCCGATTTGCATGGGCAAATGATGTTTACTATGACGGAGTAACTGGTCACCATACAACTGCTTGTGCTTTTGCTAATGGTACTGACCGACTTGCTTTCTGTACTGATTATGCAAGTGGTGCTGACGGCTATGTTTACATGGAAGATGACACAACCCTACGTACTACTGGCTATCTAACAACAGGTAACATTAGATACGGAACTCTTGAGCCTAAAAACTTTAAGCGTCTATTAGGACGCGGCGACTTTACTTATGGTTCTATGACATTAGAAACTGTAGATTCAGATGGAGCAGAGTATGACCACATCTCATACGATTCATCAGTACCGCCAGTGGAGGTAACAACCTCCAACCCAGCAACGGCTCAGGAATATGTAGCCTATAAGTTTATTATGTACCGCGATGGTACTACCTCATCTCTTGGCCCAGTATTTAAGGGCTATCAGGCAAAGGCAACTATTGCTACGCCACGACAAAGACTTGTCAGTCACTATGTCTACTGCTTTGATGAGGAAACAGATAAGAATAATTCTCGTACTGGTTACTCGGGACGAGCCTATGACCGTATCGTTGCATTGGAAACAATTGAAGAGAACGGCGACATAGTTACATGGCAAGACCTGAATACTGGCGAATCTCGTCAGGTTCAGATTGAAGGAATCAACTTAACAAATACTACCCCGCCAGATAAAAACTCTACAGGTTTTGGTGGCATATTGGAGATTGTGGTGAGGACAGTATAATGACTGCAGCAAACTGGGCTGGCTTAATCGTATCTATTATTGCAATTGCATCAGCATTTGCTGGCTCGGTTCGATGGTTAGTTAAGCATTACTTGTATGAACTTAAGCCAAACTCTGGCAGTAGTCTAAAAGATTCTGTTAATAGATTGGAGCGACAAGTTGAAGAGATTTATCGCATCCTTCTTACTCGCAATAACTCTTAGTGGTTGTGGTTATCAAGGCTGGGTTCGTTATCCATGCCAAGAGTTTGAAAACTGGGAAGCCCCAGAATGTAATCCACCTCAGTGTGAGGTGACAGGTACTTGTTCCGCTGACTTATTACCAGAGGTATTTGATGAAACGCCCTGAAAGATATACGCCTGAAGAACTACACGCTAGATTGATTGTCAGTATTGGCATCATCTTAGCAATTGTATTTGCTGGCTCAGTGTTCTCTTTACTGTGGGCACTGGTATTTGTAACTCAGCCTATGAAACAAGCGCCTAATGATGCAGCCTTTATTGACCTTGTGTCTACCCTGACTGTGTTCCTTACTGGAACGCTGGCTGGTATTGTATCTGCTAACGGACTAAAGAGTAAGAAGAAGGAAGATGAATCAAAATGAAGCCTGTTGCCAAGAAAGCCACACCTGCCGCTATTGCTGTCCTTCGACAAGCCACAGCGATAGTGCCATTGCGTATGAAAGCATCGGATGGACTTCTGCCGTCCAACGCTCATTTGATGCAGAGTCCAACCAGCGACCATAACACTGGTCATGCTGTTGACTTAACGCATGACCCTAAGAATGGAATTGATTGTGCTGAAATTTTTGAAAAACTTAAAGAGGATAAGCGTGTCAAGTACCTTATCTTCAAGGGACAAATCTGGTCTAAAGAAAAATCTAAGTTGGGAAACAGACGGTACACTGGGAGTAATCCTCATAATAAGCATCTACATATTTCTATTAACTCCACTATGGGTGCCGATACTTCTCCATGGTTTTGGTGGATGAATCAACCTAAGATAGTTAATCAAGTAGTAGCAAAGGTATTGCCTGTACCTGTAAAGAAGGCATACAAAACTGAAGTTTGTACCTGCTGCAAAGTGCACGGGGCAAAGCAATAATAGGAGGAAACAATGGAACAATTTAAGCAACTCGGACTAACATGGTTCCGTGCTGCAGCATCTGCTGCGATTGCACTGTACCTTGCTGGTGAGACGGACCTTAAGACTCTTGGTGCTGCAGCCCTTGCAGGCTTCGCTGGACCACTACTTAAGTGGCTAGACCCATCTGCAACACAGTTTGGTCGCGGTTCAAAGTAACCATTTAAGGGGCCTAGCAGGCCCATAGACACAAGAAACCCCCAGAACTGGTATCTCTACCAGCACTGGGGGCTTTTTGTCATTTACGCATTGTATTTATTATATCTTCAATCTTAATAAGGTAGCCCTTACTAGGATTCGGAGGTATGTTGCAAGTAATGGCTCTTCCCCTAGCCGTTACTACTTGCTTTAGTACTTCCGTTGGCACTATGAAGGTTGCCCCCTCCAGCACGAAAGCCCAGTATGCAGCCTTAGTACTGGACAACCCTGATAGATACCAATTCTCATTGTTGTGTGACCAGCAAACTGTTTCAATGTATACATTGCCAGTTTCTTTCCATCTTAAATCTGTCTTGACTTCTACTGTAGCACCACCTGTTAGTAGTTGTTCTACTAACCCTTCTCCTTTTTGACCTACCGATAAGTCTAGGTCGAAGTCAGATAACTTTACCGTACTCATGTATCTCCCATGCTAGACCGATTGGTTTAGGTGTTATGTTTAGTTTTCTACGTAGTTGTAGTCTTGTTCTAGGTGTAGTTCCTGCCCAGTATCCTTGCACTGAATGATGCAAAGAATATTCTAGGCATTGTTGTTTTACTGGACATCCTGAACAGATTTTTTTGAGAAGGTTTGCTTCCCTATATCCTGGCTCATCATCTTCGCAAAACCACATCTCTGTGTCTGTTCCGCGACAGGCTGGAGTATCTGTCCATTGAGGGTATCTCACTTTTTATATTTCCAATCAACCCACGTATCAAAGGCTCTACCAATAATAATACCAACCATTAAACCAATTAAAAAAGTTTCCATTCTATCCTCCTGTTGAGTAGAAACCTGTGCCATTGAACTTGATGGCTGGTGCTGACCATACACGCTGCATAGTTTCACCACAAGTTGGGCAGGCTGGTGGGATGTTCTCGTTAATCTCCATTACTTCTGTGCAGCATTCACATTTAAAATCAAATAGTGGCATTAGATAGTGTCCTCGTTTTTTGGGTAAGGTAATGTGACCATTGACCCACAGTTAACGCACTCTCCATCAAGGAAATAAAAGCATAGTTCACCCTCGTCAAATGCAACAAGCGCATGAAATACATCCCCTCCACATATGCAAACATCTCCAATAGATTCTCCTCGCAAGTCCATAGCGTGCGAGTAATCCGTTGGGTGTAGTAACTCTCTGATTTCTTTGACATTATCATTCTCCTGATTCGTCATCATCTGCCTCTACTAAAGTATCTTCCTCTGCATACGGCCTATGCCCACCAAGATTTCTGATTAGACTACTGATTGCCCGCTGTACTTTCATGCGAGCACCATCTGGAGTAGTAGATAGTTCACTTGCTAAGTCACTCCACTCAACATTTTCTGCTGAGTATTTAATACGAAGCACGTTTTGTTTTGCATCTGATAATCTGTAGTAGGCAGTGGCTATATCTGAGCGAAGTACTAACCAGTTATTGGTGTCATTGCTTTCACCTTTAGAGAATTTGTAGTTTAAGTCTTTGATTGCTACTGGAATCTCATATGATTCTGCAATGATAGATGGTAGGAAGGCTTCGATAACTGATGAGTTGTAGTAGTACAGGTCAAGGATTTCATAGCCAATTTTTCTAGCCTTCTCCCGCTCACAGTACTTAATGGCTGCATTGCGTAGAGACCTGGCTATTAACTTGTCTCTGTCTTTCTGCTCTAACTCTGACCACTCTTTGTATTTTTGTGGATGAGAAACAAACCACAGCCATAGCACCTGTTGTATGTCTGATTGCTCAGTCATTTGGTACTTGCGGTGGTACTCAGCAGCAAGGGCTGTAACCATTGCCTCGTACTCATCTACATACATTAACTAGTTAACGCCTTCCCACTGTCCTCTTTGTACCAATAGTCCGATTATTGCATAGTTTGCTAGGTCAATAAAGGAATCTTGTATAGATTCATAGTTGGGCGTGTCGTTGTTTTTATAGTAAAGATTCTCTAGCCGTGCCATCTTGTCATGCATGCGGACAAGCAGCCCATTCATCGCTCCGCCTGGAGCGTTGGAGATATTTAACGGTCCATAGTCTGCATGTTTACGTACCATAATTACACGCAGTTCTTTTAGAATATCTTCAAAGTCATTCGGGTCTTTCATTGAGTATCTCCTTTGCCTCTATATCGAACTTATGCATTGCTTCTGCCACTAATAGTTCCTCAACTGTCTCGTTACCATTGCCTGTAACTGCGGCTACTATCATAGTAGCAATCATAGTCAGCATTTTCTTTGCCATTTTTGGGTCTTTGTCAAGCATTTCTGCTACATCACCTAGTGCATTGAGTAAATCTAGCCCTCGTTTATCTGATACTGGCAGCCCAATAAGCCGTGGATGTTCTTTAATGTACTTCCATACATCATCTTCTTTAGGTATTGAGGCATCTGGCGATTCGCTCATTGATAAAATCTACTCCCTCTTTATGCACGATACTATTTACATCGTGGCCTTCTGGCATCTGGATGATATTAACATTACCCAACTCTTTGCTTATCTTCTTGCCGAACTCTAGACCTGGTGCATCGCCATCTGCTAACACGATTACTGTATCAAAATCATCTAGGATTCTTGTATAGAATGGCTTCCAATTGTTTGCACCTGGAATACCTACTGATGGGTGATTACTTTTAACGCTGAGTGTAATGCAGTCTATCTCACCTTCGGTGACACAGATGTAATCTGATGCTGTTAGTACTACCTGTGCATTGAACATGCTGGTCTTAGCACCTGGCATACCCATATACTTTGGGTCTGCTCCGTTCATTGCTCTGAATCTAATATCTACCACGCCTGATGGCGTGATGTATGGAATGGCTAACCTATCCATATACTGTTCATGACCTGGAAGAGCGTCCCTTACTACTCCCAAATGAAATCGCTGCGCCTCTGCGACCGAGAGATTGCGTGTTGCCAGATATTCTGTTGCTAAATGTATCTGGTTTGCGTACTGCTGCGCCGCCTGCAAGAGAAATTGTCTGTGCGAATTTGATAGCCTCACGATATGTACCTCCTTCCTTTTGGATAATTAAGTCGTATACATCTCCACCTACACCACAGCCATGGCATTTAAATCTACCCTCATCAAAGTTTAGACCTGCTGATGCATGACTGTCATCGTGGAATGGGCATTTTATTTTGCGCCAACCGCTGCCCTCTGGAGGCACGGTGGCGCCAATGTAATGCAGATAATCTACAATGCTATGTTTCGTTGCGTCCATGCATAGCCTGCTTAATTAAATCCAGCCATACTTTGGCTGGCATAGTGCAATACCATTCGTTAACATCTTTAGTTCCTTTTTTCTTATGGAGGACAACACCTGTCCAACCTTGGTCGTTAATCATTTCTACTTCTAGTTCTTTAATCCAAGTGCTAAGGTCTAATTTAACATGGTTCTTAACTTCTATGGTTACTCCATTGACTCCTGCTATATCACCTCTGTCTAGGTGACTGCCTGCTAGTCTGCGTTCTGCGTATGGAAAACCATTATCTTTTAACCAATTAACTGCTGGGATTTCTCCGCCTTGTGTACCTTTGCGCTTGGCTGCACTACTCATTGGTCCATTATTCCCTCTTGTTGGTATCTAACTGGAACATCTTCTAAGTACATAGAGTCTGGATTGAATGAGAGACTAACATAGTTACTACCTGTTTGGTCTGCTCTGCCATATCTATTCTTAACTGGGGCTACACACAAGTATGTGTCATCGCCCTGTTTCATCTGACCAATAGTTAGAACCATTGCTGGAATCTGATTGACCATACCCTGAACCGCACTGCGTGGCTGACATGGATAACCATCAAAGCCTTCCTTTGTGTGGTGCAGAACTAGTACTGCTGCGTTGGTATCTCTGGCTAAGTACTTGAGTTCTTTCATGACTGCACGCATTGCGCCGAACTCATCGTACCCATCCATCGCTACATCCATAAGGTTGTCTACAACAATAAGTGTTGGACTCTTACCCCATACCGTTTCAAAGGCTGAGACTTCATCATCTAAGTCTTTAAGTGTAGGGCTAGATTCAAACGACCAGAACAAATGATTGTTCAGTTGTAGTATCTCATGTGATTTAGCAGGATTGTTTTTAATTAATAGTTCTGCTGTTGCCTGTGTCATCTTGCCACTCATGGCAATCAAACGCATAGCCATCGTATGTGCATTGGTATCTGCTGAAAAGTAAAGTGTAGGATGTTTTGTTTTCACAGCAATAGCCAATGCAACTGACGACTTACCTGCACCTGGAGTGCCTGCAACTACAGTTACTTCTGCTCTACGCAGAATAATTCCTGCTCTCTCAAACGCTGCAAAGGCAGGCGGAAGTGGTTCTCCGCCTACCTCTGCTTTGTTTATAGAGCGTCTAAGTGTTTTCACTTAATCTGTTCTGGAACGAATGTGTTCCACTCTGGTGACTGAACCACAACATACTGGTTCTTGCACTTGTCGAATGCACCCTTAGGTGCTGGGCAGAAGTAACCCTTGTATGGCTTACCATCTTTACCCATGCCTTGAATTGCTGTCATCTTTCCGTGTGCACAAGCACGACCACCAAGTGTTGCCATTGGTGCTGGCTGTGCATATTCCTGTGCAGGAATGGTTGTTCCTGTTTCAATGATGTTGCCACCTAATGCGGCTGCAACTGATTGTGCTGTTGGTGCTGGTGCTACTGGTGCTGACGCACCCCGCACTGCTGTCTCTAGTTCCTGTGCTGCAGATGCAATTGCTGCAATTGAATTGGCAACAATCTGGTCTAGTTCGTCTCCGCTTTCTGCTCGGACTGTAACTAAACTACCTGCTGTAGTTTTTACTGTGATACTGATGGGTGCTTCTGTGCTAGGCACTATCTTCTCCTTGCTCAAATGGAGTGGCCAAACCCTTTTGGTCTCGCCACTTTCTTACCTTCATCGCAAACTGTACACCTTTCCATCCTTCTTTGATGTCAATCCATACAAGTTTGCATGTTCCTGTCCCTGCTGGGGC
>Ga0315902_10007429_pt1 | contig 14966 bp, 25 predicted proteins | sample LakEriMetagenome_9_FD_203523 | JGI IMG/M metagenome (GOLD analysis project Ga0315902, IMG submission 203523) | Freshwater fungal communities from buoy surface, Lake Erie, Ohio, United States - Buoy 12 MA117 | ecosystem: Environmental > Aquatic > Freshwater > Lake > Lake biofilm | place: USA... | reverse complement strand
GTCGATTATGCGCAAACCCCCGCTATTCGGGAAGCGGCGATGATTATTGCCGTTGATATCTGGCAGGCACGTCAAGTGAGCCAGACTGGTGGGGTCGGTATGGATGGGATATCTGCAAGTCCTTACAAAATGGGTTTCCAACTCATAAACAGGGTCAGAGGTCTCATCCAGCCGTATGCAGCTCCAGCATCATTGGTCGGCTAATGGCAGCGATAACCACACTGCGGACAACACTAGCAACCGCTTTAACAAACAATGGCGTATGGTCAACCTTTGCATTCCCACCTGCAACTTTATTGGCTAACAGCGTAGTGGTAACACCTAGCGATCCTTACATAGAGCCAAACAATAATAGCCAAACAGGTATAGCACCTCTGGCTAATTTTAAGATTTTAATAACCACGCCTGCATTTGACAATCAAGGCAACCTAAAAGGTATAGAAGATTTTATTGTGGCAGTAGTAACTAAACTAGCGGCATCTACCCTGGTTTACAATATATCAAGTGTCTCCGCTCCAGCTATAACTAACGCAGCTAGTGGAGATTTATTAACATCAGAAATAACAGTATCAATCCTAACGAGCTGGAGTTAAAATGAGCACACACGAAGAAGACTTAGCCTTCTTGAAAAAGACAGGCCAATTAGCAAGCGCACCAAAACCAACTGCACAAACTAAGAAAGACGAGGAATAAAGTATGGCAATTTATTTAAACAATAACGTAGGTGTTAAGTTGGCTACCAATGCTGCGCCAACCACACCATCCATCGACATTAGCTCATACGTGACTAATGCCGTAATCAATCAGATCGTGGATGAGTTAGAAGTAACCGCTATGGGTGACACAGCACACAAGTTTGTTGCTGGTCTACAATCAGGCACATTCACTATTGACTTTATTAATGACTGGGCAGCATCCCAAGTAAATGCAACACTTAGCGCAGCATTTGGCAAAACCTTAGCAGTATCAGTAATTACCGTTAAAGGCACTGCCGTATCAGCCGAAAACCCAACTTACCAATTCTCTGTACTTGTAAACAACTTGACCCCAATCGGTCAAGGTGGAGTAGCCGAGGTTGCTACCTCATCTATCACATTTACAGTAAACTCCGCAATAACAGTGTCCCCATCGGTGGCATTCTAACTAAGGAGTAGTAATGGCAAAGCTAAAGATAACAAGGGCTAATGGTGAAGTATCAGAGCACAAGATAACACCAGGTGTCGAGTACGCTTTCGAACTGAAGTATGGATCAGGTATTAGCAAAGTCTTGCGTGAGCACGAAAGGCAAACAGAGATTTTTTGGCTTGCTTATGAATGCTTACGCAGGGCTGGTGCTCAGATACCTTTGTGGGGAATTGAGTTTATTGACAGCCTAGAAACTGTCGAGGTACTAGACGACGAAAAAAAATAATCCAGCGGGATTCAATCCTTTACAGCATCGCACAGTTGAGCGTAGAGACTGGGATACCGCCTAGAGAATTTATTGATATGGATAGCGAAATGTATAGCGCAATTATACAAGTGCTAACCGATAGAGCTAAGGAGATTCGAAATGCCAGCAGAAGTCGTAGGCGTTAAGGATGTCCTTTCAGGCCTAAAGTTTATTGATAAAGATTTACAAGATCGCATTAAAACTGCTATTGATCCTTTAATGCGCAGTGTGGCTATTAAGGCTAGAGGATTTGTGCCTAGTAACTCCGAGGTGTTATCTGGCTGGACTAAAGAGCCTAATCCGAACATTAACTACCGCCCATTCCCTAAATATGATGCTGGCACAGTTAAGGCTGGTATTGGATATAACGCTGGCGATAATCGCACATTTAAAAATGGATTTAAGGTTAGCAATTATGTTTACAACGTAAGCGCACCAGGTCGCATATATGAAACCGCTGGCCGTAAAAACCCACAAGGTAGAGCGCCATTTCAGCAAATCGATCCAAGCCTACCTGGCACAACCTTTGGCAAAGTGCAAGGATTCGAAGGTAAAGTCAGAGCACGTGAGTACACTTACAATAAATCTACTAAAGAGTACGCATCCAATAACCCATTTGCTGGGTATCAATTTGTCACTGCATTACCAGGATTAACTTCACAGCCAAAGATTAAAGGCGTACGTGGTGGTGGCCGCAAGAGCAAAGGCCGTTTAATCTATAAGGCCTGGGCGCAAGATAGTGGCAAGATTTATCAATCAATACTAGGAGCAATCAACGCCACAGCTATTAAATTTAACAAGTCAACAGATATCAAGAAGGCAGCATAATGGCCAACGTAGTAGTCTCGGCAATAGCCACTTGGAATGGTAAAGCACTTAATAAAGGCAAGAAGGAAATATCAGCCTTTGATAAGCAAGTAAATAAGCTAGGCAAAACCTTTGCTGGCGTCTTTGGTGCTCAACAACTATTCCAATTCAGCAAGCGAGCAGTACAAGCCTTTGCAGCCGATGAGAAGGCAGCCAAAGCCCTAGAAGTGCAATTACGTAATACTGGCTTTGCATTTAGCGCACCAGCAGTTGAGGATTACATAGCCAATTTACAAAAAGTTACTGGCGTATTAGATGACCAACTGCGCCCAGCATTCCAGCAATTACTTACAGCTACAGGATCAATTACTAAGAGCCAAGAAGCGTTAAATACTGCATTAAATGTAAGTGCTGCTACTGGTCGATCTTTAACAGAGGTGAGCGCAGCATTAACACGTGGATTTTCAGGCAACACAACAGGATTAACTAGGCTAGGTGCAGGCCTTAGCAAAGCCACCTTAAAAACTGGTGATATGGATAAAATTTTAGGTGAGTTAAACAGAAAATTTGCTGGCCAAGCACAGGCTAGATTAACTACCTATGCAGGCAAAATGGATTTACTTAGAGTTGCCACGGAAGATGCTAAAGAAGAAATTGGCAAAGGTTTATTAGATGCTATAAGTTTATTAGGCAAAGATAGAAGTATAAAAGATGCTGCCGATCAAATGGACACCTTTGCCAAATCAACAAGTGATGCAATTTATGGCGTAGGTTTATTAATAAGCAAGTTAGATGGTTTGGCTAGAAAAGTAACTTCTGGCGGTTTAGGTGATTTATTAATACGTTTACAGCCAGGCGGATTAGCCTTGCAAAGAGCTGTCAGTATTGCAGGTAACGCCAGAAGCGCAAACGCACCAGACAATGCACAAGGCCGTGCATCGGCTCGGATATTTGGCCAACAATTACGTTTAGAAAATAAATTAGCAGAGCAGAAAAAAAGAGAATTAGCCTTATTAGATGCAAAAAATAAGAAGCAAACTGAGGTGGATAAACTAGCCGAGCAATTTGATCTTGAGCGCATAGGCTTAATGAAGGCATTGGGCGAAGCTACTGATGCTGAGACTAAACTACGCATACAGTCTAAAATAGCCATATTGGATAATAACGAAGCCCTGGCTAAGAAATACAATGCAGAATTAAACGCCAAGTCAGCTGCGGATTTGTTGGCCGATAGCGCTAACAATGCTGCTAACGCCCTTAATACTTTGCCTAGCAAGTACGATCAAATCTTTAAGAATCTCTATGAACAATCAATCGCTATGGGTAATACTGCAAGCGGGGCAGCGGCTTTGGCTGGTATGTCTGCAAGATTACAAAAAATGGCCGATGATTTTGCAGCAGGTATAGGTCCATATGCAGTGCCAAGTAGTGGTATGCCATCTAGTGCAACTACAGCTGCCGCAGCAGCAGCACCAACAGTAATTAATACCACTGTAAATACTGGCGCAGTATTAAGTAGTGAGCAAGATTTAGAGCGTTATATCCAAGATGCTGTAGGTAATGTAATTAAATTAGGTAATGGCGTAGTGCCTCGTGGCTCCGTCATATTATTACAATGACAGTCCCAGTAGTTAACGCTTACATAAATTTTAGCACTGGGCCAGCTTTTGCTCAGGCTATGATATTAGATACTGGTATATTAGACGTAAACATATTAGAAGACTCAGCAGCCATTATTGTTGACGTGTCAAATCAAATCAATTTTATACAAACTACAAGAGGCCGTAATCCTTTATTTGACCAATTTCAGACAGGCCAATTAACACTGCGCATAGTAGATCAAAATGGCGATTTTAACCCAACTAATCCATTAAGCCCCTACGCTCCAGATCTAACGCCTATGAAAAAGGTGCAGATCACTGCAACCTATGGTGCTACTACATACCCTATATTTTCTGGCTTTATCACAAGCTATGTTAATACCCAGCCTAAAGATGCTACAGAAGTGGCTTACACAACCATACAAGCTGTAGATGCTTCAAGGTTAGCCAACAATGCCCAGATAACTACTGTGGCAGGTGCTAGTGCTGGTGACCTATCAGGCACACGTATAAATCAGATATTAGATCAAATTGACTGGCCAGCAACAATGCGGGATATTGATGCAGGTTTAACTACACTGCAAAATGATCCAGGCACATTACGCACCTCACTAGGGGCTATGCAAACTGTGGCTAGTTCAGAATATGGCGCACTTTATGTAAACGCAGATGGTGAGTTTGTATTTCAAGATAGAGCTGTAACTGCTGGATCAATAGGTGGCACAGTAACTACCTTTAATGATAATGGCACAGGTATTGCTTATGCTAATGCTAATTGGAAACTAGATGACACACTCGTATTCAACTCATCTACTGTTACCAGGACAGGTGGCACGCCACAGACTGCTATTAACCAAGCCTCAATAGACAAATACTTTATACATAGTTTTCAGATACAAGACTTGCTAATGCAAACCGATGCCGTAGCTCTAGATTATGCTCAGGCTTATACAGCCAGCCGTGCTGAGACCAGCGTGCGATGCGATTCCATAGAATTAGACTTGTATACACCTAACTACAATGCAGGCATTATTGCAGCCCTAGACCTAGATTTCTTTGATCCAATTCGAGTGGTCACTACCCAACCAGGTGGCTCTACCCTGGACAAGACTTTGCAGATATTTGGCGTGCAAAACGTCATTACCCCAAACAGTTTTAGGGTCATCTTTACTACGCTGGAGCCAGTAATCGACGCCCTAATTTTAGATAACAATATCTATGGCACTTTAGACTATAATGTGCTCAGTTACTAAGGAGAGACAATGGCAGCAGGATTAGGATTTAAGGACTTTACGACAGGCGAGGTATTAACCGCAGCCGATGTTGATGGCTACTTAATGCAGGGTGTTTGGGTGTTTGCCAGTGCTGCTGCTAGAGATGCAGCTGTAACATCACCGCAAGAAGGTAACTTTGCATATCTTAAAGATACAAACGTAACCACTTATTACACAGGCAGTGCTTGGGCAAACCTAGATACAACAGGTATGACTAACCCAATGACTACTACGGGCGACACTATTTATTCATCAAGCGGATCAACACCAGCCAGACTTGGAATTGGTACTACAGGTCAAGTATTAACTGTTGCTGGTGGTGTTCCTACTTGGGCTGCACCTGCTGGTGGTGGCAAAGTGTTACAGGTTGTTGAAGGCTCTTATTCAACTCAAGTTGATAATTCCACAACTACTTTTCAGGATACAAATGTAACAGCAAACATTACTCCATCTTCAGCCAGTAGCAAAATTTTAGTTATTGTTAAACAACACGGCTATAAAGACGCAGGAGATATTGAGAGTGGTTTAATTGTGCGACTTATGAGAGATTCAACAAGTATTGATGATGTTTCAGGATTTTACACTGCTACATCATTAATTTTGTACGGCGAACTTACACTTATGAAATTAGATGCGCCAAACACAACATCCGCAATAACTTACAAAACACAATTTAGAAATAATGCAGCCGCAGCCAAAGTAAGTGTTAACGTAGGCTACCCATCTAGGATTACTTTAATGGAAATAGGAGCATAATTATGGCTAATGGTGGAGATGTTTTATCAATGTTAATTCCTAATGGCGGTTGGTATATTGTAGGCGATGATTATGAAAGCATTAAGTTTTTAGAGTGTGAGCCAATAACTAAAAAACAATTTACAGATGGCTTTGCTCAATATGATGCTTGGAAAGCAGAGCAGGATGCAGCCAAAGCAGCAGCCAAAGCAGGAGCCGAATCTAAACTCGAAGCACTTGGATTAACTACTGAGGATTTAAAAGCTCTAGGTTTGTAATGAAACCTAAACTATGTGCAGCTGGTGTGCAGTTAAGAGATCAAGTTGATACGTGGTTTCCAGATAGGTGTACTAAGAGTCCAGAAGGATGGCTGGGCGATAGTCGTCACTCCGCCAGAAAATCGGATCATAATCCAGACGAACACGGGTGGGTCAGAGGTCTTGATCTTAATGCTCGGTTGGAGTCATCCGACAGCCTCGCACCTTATCTGGCTGACCAGATCAGAATCGCAGCCAAATCGGATCCACGCTTATCATACGTCATCTATAACGGGAGAATATGCTCAAAGATATTAAATTGGAAATGGCGTAAGTACAAAGGCATTAATCCACACAAGCGACACATACACATTAGCTTCACAAAGTTAGGCGACACAGATGCAAGGCCGTTCGATATACCACTAATAGGGGGCAAGATATGAAGATAAGCAAAAAACAGAAGGCGATACTAAAGTCATACGCACGTGGCGTATTGGTATCATTCTTAACATTCTTAGCAAGTAATGAATTAGGTTTAGACCCAGCGCTGTCTGTAGTAATTGCAGCACTCGCAGGGCCAGCAGCTAGGGCTTTAGATAAATCCGATATTGCCTATGGCATCGGTGCTAATGAAAAATGAGTCCTGGAGAGTGGGCTGGCTTTGGCGCTGGCGTTATAAGCGTGCTATCAGGCGTGCTAATAGGATTACGTTTTTTAGTTAGAGGCTGGCTTAATGAGTTGCGCCCTAATGGTGGATCTAGTATGAAGGATCAGATAACAAGACTCGAACAGCGTGTCGATGATCTCTTTGTTTTAATCAGTAAGCGATAATTTAATTATGTCTACTACTCGTAAACGTAAGAAGATAAATCGGCGCAGGGTGCGTAGAACACCTGACCCATTATCTAAGTTAGAGGTGTTTTATATTGCTAAACACGAGATGTTTAAAGCTGCACGCAAAGCAGGTTTTAGCGAGTCTGTAGCCCTATATCTAATGGATAGTCCAGAGTCAATGCCAGACTGGGTAGTCGGCGATGATGGAATTATCCCACGCATCCCTACTCCAGACGAGGAAGAAGATTAAGCGCTACCTGGTAATCAGCGATCTGCAGGTACCATTCCATCACGAGGCAGCTGTAAAGAATGTTATCAAGTTAGCAAGGCGGGAGAAGTTTGATTCAGTATTGGTGGTCGGGGATGAAATTGATTTTAATACAATTAGCAAGTGGGCTGAGGGCACACCTTTGGCTTATCGGCAAACCATTCACGATGATCGGGAACTTACTAAGTCGATATTGTGGGATCTCAGTGAGTACAGCCGAGAGTGTCATATTATCCGCAGTAATCATACTGATCGCCTTTATAACACTTTACTAAAAGTCCCTGGCTTAATCAGCCTACCCGAACTACAGTACCCAGCCTTTATGGGTTTTAAGGATATGGGTATGGAGTACCACAAGACCGCCTATGAGTTTCACCCAGGCTGGATGTTAGCTCACGGAGATGAAGGCAATATGTCTCAGCACGCAGGTATCACAGCTCTCAACCTGGCTAAAAAATGGGGTAAATCTGTATTGTGTGGCCACACCCACAGACTAGGTATGAGTGCCTATGCAGAGGGCGTAGGAAGCCATTACAGGGCCTTATATGGGGTTGAGGTAGGTAATCTTATGGATAGGAAAAAAGCCTCTTATTTACGCTATGGAAGCGCTAATTGGCAGATGGGTATTGCTATACTAGAAGCCATAGGTAAGACCCTGACACCAACCCTGGTGCCAATAAACAAGGATGGCTCATTTACAGCATTAGGCAAACACTATGGGGCTTAATACAGAGTACGCCGACCGCACCATCGACGACCATATCGATGACCTCGAAGATATTAACGTTATCTAATCGTTATACAAAAACACCCTTAAACTATCCACAAAGTCGTACACAGGTGCAACACTATGCCTGTGCCACAAAGTATGTGCGCATAGATTGGGCTACAAAATGACACTAGAACTAGCAATATATTTATTTATAGGGCTGAGTATGGCGTGGTTATTATTGGTAACACGCATTGATGATCTAAAGCAAACCCATTATTGGCGAGGCCGTAAAGATGGCTGGGATATGCACCGCAGGATGATCCAAAACAAAATAAAGTCAGATGAGGTATTTGACTATGACAAAAACTGAGAAGCTGCTAGCTGATGTTGTCGACCTGGTGCATACAAGGGGATCGGTCTATGGTCACCCTTACACAAACCATAAAAGGATCAGTGAACTGTGGTCGGCATACCTCGACCATCCAGTTACGCCTAGTCAAGTCGCATTATGTATGGCGCTCGTCAAGGTTTCTAGGCTTACTGAATCTCCAGGTCACAGTGACTCGATCATCGACGCACTTGCTTACATTTCGATATACCAGACAGTCCTTGATGCAGAAGCCGACGTCAATTTTACCTGGGGGAATGACTAATGGCATTTAACTTAGCAGATTATGAAACAGTCGAGAGCCGACTAGAGAAGTTTTGGAAGGAGTATCCAGATGGAAGATTATCTACAAAGATCGAGCAGGCCACAGACACTAGATACATTGTTAGTGCTCAACTATTTAAGACGGAAGCCGACCCCCAAGCGTGGGCGACTGGCCTTGCTAGTGAAAGCATTAGTGATCGGGGTGTCAATTCAACTTCTGCACTGGAGAATGCTGAGACTTCAGCGATCGGCAGAGCGCTTGCAAATGCAGGTTATGCAGCTAAGGGCAAAAGGGCTAGCCGAGAGGAAATGACAAAGGTTGCAAGTTACTCACCACCAGGATCTAGGGCGAGAGCTGTAGAGAATGTGTTGCGTGCTAGTTTTGCAGAAGACAAACCAACTGTATGGAGTGTTGGTGATGCAATAGAAGCCATACCAGTTAATCCTAAAGCACAAGAATGCAAACACGGCGAGATGATACTCAAAGAAGGTGTGGCAAAGACTGGCAAGAGTTATTACGGATTTGTCTGCAGTGCTGCAAAGCCTGACCAGTGCGAAGCTAGATGGGCAAAACTTACAGCTGCTGGATCTTGGTTCTTCCCTAGTGATAGCGAGGGAGGTGAGTAAATGGGATATGTTGAAATTATACGTGATGGGTTCACTCTACGTTTAGAAGATGATAAGCGAACCCTCACGCCATCGATTGACCTATGTGTAGCTTGTAATGATGACAGGCTAATACATTCTGGTAATTTCTTGGTTTGCACTCAGTGTCACTGTAGGCAATAAGAAGTTTATCATAATGCACCCACGATTTAAATGTAATGGATGTAAACGTGATACCGAGTTTCTATGGCTAGATGAGTTGGATACGCCAAAGGGATTTAAGGCTTATCAGTGTATGGATTGTGGTTGCGTTGGCGTTAAAAATGTAGTAGAGGCTTTGCATATACCTGATTCAGAGATATGCAGATGTGATAAGTGTGGTGGTTGGAAGTTTGAAGCCGTGGTCTGCCACACTTGTCAACTGATTGGAGCAAAGTAATGCCTACATACGAATACAGCTGTAATGAATGCGGCACCTATGGATCAGTGCATAGATCATACGATGATGACAGTGCGCCTATGAGTTGCCCACGTTGTCACTTACAAATGAACAGAATCTATAGCGCACCTGGGCTTATCTTCAAGGGTGGTGGCTGGGGTGGGCAGAAATGAAAATAGGGTCATTGTGCACTGGATATGGTGGCCTTGATATGGCTGTTGAATCTTACTTTAATGCTGAAATGATTTGGTGCGCAGAAATAGACAAATACGCATCTAAACTTATTGAGCAGAGATTTAATAAACCTAACTTGGGTGATATTAAACAAATTGATTGGGTTAGCGTTGAGCCTATAGATATATTAACCGCAGGTTATCCTTGCCAACCATTTAGTCATGCAGGACAAAGAAAAGGTGAAAATGACGAAAGACATATATGGCCATACATATCTAAAGCAATTAGCCTACTTAGACCGAGCATCGTTGTCTTGGAAAATGTGCGAGGGCATCTCAGTCTCGGATTCAAGGAAGTTCTCAGCGACCTTGCCAAAAATGGGTATGATGCAAAATGGCGAATTGTTCGAGCTAGTGATGTCGGTGCGCCACACCAAAGAGCAAGATTATTCATTATTGCCTACCCCAGCAGCTCGGGATTACAAAGGACCAGGTACGAAACAAATGACATTACCAATGGCTTTGTTGCCGACGCCAACAGCGATGCATGTGAGGAATCACGACGAGCCGATCGAGAAATACAAACAAAGGGTGCAAGATTTCAACGAGGGCAAAACATTGGGCAAACCAGGTGCGAGCACGGGTGTAGCTGTAAGACTAATTGCGACACCGACAACCAACATAAGTCATACAACGGGCAAATGCAGGAATTGGGGGGCAGATTTGTTTCACGACGTGAAATGTCTTTGCAGACCATACCGCATACATTGGTCGATGGAAAATTAAACGCCAAGTTTGTCGAATATATGATGGGATTACCCGAAGGTTGGGTTACAGATTTAGATTTGTCTCGTTCGCAACAATTAAAAATGCTTGGTAATGGTGTTGTCCCACAACAGGCTTATTACGCTTTACAGTTATTGTGTGACACATCTCACATCTCATATAGTGAGACAGTTTAATCATCTACGTATAAAGGAGTTTGACATATGATGCTAGGCTCTAGTGTAGCAGTGGCTCACAAAGCCACAAGGCGAGCCCGACAGGGAAAGCTCGCAAGGTGCTGGCTAGTTGGGATCGCTCTATTCATAGTTAATCTTTGCTTTGTAAAGACTAATTCCGTTGCAGTTGATAACTACAAACCTATTCATTACAAACAATACATACTCATACAATTAAATGACTTTGAAGAAGCTTATTGCCTAATAGATCTCTACTCTAAAGAAAATAGTAGGTGGGATCCTAAAGCACGTAATGGCTCACACGTGGGTATACCGCAAGGTAGGTCTAAGTGGTTGGCTACTGTCAATGGTGTAAAACAGATAGACTGGGGTATTAAGTACATTAATAATAGATATGGGTCTATGTGTAAAGCATTAGATCACTTTAAGCGTAAAGGCTGGCATTGAGAGATAAAGCATTAGGTAGTGGCAAGTGGGCAAAGCTGCGCATTACCATACTTGACAGAGATGGTTGGCAATGTGCCCTGTGCAACAGGCCTGCCCATACTGTCGATCACATTGTGCCACGTGTTAAGGGTGGTGATATGTGGTCACCTGATAACTTGCAAGCGCTATGTAAGAGCTGTAATAGCCGTAAAGGTGGGCGTTTTTTTAGCAGCAAGGCGACCCCCCCTGTCTTTTTCAAACCTTCTCTCCCTGAGACCACCAGTACAGTGCCAGATTCACCATTTAATAAACCTGATACGCTTGACTTCGATGCAAAATGATACGGAAGTAAGCCAGATCAAACGAGGGGTCGGGCTAATAGGCAGTACCGAGCCTAGAATCCACACGCCCTTACTCAAAGGTCGCACAAAATCGCAAGAAGTAGCAGACCTAGCTGAGAAAATAGGCTTGCCGTTAATACCCTGGCAACGCTGGGTGCTAGATGATCTACTAGCTGTAGATGATGCTCATACCTGGCGCAAGAAAACAGCGCTAATACTTGTAGCACGTCAAAATGGCAAGACTCACTTGGCCAGAATGCTTATCTTGTCACATTTATTCTTATGGGGCTCTAAGAATGTCCTGGGAATGTCCTCTAACCGCAATATGGCATTAGATACCTTTAGGCAGGTTGCTTACACAATTGAGGACAACCAATTCTTGAAAGATCAAGTAAGACAGATACGCCTGGCTAATGGTCAAGAATCTATCAGCTTACTTAATGGCGCTAGGTATGAAATTGCAGCAGCTACACGAGATGCACCACGTGGTAAGACTGCAGATTTTCTGTATATCGATGAGTTGCGTGAATGGACACAAGAATCGTTTACAGCTGCACTGCCAGTTACACGTGCTAGGCCTAATGCGATGACCCTAATGACAAGTAATGCTGGTGATGGATTTAGTACAGTGCTAAACGATTTAAGAGAGCGTTGCCTATCATATCCACCTGACAATTTAGGTTTTTATGAGTACAGCGCACCACAGCATTCTAAAATAAATGATCGCAAAGCTTGGGCTATGGCAAACCCTGCATTAGGGCATTTAATAACTGAGCAAACATTAGAAGAATCTGTAAGCACTAACAGTATAGAAGCTACAAAGACCGAAATGCTTTGTATGTGGGTAGATAGCACTGTCAGCCCCTGGGTGTATGGGTCAATCGAGCAGTGCAGCGACAGCACCCTAGAAATACCTGTCGGCCCTCAAACAATTATGGCGTTTGATATTGCACCTACAAGGCGATCTGGGGCGCTCGTTATGGGCCAAGTCAAAGATGGCAAGATAGCAGTCGGGTTAGCACAACTCTGGCATAGTGATATTGCGATAGATGAGATCAAGATGTCTAGTGATATAAATGAGTGGGCACGTAAGTACCATCCACACACAATCTGTTATGACAAGTACGCCACGCAAACTATTGCTACAAGACTTGAACAAAGTGGCTGGCGTATGGTGGATGTATCGGGCCAGGCGTTTTATCAGGCGTGTTCAGACCTTGCAGATGGCCTAGCCAATAATCGAGTAGTTCATTCTGGGCAAGCAGAGCTAGTACAACACTTAAATAATTGCGCTGCTAAGACCAACGATGCTGGCTGGCGCATTATTAGACGTAAATCAGCAGGCGATGTTACAGCTGCAATATCCCTGGCTATGGTGGTTAGCCAATTAACCAAGCCACAACAAACTGCACAAATCTTTGTCTAATTTGCACCAATAGTCCGTTTTATGGTATAAAGTATATATATGGGTCTATTGTCTGCTTTGGGTATAACCAATAATAAAACTGTCCAAGCGCAATACGCCCCTGCCGTTATGGGCGATAACAGTCTCCAATTTGGTTACAACACATTTGGATTCGGCCCAATGGATCGCACACTGGCAACACAAGTGCCAGCAGTTAATCGATGCTTAAATTTAATTAAAGGTGTAATTGGATATTTACCTTTAGAGTTGTACAAAAAATCTACAGGCGAAAAATTAGGCAAGCCATTATGGTTAGAGCAACCAGATATTAGACAACCACGATCAGTAACAATTAGTTGGACTGTGGACTCACTTGTATTTTTTGGTCAAGCCTTTTGGAGAGTTACAGAAGTTTATGCAGATGATCTACGCCCTGCTAGATTTGAATGGATCGCTAATAATCGAGTAGTTGCACAAACAAATCAATTAGGTACAGAAGTTTTATATTACACAGTAGATGGCGCTAAAGTGCCTATGGTCGGTGTCGGATCTCTAGTTACATTTCAAGGATTAACACAAGGCGTATTACAAACAGCAGGTCGCACAATACAATCAGCATTAGATTTAGAAAAAGCCAGCGCAGTGGCATCACAAACACCAATGGCTACAGGATTTATTAAAAACACTGGTGCAGATATGCCAGAGTCACAAGTACAAGCATTATTAGCAGCTTGGAAATCAGCACGTCAAAATAAAGCAACAGCATACTTAACTAGCACACTAAGTTATGAAACTGTTGGCTATTCACCTAAAGATATGATGTACTCAGAGGCACAACAGTATTTAGCAACGCAAATCGCTAGGGCTATGAACGTGCCAGCGTATTACATATCAGCAGATATGAATAACAGTATGACTTATCAAAACATTTTAGATGGCCGCAAAGAATTTGTTGCATATTCGCTACAACCTTACATTTGCGCTATAGAAGATCGCCTATCAATGGATGATATAACCCCACGTGGTCACGTAGTTAAGTTTGCGCTAGAAGAATCGTTTTTGAGAGCTGACACAATGAAGCGCCTTGAAGCAATAGAAAAAATGTTGTCACTAGGTTTAATAGATGTAGAGCAAGCTAAAGAAATGGAACAAATGACACCTAACGGAAATGAGGACACTGATGTTACTTACGTTCAGTAGCCAGATTGAAAGCGCAGATGGCGAGCGCAGAGTAATTGCAGGCAAAATTGTGCCATTTGAAGTGCCTGGCAACACTAGTGCTGGCAAAGTTGTATTTGCTAAAGGGTCAATAGAGGTAGGCGATCCAGGCAAGATCAAGATGCTTATGCAACATCGCAACGATAAGCCTATTGGCCGTATGCAGAAGTTTAATGAGGCAGAAGATGGTATTTACGCTAGTTTCAAAATCAGCGCCAGTATGCAAGGCTCAGATGCGTTAATGCTTGCAAGTGAGCAGCTTATCGATGGTTTGTCTGTCGGTGTAGATGTAATTAAGTCATCACAGAAAAAAGATTATATTTATGTAACTAAGGCGCAACTTAAAGAAGTTAGTCTAGTTGAGTCACCAGCGTTTACAGAAGCGCAAGTAACTAAAGTTGCCGCTAGCGAAGGCGAAGCGGATGCAACAAATCAACCAACTACGGAAAGTGAGGCTATAGTGGAAAACACCACCGAGCCAACAGCAACACCAGTGGTCGAGACTGCTCCAGTAGAAGCCGCACGCCCTACAATTAGTGCATCCTTCTATACAGAGCCACGCTCACCAATCAGAACACAAGCACATATGCTGGAACACAGCATCAAAGCAAAATTAGGTAACCACGAATCAGCACAGTGGGTTATGAAAGCAGAAGCAGATGTAGCAAAGTATTTAACTGCTGCCGATGACTCATTCACAACTAACCCAGCATTTAATCCAACACAATTCGTACCTACAGTAGTAGATACACTTATTGGATCACGCCCAGCTGTAGATGCAATTGGTACACGTGCATTACCAGCAGCAGGTATGACAATTTCAG
>Ga0315902_10007428_pt1 | contig 14967 bp, 15 predicted proteins | sample LakEriMetagenome_9_FD_203523 | JGI IMG/M metagenome (GOLD analysis project Ga0315902, IMG submission 203523) | Freshwater fungal communities from buoy surface, Lake Erie, Ohio, United States - Buoy 12 MA117 | ecosystem: Environmental > Aquatic > Freshwater > Lake > Lake biofilm | place: USA... | reverse complement strand
CCGTCGACCGCCCGCGCCGCGGCACCGACGTGATCCTGCACCTGCGCGAAGAGGAATCCGAGTTCCTCTCGGCATGGAAGCTCAAGAGCATCGTCGGCAAGTACAGCGACCACATCTCGCTGCCGATTCTGATGCGCAAGCAGCGCTGGGACGAGGAAAAGAGCCAGCAGGTCGACACCGACGAATGGGAGGCCGTGAACAAGGCCGCCGCGTTGTGGACCCGCAGCAAGAGCGACATCACCGACGCCCAGTACCAGGAGTTCTACAAGCAGATCAGCTACGACAGCGAGCCGCCGCTGGCCTACACCCACAACCGGGTCGAGGGCCGCAGCGAGTACACCCAGCTGCTGTTCGTGCCGGCCAAGGCGCCGTTCGACCTCTGGAACCGCGACAAGCGCGGGGGCGTCAAGCTCTACGTCAAGCGTGTGTTCATCATGGACGACGCCGAAGCGCTGATGCCGGTGTACCTGCGCTTCGTGAAGGGGGTCATCGACTCGGCCGACCTGCCGCTGAACGTCAGCCGCGAACTGCTCCAGGAAAGCCGCGACGTGAAGGCGATCCGCGAGGGCTGCACCAAGCGCGTGCTGGGCATGCTCGAGGACGTGGCCGAAAACCAGAAGGACAAGTACGCCGCCTTCTGGACCGAGTTTGGCGCCGTGCTCAAGGAAGGCATCGGCGAGGACTTCGCCAACCGTGAACGGCTGGCCAAGCTGTTCCGCTTTGCGTCGACCCACGCCGACGAAGGCGTGTCGCTGGCGGACTACGTGTCGCGCATGAAGGAAGGCCAGGAAGAGATCTACGTCATCACCGCCGACAGCCTGACCGCCGCCAAGGCCAGCCCGCAGCTGGAGATCTTCCGCAAGAAGGGCATCGAGGTGCTGCTGCTGATCGACCGGGTCGACGAGTGGCTGCTGTCGCATCTGCACGATTTCGACGGCCACGCGCTGACGAGCGTCGCCAAGGGTGCGGTCGATCTCGGCAAGCTGCAGGACGAGACCGAAAAGAAGCAGGCCGAAGAAGCCGCCGAGGCCTTGAAGCCGTTGCTGGAGAGGCTGAAGGCGACACTCAAGGACCGTGCCAAGGACGTGCGCTCGACGACCCGGCTGGTCGACTCGCCGGCCTGCGTCGTGGCTGACGAAGGTGACATGTCGGGTCACCTGGCGCGCATGCTCAAGCAGGCCGGCCAGGCTGCACCGAAAGGCCTGCCGATCCTGGAGGTCAACCCCGAGCATGCGCTCGTCAAGCGGCTGGCCGACGACGTCCGCTTCGACGACCTTGCGCACATCCTGCTGGACCAGGCGGTGCTGGCCGAAGGTGGCATTCTCGAAGACCCGGCCGCTCATGTTCAGCGCGTGAACCGGCTGCTGGTGGGCTGATGCCCAGATGAAGGCCCGGAACCGCTGCTGCGTCCTGCTGGTGGTCCTGGGCCTGTCCGGCCCGGTGGCGACACGGCCTGCGCTGGCCCAGGCCGTGGGCGTCGAGTCCAGCCCGCGAGCGACGTTCCAGGACAACTCGCGCTCGGACCGCATTTCCGCCAGCGACCGCGAACTGACGGCCGCCGAACTGGCTGCCTTGCGTCGTCGGGCCGATGACTTTTTCGAGGGCCTGCGCAACGTGCCGAGCTTTGCCCGGCCGATCGACCGTGCGACGCTGTTGTCAAGCTATGGCCGGGTGCAGGAGGGCCTGCTCCGGCAGGCCTTCATCGTCTACTGGTCAAGGCCTTCAGACGTGCGCCGGCGCGCCGATGGGGCGCTGTTGCCGGTGCTCGGGGGCGCGCACGATCTCGTGTACTTCGAGACCAACACGCCGCCCAGCACCGACACCTTGGCCGAGGCCGATACGCGAGACTTCGCGCGAAGCCTGGTCAATGGCGGCGGCACGGTGGGTCAGTTTGCGGCGCCGGTCCTGCAGGGCAAGGTCGGTGGTGGCCATGTCTATGCCAACTGGATCGTGCTGACGCGTGACGGCCGGACTCCGTTTCAGCCCGCTGCCGTGGGCCCCTTGCTCGACGGCGAGATTGCGCAGGCCCGAAAGCGCGTCGAGCAGCAAGAGCAGATCGTCGCGGCCAGGCTCAAGGAACTCGATGCGTCGATGCAGCCGCAGGCGGTCGTCGAGCGGCGCGAGAAGCGCCGCCGGGCCTGGGAGCGCGAGACACGCGACCCCGGGGCGATGGAAGTGCGGCTGGACGCGGCCCATCGTACGGACCAGTGGGACGCCGAACGACAACGCGCCGAGGCTGTGCCGCCGCCCGTTCCTGCGCCGCAACACCCGCACTGGGGCCCGCGGCTGGCCTTGCAGGACTTGCAGACCCGCCTGGCCGCGCTGGAGGCCAGCGGGCCGGCGGGCCGCAACGCTCCAGCGTGCGCCTGGCGCGAGCCTGGCTTCGGGAGCCACCTGGCGGTTCGGTTTGACGCCATCGGCAGTGGCCGCACGCCGCCTGGCTGCATCGCGATGCAGGAGGTCCGTCGCGACCTGGTCGACCCGACCCGGCCGACCTCGGAGGTGCAACTGCTCACGCTGTGGTGGCGCGGCGACGGCTGCGGCTCGCGATGGGAACAGGCGACGCCCGAGCCTGGTCCGCACCGCAGTGCCAACAGCGGTCGCTGCGGGTATTCACTCCCGCTGCTCAAGCAGATGGACTGGGCCCAGGTGCGACGCGCGTTGGGTTGGCCACCCTGAAGCCGGCGAGTCAGGTGCCCGTCATCGCCTCGATCTGCTCGCGCAGCTGCGTCGTCTGCTGGCTCCAGTACGACGCGCTGCCGAAGAACGGGAACGCGATCGGAAAGCTCGGATCGTCCCAACGGGCTGCGAGCCAGGCGCTGTGGCGCAGCATGCGCAAGGTGCGTAGCGGCTCGATCAGGGCCAGTTCGCCGCGATCGAACTCGAAGAAGCTCTCGTAGCCTTCAAGCAGCGCCGCGAGCTGGCCGGCCTGGGTCGTGGCGTCGCCGGCCACCAGCATCCAGAGGTCCTGTACCGCTGGACCGGTGCAGGCGTCGTCCAGGTCCACCAGATGCGGCGTGGCGTCGCGCCAGAGCACGTTGCCCAGGTGGCAGTCACCATGCAGGCGCAGCCGGCGCTGCGGTGGATGGCACTCGAACGCTTCGTGGATCTGAGCCGCCGCCTGCCGCGCCAGCGACTCCCAGGCCGGCTGTTCCGCCGGCGTGACAAAGCCGCCCTTCAGCAGCGCCGCGACGGCCGTGTCGGCGTCGCCCGGCGCCATGCGGTGCCGGTGTTCGAAGCGCCCTCGTGCGCCGACCGAATGCAGCCGCCCCAGGAAGCGGCCAATGGTGCGCAGCACGGTGTCGTTCAGGTCCGCCTCCCGGCCCCCGCAGCGTGGTGCCAATGCCACCCGGTGGCCACAGCCCGGCAGCGCAAACAGGGTCGGAGGCACTCCCAGGACTCCTGGCACGTCGGCCGGCAGGAACGAAGGCGGAACCACCGGTACCTCGGCCTCGGCCAACTCGAGCGCAAAGGCGTGCTCCTCGAGGATCTGTGCATCGCTCCAGCGGCCCGGTCGGTAGAACTTGGCGACCACCGCCTCGCCATCATCCAGGTAGGCGAGAAAGACGCGGTTCTCGTAGGAGTTCAGCTGCAACAGGCGGCCGTCGCCTTGGCGTCCCAGTGCGTGCAGGGCATCGAGTACCGTGTGGGGCGACAGGTCCGCGTAGGGCGGCACCTGGGCGCCGCTCAATGACGCAACGCCGCTGGAGGCGTATCGACGACGATGCCGACGATGTCGTCCGGATTGCCGCGCGCCTCGGCGCGGCCCAGTGCAGGGAGACCGAAGGCCGACAACTCGGTGTCGAAGGTCGAACTCCTGAATTGCCCCGAGTCGCGCCAGATCGACTGCACACTGAAGCCCGGATCGTGCTGTGGGGCTTCGCCTTTGCCCTGGCCTTGGCTCGCTGGATGGATTCCGGGCAAAGGCGGCAGGCTTTCGATCAAGGCCGACGGCGAAGGCAGGCGATCTGCCTGCCAGCGCTCGTAGGCAATGTCGCAGGCGGCCAGCGCCCGGCGCTTGATCTCCAGCGCGCGCTCGCCCCGTGGACTCGGTTTGCGTTGCGACTCCAGATCGACCGCCAGCAAAACACGCCCCTGAGGCGTGCAGACGGCAAAGGCGACCTGGGCCGAGCCCAGCAGGCGATACCACTGGCGCACCATTTCGGGGTCCGAAGGCTGGCAGAACCGGACCAGCGGCAACTTGGCCAGCAGCATGTAGCCGGGCAGTGCCTGGCGCAGGTGACGGTAGGTGCGGCGTTCGTCGCTGCTGAACACCGGGCGGGCGGCCAAGGGCCATTCGGTCGGAAGCTTGCCGCTGTTCGCGGGTCGGCGCTGCGCCAACCACAATGCCATGGCCAGGCCGCTCAAGGCCAGGGCCAGCGTCGCGAGGATCCAGGGCCAAGCCAGGGACATGTTGGCGTTCAAGGAGGGAGTGGAAGGCCGCTTCGGGCCCCAGGTGCAACCAAGGATCGTACTCTGGACGGCTGCCGCAGCGACTCATGCGCTGCCCCACCTTGTCGGCCGCTCCCGCCGCCGGCTATACTCGTGGGCTTTTCCCGGCTCTGGCGCGGGAGAAGGGTGCCCAGCCCTGCGGCCGCTCGCACGATGAAGCGGCACCTCGGTCAAGCCCGGCACAAGGTACCTCATGGGTGTCCTGTACCAAGAATGAAACGCCAGTTTCCCAGAGAAACCTCATGAAGACCTTCAGCGCCAAGCCGGCCGAAGTGAAGCATGAATGGTTTGTGATTGACGCCACCGACAAGGTGCTCGGACGTATTGCCAGCGAAGCAGCACGCCGTTTGCGCGGAAAACACAAGGCCATTTACACGCCTCACGTCGATACCGGCGATTTCATCGTCGTCGTCAACGCCGACAAGATCCGTGTCACCGGGGCCAAGGCCACGGACAAGATCTACTACCGTCACAGCGGCTACCCGGGTGGCATCTATGCCACCGCGTTCAAGGACATGCAGGCCCGCCATCCGGGTCGTGCCCTTGAAAAGGCCGTCAAGGGCATGCTGCCCAAGGGCCCGCTGGGCTATGCGATGGTCAAGAAGCTGAAGGTCTATGCCGGTGCGACGCACCCGCATACCGCTCAGCAGCCCAAGCCGCTCGAGATTTGAGGCCGCGATGATCGGACATTGGAACTACGGCACGGGCCGCCGCAAGAGCTCCGTGGCACGGGTCTTCATGAAGAAGGGCACCGGCCGGATCGTCGTCAACGGCAAGGAACTGGACCAGTACTTCGGGCGCCAGACCTCGATCATGATCGTCCAGCAGCCGCTGCTGTTGACGGGCAACGAGACCGCCTTTGACATCAAGGTCAACGTGCATGGCGGGGGCGAATCCGGCCAGGCCGGCGCGGTGCGTCACGGCATCACGCGTGCACTTGTGGATTACGACACCGCACTCAAGCCGGCCCTCAGCCAGGCCGGTTTCGTGACCCGCGATGCGCGCGAAGTCGAGCGCAAGAAGGTCGGTTTGCACGGCGCCCGCCGTCGCAAGCAGTTCAGCAAGCGCTGATGCCAGGCCGCCGGGGAGCCCAACGGGTCTCCCGGCACTGCGCGCCCGATGCGCTGGAAACTGTTGCGTCGTCGCCTTTCGGTGGCGTCGCCCCGGGTCATCATCCGCAGCCACGTGCCGTGGCCATTGCGCTGGGCGATGCTCGCCATCGCTCTGGGCTTCGGCGCGGCGCTGGCGCTGTGGGCTTTCGAGTTCGGGAAGGAGATTGCCGGCCTGGACCGCGGCGCCAAGGCCGAGTTGGCCCAGTTGCGGACCGAAGTCGAACGGTTGCGGGCCGACAGTGCCCAGGCGCGCCAGATCGCCAACACCGCCCAGAGCCTGTTGCGCACAGGCCATGCGACCCAGGACAAGCTCGCCCAGCAGCTGCGACAGCTTGAGGCCGAGCGCGCCGGACTGCAAGCCGACCTTGGCTTCTTCGAGCGATTGCTGCCGGTCCAAGGCAGTGGCCTGCAACTGCGGGGCCTGCAGGCCAGCGCGGCAGCGCCTGGGCAATTGCGCTTGCAGATGCTGGTGATGCAGAGCGCGTCGGTTGGCGGCCGCGATGCGCCCGACTTCGACGGGCGCTGGGAGGTCACGCTGGCCGGTCAGCTCGATGGCAAACCCTGGACGTGGCGATTGCCTGACGGCTCGCGACCGTTGAAGGTGAAGATGTACGCCCGCGTCGACAGCACGCTCGAGCATCCCCCGGGCGCCGTGGTCAAATCGGTGCAGGCCCGGGTGCTGGACGCCCAGGGCGTGACCCGTGCCACGCAGACGCTGCGCCTGTAGAAAAGAGAGAGACAACACCATGTGGTTCCAACGCCGGCGAACCCCGCCGATCCGAAGCCTGGTCGGCGAAGGCACGGTCGTGCACGGCGGCGTGCGATTCTCAGAAGGCCTCCGGATTGACGGCGAGGTGCGCGGTGACGTGGTTGCCGCCGACGATGCCGAGCACAGCATCCTTGTCATCAGCGAGCGAGCCCGGGTCGTGGGCCGGGTCCGCGCGTCGCATCTGATCGTGAACGGCGAGATCCAAGGCCCTGTGCACAGCAGTGACTTGCTGGAACTCCAGCCCAAGGCCCGCATCTCCGGCGATGTACGCTACGAGATCCTGGAGATGCATCCTGGAGCCCAGATCGAAGGCGAACTCAAACCGCTGCGCGCGGCCGAAAAGCCGGCCCTCAAGCTGGCGGCCTCGAACGACGCCTGAGCCCGATTGCCGATCGCCTGCAGAACGACCCCTTTTTCTCGAAGCTCGACCCGCTTTCCGGAGGTCCCCCATGAACGCTGTTGCCGAAGCCACCTTTTCCCCTGCCGACCTTGCTGCGCTGGACGACATCCCGCCTCCGCTGGTGTTCACCGACAGCGCGGCCGACAAGGTCAAGCAGCTCGTCGACGAAGAAGGGAACCCCGAGTTGAAGCTTCGGGTGTTCGTTCAAGGCGGTGGCTGCTCGGGTTTCCAGTACGGCTTCACCTTCGACGAGGTCATCAACGACGACGACACGCAGATGGCCAAGAACGGCGTCACGCTGTTGATCGACGCGATGAGTCTGCAGTACCTGAGTGGCGCCGAGATCGACTACAAGGAAGACCTTCAGGGCGCCCAGTTCGTGATCAAGAACCCCAACGCCACCACGACCTGCGGCTGCGGGTCCTCGTTCTCGGTCTGATCCTCAGGCCGCGGGGTACAGAGCCCCGAGCACACGCGGTCCGGCTGCGCCGGTGACCGCCGGCAGGTTGCCGGGCTGGCGTCGTGTGAAGGACAGCGCCAGCCATGCAAAGGCCACGGCCTCGACCTGGTCGGGCGGCATCCCGGCTGGCGCTGTGCTGCTGACCTTGATGTCAGGTCCGGCCAGGGTTTGGAGACGTCGCATCAGGTGGGCGTTGAAGGCACCTCCTCCGCACACCAGCAGCTCCTGCGCCTCGGGCAGTTCCCTCACCAGGGCCTGCATCGCCGTCGTGGCGGTCAGCTCCAGCAACGTGGCGGCCACATCCCGCGGCACCGCCGGAGCGTTCATCAGGCGACGGTCCACCCAGTTGTCGTTGAAGAGGTCCCGGCCGGTGCTCTTGGGTGGCGCCAGCGCGAAGAACGGCTCCTTCAGCAGTTCGGTCAGCCAAACCGCGTCCACCCGGCCACTGGCGGCCCAGGCGCCGTCGCGGTCGAATCCCGGACCCTTCGGATGGTGGCGGCGATGCCAGAGATCGCTGAGCACATTCGCCGGGCCGCAATCGAAACCGCGAACCGGCGTGGTCCCGTCGCCCAGCGGCGGCAGCAGGGTGAGGTTGGCGATGCCGCCCAGGTTGAGCACGGCGACCGCCCGCTCCGGTTGTCTGAAGCAGCGAGCGTGAAAGGCCGGCACCAGCGGCGCACCCTGGCCGCCCGCCGCAACATCACGGCTGCGCAGGTCGGCCACCACGTCGATGCCGGACAACTCGGCCAGCAGCGCGGCGTTGAGCAATTGGGTCGTGTAGCCCGTGGCGTCGAACTCGCCAGGCCGGTGACGCACCGTCTGACCATGGGCGCCGACGGCAGCCACTTCCGAAGCCATGCAGCCGGCCCGGTCCAGAACCGCGGCCAGGGCCTGGGCATACCAGCGGGCGACACCATTGGCGGCCAACGCGGCACGATGCAACTCGTTGTCGCCCGGGACGTTCAGCGCCCGCAACTCGGTGCCCAGCGTGGCGGGTATCGCCAGCTGAACATGGGCCAGCACCTGGGGTGGGGAGTCGCCATCGAAGGCGACCACAACGGCATCGACACCGTCCATCGAGGTGCCGGACATCAACCCGGCAAACAGCGGGCGCGGGCGCAGCGGTCGCTCGCCCGGTCGGGTCATCTCACTGGGCGAGTGCGTAGCTGCGACCCATGGTCGCCGCGACTTCGAGCGTGTTGCGTGTGGCCGCGGCGACCTCGTTGAAGCGCAGGCGCGAGGCCAGATCGAGGTTCAATGGCTGGCTGCTGCGGGCCAGCGTCAGCGGGTCCTGGTGCACGCCGCCGACCAGGAACTCGAAGTGCAGATGGGGCCCGGTGGCCCAGCCTGTCATGCCGACCAGGCCGACACGGGTGCCCTGGTCGATGCGCTGACCCTTTCGCACGTCGATACGCGACAGGTGGGCGTAGAGCGTGGATTTGTTGTTCGAGTGCTGGACTTCAACGACCTTGCCGTAGCCGTTCTTCCAGCCGGCGAAGCTGACGGAGCCTTCGCCGACCGCCCGCACCGGAGTGCCGGTGGGTGCGGCGTAATCAACGCCGCGGTGGGCCTTCATGCGCTGCAGGATCGGGTGCATGCGCATCGCAAAACCCGAGGTCACGCGGGAAAACTCCATCGGGCTGGCCAGGAAGCTGCGCTGGCGGCTCTGGCCGTCCAGAGACCAGTAGGCGCCCTTGCCGTCGTTGCCGACGAACCAGACCGCGTCATGCACGCGGCGGCCATTGACGAACTGCGCTGCAAGCACCCTGCCGGCGCCTTCGTTCCAGGCCACGGGCTCGCCATCGGCGGTGAGGGACTGGTAGACGACGCTGAAGGTGTCGCCCCGCTTGAGCTCGCGGTGGAAGTCCACGTCTGCGGAGAAGATCTCGGCGAGCTGCGAGGCCACGGCATCGGGAATGCCGGATTCGTCGGTGGCGCCGTACAGCGTGCTGCGGATCGTCCCGCTGGCCAGGCGCACCTGGTACCCCAGGGGCGCGGTCTGCTGCATCGCCAGCCAGCGGCCTTCGAAGCGGCGCAGCGACAGGCGGGTGAAATGACTCAGCGCCTGCGCGCCATCGGCCGACGGGTAGCGCGCGACCAGCGATTGCAGCGTGCCGTCGGCCGCCACTTCGGCGCGAACCATCTTGCCACCGCGGCCGGCGAGCAGCAGCCGTGCGGTGGCGTCCTTGCGGATGAAATCGGCCGCCAGACGGTCGACCACCCCCAGCCGGGCCAGCAGGCTCTCGGGGCTGTCGGTGCCGCGGGTGACGTCGCTGCGCCAGAGCGTGAACTCGTGGTTCGTCAGGGCGCTGATCTGCGGGCCCAGCGGCTCGGACGTCACCGTTTCGTTGACGATGCGGGTGGGGATGCGCGTTGCGTCCGGCGTCAGCGGTGCGATGGCAATCGCGGTGATGCCAAAGGTCGCCAGCGCCAGCACGATGCCGACGACCAGCCCGCCGCGGTGTCGCGTGGCGGCACGGCCGATCTGCGCGGGCAGCGCGTCGGCAGCATGCAGGAGCGACTCGGGCTTCATGGGCGGCGGAGAAGGCACAGGCAAAAGTCGCGATTCTAGGGGTGTGCCGCCGGATCGGACCCTGGGTATCCCCGCTGAGCGCGAGGACGCCGAAGATCCCGCTTCGGCAGGCCAGAAGCGACAGTTTCGGCCTGCACCCACTGAACTTGAGCGCTGGCCATGCGCGGGCCGCAGGACTTACTCTTGGCAACATGAAATCCTGGCCTGTCAGCGCCTACCTCAAGCTGTCCATCGCCGTGGCCTTGGCGACGATCGCGCTGAAGACCGGGGCCTGGTGGGTCAGCGGCAGCGTCAGCCTGCTGTCGGACGCGCTCGAATCGCTGGTCAACCTGGCCGGGGCCATGTTCGCGCTGGCGATGGTGACCATTGCCGCTCGCCCACCCGACGCCGAGCACCCGTACGGCCACCACAAGGCGGAGTACTTCAGCAGCGGTTTCGAGGGCGTGTTGATCCTCGCCGCGGCCCTGGGCATCGCCTGGGCGGCGGTGGACCGCTGGTTGAATCCGCAGCCGCTGGAGGCCGTGGGCCTCGGCATCGTGCTGTCGGTGCTCAGCTCGGCGCTCAACGGCGGGCTGGCCTGGAGCATGTTCAGAAAGGCGCGCGAAGTCCGCTCGATGGCGCTCGAGGCCGACGCGCGCCACCTGGTCACCGATGTCTGGACCTCGGCCGGTGTCGTGGCCGGATTGCTGGGCGTGCTGGCCACGGGCTGGCTGTGGCTGGACCCGCTGCTGGCGTTGGTCGTGGCGGCCAACATTGCCCGCGAAGCGGTGTCGCTGATCCGGCGCTCGGCCGACGGCCTGATGGACCCGGCGCTGGAGCCGGAGGTCCTGCAGCAGATCAACGTCGTCCTGGCCGGCTTTGCCCATCCGACGATCCGTTTCGATCATGTGGTGACGCGACGGGCCGGCACGCGCCGATTCGTCGACCTGCACATGCACATGCCGGCGTCGTGGAGCCTGGGCCGGGCAGCGGCGCTGCGCACCTCGGTCGAACAGGCACTGATGAGCGGCGTGCCGGGGCTGCGCGCGACCATCCAGTTGCTGCCCACCGACGTGGAGGCGCACTTCGACGACGAGAAGGACCTGATCTGATGCTGGCTCTGGTGCAACGGGTGGCACGTGCACGTGTCGAGGTCGCCGGGCAGACCGTGGGCGAGATCGGCCCCGGGCTCTTGGTGCTGGTCTGCGCCGAACCGGCCGACGACGAATCGCTGGCGCTGAAACTGGTCGACAAGCTGCTGAAGCTGCGCATCCTTGCCGACGCCGCGGGCAAGATGAACCGCAGCCTCATGGACGCCGGCGGTGGGCTGCTGCTGGTGTCGCAGTTCACGCTGGCGGCCGACACGGCTGGCGGCAACCGGCCCGGCTTCAGCGGTGCTGCGCCCCCCGCGCTGGGCCGGGCGCTGTTCGAGCGTGTGGTCGCGCTTGCGCGCGAACGCCACCCCGACGTGCAGACCGGCGTCTTTGGGGCCGACATGCAGGTGCATCTGATCAATGACGGGCCCGTGACGATTCCGCTGACCTTGCGATGAGGGCCGATGTCGCGCGGTGATCGCGCCGTGCGACCATTCCAGCCATGGCCTCCACACTCGACCTCATCGTCTTCGGCGCCAGCGGGTTCACCGGCCGGCTGGTCGCCGAGTACCTTTTTGGCCGTTACGGCCAGGGCCGCAGTCTGCGTTGGGCGCTGGCCGGGCGCAGCCTGGAGCGGCTGGCCGAGGTCCGCAATGCCATCGGCGCGCCGGAGTCGTTGCCGTTGCTGGCCGCAGACGCGGGCGATGCCCAGGCCCTGCGTGCCCTGGTGCGACGTGCCCAGGTGGTGCTGACGACGGTCGGACCGTATCAGCGCCATGGCTCGGCCCTGGTTGCGGCCTGCGCCGAAGAAGGCGTGGACTATGTCGACTTGTGTGGCGAGCCGTTGTGGATGGCCGAGATGATCAACCGCCACCAGGCGGCGGCCGGGACCAGCGGGGCCCGGATCGTGTTCTCTTGCGGCTTCGATTCAGTGCCTTTTGACCTGGGCGTCCTGTTTGCGCAGGACGAAGCGCTGCGCCGCTTCGGAGCACCGCTGGTGCGCGTGCGCGGCCGGGTGCGGACGATGAAGGGGACGGTCTCTGGCGGCACCGTCGCCAGTCTGCTGGCGACGCTGGAGGCGACGGGGCGCGACCCGTCTTTGGCCCGCATGCTGGCCGACCCGTTTGCGCTGACGCCGGGCTTCCGCGGCCCCGAGCAGCCTGAAGGCGAGTCCGCGCTGTACGACGATGCGAGCCGGTCCTGGAGTGGCCCTTTCGTGATGGCCACCATCAACACCAAGGCGGTTCACCGCACGAACGCGCTTCGTGGCCACCCCTGGGGCGTGGACTTCCGCTACGACGAACGCATGCTCACCGCCGACGGTGCTGCCGGCGAGCGGAGAGCCCGCGCGCTGGCGCGCCAGACGCGCTGGCAGAACCGGTTGCTCGGCTTCGCGCCGACACGCCGCCTGCTCGAACGCTTCGCCCTGCCCAAGCCCGGCAGCGGACCCACCGCCGAACAGCGCGAGCGGGGCCGCTACGAAGTCGCCTTCATCGGTGACACCGCGGCCGGCGAGCGCGTGACCGCGGTGGTGCGCGGCGACCGCGATCCGGGCTACGGCTCCACGGCCAAGCTGGTGGCCGAAAGCGCCTTGTGCCTGCTCGATGAAATCGACCACGACATGACCGGCGGCGGCCTCTGGACCCCGGCCGCGGCCATGGGCCTGGCTCTGCAACGCCGCCTGCACGACCGGGCGGGGCTGACGTTCGGGATCGAAGACTCCTGACGCTGCTTCGGCGCAGGGCCGGCGTTCAGCCCAGGCGCGGCAGCCATTCGCAGATCCGACGCTGCGGCGTCGCGCCCAGGGACTGAGCCGGACTATTGGCCCGAGAGACCCGGCCGTCGAGATAGCTCGACCAAGCCTCGCCGATGCGCGCCCGTTTGTGGCTGACGGCCAGCGCGGCGATGCCGGCTTCTTCGAGCAGCACCAACCCGGCGATGCCGGCCTCGTCGCGCCCGATGCCGGCGTCGTTGAACACCACCAGTTGCGGCGCGGCCTGGAGCGCAAATCGGGCCGCCGAGCGTCCACCATGTGATCCGCTGAACAGGACCAGGCCGAGTTCGCCGCCCACCGCCTCGGTGATGCTGTCGACACAGCGCGCACGCTGCGCCGTGCCGTCGGCCCATCTCACGACGAAAAAGCCGCCCGGGAGGGCGGCTGTCGGTGTCAAGGCCTGATCGGCCACGGCAGGTCGTGCGTGGTTCAGTCGGCGTACTGACCGGCGGCCTTGATGACCGGGCCCCACTTGGCAATCTCGGCCTCGACGAACTTCTTGTGGTCAGCCGGGTTGACGCGGTTGTCGGTGACCATCACCGCGCCCAGCGACTCCATGCTCTTGACGAAGACCGGATCCTTGAGGGCGGCCTGAAGGGCCTTGTTCATCTGCGCCAGGATCGGCGCCGGCGTGCCCTTGGGGGCGTAGAGGCCGTGCCAGATCGAGACGTTGAAGCCCTTCATGCCGGACTCGTCCAGCGTCGGAAGCTTGGACAGCGCCGGGGTCGAAAGCCGCTTGGGCGAGGTCACGGCAAAGGCCTTGATCTTGCCGGACTCGATCTGCGACGTCGTGTTGGTGGTCTGGTCGCACATCAGGTCGACCTGACCACCCAGCAGGTCCGTCATGGCCGGCGCGGTGCCGCGATAGGGGACCGTGGTCATGTCGATCTTCAGCGACTGCTGGAACATCAGCCCGCACAGGTGGCTGGCCGATCCGAGGCCCGCGTTGGCAAGGTTGATCTTGCCCTTGTTGTCGTTGGCCCACTTCACGAGCTCGGCGTAGGTGTTGGCCGGCAGCGTGCTGCGGCCGACCAGCGTCATCGGAACGTCGTTGATCATGCCGACGAACTCGAAATCGTCGACCGGCTTGTACGGCAGCGTGCGATACAGAGCCGGGATGGTGGACATGCCGATGTGGTGCAGCAGGAAGGTGTATCCATCCGGCGTGGCCTTGGCTGCCTTGTTTGCGCCCAGCGAGCCGCCAGCGCCGCCGACGTTCTCGACCACGATGGTCGCGTTGTTGAGCTGCTTGCGCACCGCTTCGGCGAAGTCGCGCGCCACCTTGTCGGTCGGGCCGCCGGCCGCGAACGGGACGATGATGGTGACCGCCTTGTCGGGCCAGGCGTGGGCGGTGCCGGCGAGCAGCGCAAGACTGGCGGCGGCAAGGGACAACAGGCTCTTTTTCATGGAACAGGGTCTCCGTCGGATGTCATGAGGGCAACGAGGCACCGATGCTAGGCCGGTCGTCAATCCCCTACGGATCGGAGATCACGTACAGGGAAACCCGAAAAGTGGAGCCTCAGGCGTGCGAGCGCCGGTCCTCGATGACCTTGCCGTCGTTGGGCAGCGCGCCGGGAGCCACCAGCGCGATCTCGGCGCGCAGCTTGGTCAGCTCGCGCACGCTGGCGGCCACCGCGGCGGCCAGGCCCTCGGCATCGGGGCTGGCGGTCTCGGCGTGGAAGCTCACCTCGTCCTGCGCCATCTCGCCGCTGACCACGAGGCGCGCCTTCAGCAGCGTGGGATGGCGCTTGAGCACCGCGGCCACCTGCTCGGGGTGCACGAACATGCCGCGCATCTTGGTGGTCTGGTCGGCGCGGCCGAGCCAGCCGCGCAGGCGCAGGTTGCTGCGGCCGCTGGGGCAGGGGCCGGGCAGCACGGCCGAGAGGTCGCCGGTGCCGAATCGCACCAGCGGCGTGTCGGCCGACAGCACCGTGACGACGACCTCGCCGACCTCGCCCTCGGGCAGCGGGTCGCCGGTGCCGGGGCGCACGATCTCGACCAGCACGCCTTCTTCGACCACCAGGCCCTGGCGCGCTTCGGTCTCGTAGGCGATGACGCCGCAGTCGGCCGTTGCATAGGCCTGGTAGCCGGCGATGCCACGTTCGAGCAGCCAGTCGCGCAGGCTCGGCGGGAAGGCTTCGCCGCTGACCAGCGCCTTCTTCAGCCGCCCCAGCGCGATGCCCGACTCGGCCGCCTTCTCGACCAGGATGCGCAGGAAGCTCGGAGTGCCGGCGTAGCCGTCGGGTTGCAGGTGCTGTGCGGCCTGCAGCTGCATCTCGGTGTTGCCGACACCGCCCGGGAAGGTGGTGCAGCCGATGGCCTGGGCGCCGCTCTCCATGATCCAGCCGCCAGGGGTGAGGTGGTAGCTGAAGCTGTTGTGCACCAGGTCCCCGG
>Ga0315902_10007426_pt1 | contig 14971 bp, 12 predicted proteins | sample LakEriMetagenome_9_FD_203523 | JGI IMG/M metagenome (GOLD analysis project Ga0315902, IMG submission 203523) | Freshwater fungal communities from buoy surface, Lake Erie, Ohio, United States - Buoy 12 MA117 | ecosystem: Environmental > Aquatic > Freshwater > Lake > Lake biofilm | place: USA... | reverse complement strand
CGCTCATTGCAATGTAATATAGTTTTATATATTATATTACATTTATGTCTTTTTATATTTGTATTGTTTGTTGGTTGGGTGAATTAAGTGTAAGTTCCCCAATATACTATTCCACCACTTACTTTTGCTGACACTAATGTGTTATTGTATAATGCAAACGCTAATGAAATGCTTGGAAATATTGTTGCAGTTGTCCATGTTACGCCATAATCACGTGTAATATATTGAGCATTGCTGCCGTCATTCTTCCATGCAATGCCTAGTCCAGTTGCAGATAATGAACAATTATAAAAAGAATTTACAGTTGAATAATTTACACTTTTTGACCATGTTTGGCCGCCATTATTTGTATACCACAAGCCCGAATATGGTGATGTACCATTAGTCAACGCAATGCCATTGCGTCCAACCAGTGATATGCCATTTTGTAGACCCGCATATATGTTAGTTGTGCCTTTTGTAAATGTAGTGCTGCTAGACAAGCCCGTAAAGTTTGTGCAATAATACATACTAGGAACGGTTTCCAAGCTGCAACATACCGCAATATATTTATTAGTAGTGCTATCATATGATATTGCACATGATGTGAATTTAGCACTGGTTATTGATATTGTATTCCACGAAACGCCATAATCATTTGATAAATATATAATAGTTGTTCCAATCGCAATCATTGCATAATTTTCATAGATAGAACAATAAGTCTCGAAAGTCGACAGGTTCATACGTTTAGTCCAATTTGCGCCAGAATTGGATGAGGTGTGCACTCCACCAGTATTAGACGACCCATTATAAGTTATGATTGCATTTGTTCCATAGAATGATAATGCGTAAGACCCGCTGCTAACACTAGGCGCGCTGGGTGCTCTCGTAAAAGTTTGTCCATAATTAGTTGAATAATACACGCTTGTATTTTGGTTTGTCACAATTACATTTTTACCATATATGCTTAATTGAATTGGAGTACCTAACCCAGTCATCACATTACTCGCAATCGGGTAAGGCGGAGGAATATAAGGTATCCCAAATACCACATTTAAATCTTTTTCTTGGTTAGTAACTAGTGTGGTAAAATTAGTTGGGTTCGCGGTCGCATCCCCTGCAACATACGGTTCAAATATATCTCTAAAGTCCTTACCATCCGAAGTTACATAATTTGTGTTATATGTTAATTTTGTCCCGGACAATGGTGCAAAGATATTAATTAAATCTGTGTCAACCCCATTTACACGAGTAGTGAACCCTGTGTTTGCCATTATAATACCTAAATATATAATATATTCCTAATATTTAATGATGCGATTAAATTATACTATAGAGGTATAACTCCATAAAATGCCCTAGATGGATTGTTCGAATTGTTAAACGCAGTTGCATTATTATTTTGCATTGCGCAAACAGCTATTCCAGACAATGTGTTCTGCGTCCAGGTTACGCCATAATTTTTTGTCACAAAATATGATAAGTTGTTAGTTCCACAAGCAATGCCAACACCATTTTCAGACAACTCCAAAACATAAGTTCCGGTAGTTGGAAAACTTGCGCTTTTTGTCCAATTCACTCCACCATCTACAGTATACCAAAAACCGCGATAGCTAAAGAATGACCCGGCAGCTCCTTTTAGCCCAACAAGTGAAACGCCAACTGCCTGCAAAAGTCCAGTAGCGCATCTTGTAAAAATATTGCTTGCAACGCCTGTAAAGTTTGTGCAATAATACATGGTATCATTTGATGTAGAACATACTGCAATATATTGATTATTTGCAGAATTAAATGAGATTGCGGGCTGCCTGAACCTGAAACCAATTGTTATTGTAGACCAGTTTAAACCATAATTGTTGGATACATATATTCTCCCACCGAAATCCGAAATAATCGCATAGTTATCATATATAGCACATCCTTGATAATTGCGACTTCCCGAAACGCCGGGCAGATTTGGGACTAAAGTCCAGGACTGGCCAGCGTTAGAGGAATAAAACACTAATGTAGCTGTATGTGCAATTGCACGCATCTCATATAAGCTTACCCCTAATATAACGCTAGTTCCAATCGTTCCGGAGATACCAGTGGATTGGGCATAAGTTACGCCATAATCAGTTGAATAATATGTGCCAACACCGCCATATAAACCTACGATTGCATTGTTATTATATATAGATGCGATTTGACAATATTGATTAGTTAATGAAGCTCCAAGCGTTGGAAAAGGGATGCCGGAACTGGTTGCACCCCACCCCTTCTTTTTAAAGATAAACTTGCAATTGAATTGTTCATGTTCATGATATTATTATTATAATGAACAGTGTAATAAATTTGCAAAAAAAATAATTATGTGATTACATTATACTATAGAGGTATCTTTTCATAATATGCATTAGACGAAAGGCCGCCAAACTTGATTGCAATGCCACAATTAACACAATTAACATAATTATCACAAATAATTAAAAGAAGACCCAACCAACCCCTAATTAAAGATTTGTTTATACATTTTCAGCGCTTCTTCCTTTTGGCTAGAATAATCTACAATAGGACAAGGGTAATCAATGTGCGAATACTCCGGCAGTTTGCATGCGCTATGCCATTTGTGCACCGCCTTTGCCGGCACAGTTGCCAACTCCGGTATCCATTTGTAAATATATTTTGCCTCCGGGTCATAGTGCGCGCCTTGGTCCCACGGGTTAAAAATGCGAAAGTAGGGTTGCGAATCCGCCCCCGACCCCGCGCACCATTGCCAGTTTCCATTATTGCTCGCCGGGTCATAATCCACGAGCTTCTGCGCAAAATATTTTTCGCCTTTTCGCCAGTCAATGAGCAGCGTCTTGATTAAAAAGGTCGCAACAATAAGTCGCGCGCGATTATGCATGTATCCCGTGGCATTGAGTTGCCGCATCCCTGCGTCCACTGCGGGAAAGCCTGTTTGCCCGCGGGTCCACTTGTCAAAATGGTTCGGGGCACTATGCCATTTTATTTTGTTATAGCCGGGTTTCAAGGCGTGCCCGAGAACTTGCGGGTAGGCGCGCAAAATGTTGGCATAAAAGTCGCGCCAATAGAGTTGGCGAATTAACCCGCTATGCAGTCCAAACCGTCGCTTAAATGTTTGGTATACCTCGCGAATGGATATGCAGCCGAATTTAATGTATGCGGATAGCAGGGTGGTCTCTTTTTCTAAATCATTATGGGTATCATTGTACTTTTTTTGAGTAGTCGCGGCCTTAGTCAAAGTAATCAGAGCCTGGTTTCTTCCTTCTTTGACTAAAAGATTGGGATTGGGATTAGGGTTCCCGATAAATTTATTCGCCGCGGCATCCAAGCTGATAATGTAAGTCTTGTCATTACAACGGTCCTTTACGAATTGCGTCACGGCTACAGAACTCGGGGGGTCTACGGGTTGTTTCACGGCTTTATTGTAATAAGGGGTGAACTTTTGGTATATTTCGCCTTGTTCATTGGTGACAGTGTTGGGTGGATGCAAATAATAATCATAGGCGATTTCAACCTTGACGCCGACTTTATTGCAAAGAGCGACGATTTGTTTATCGCGACTGATGGCGTATGGGCTGTAGTCCGCGTTAAAGCAGACATAGTCAATGGCGCAGGTTTTAAGAATTTGTGCAATAACACGCACGTTGTCGCCGTAATAGGCGCGCAGTGACCCCCCAGTTTGAGAGCGCAAGTCGCGCAAACATCCAATCATGAATTGAATGGCGTTGGAGGATTTAAAGTCGTTCTTGCTAGTGACTTGTTCAGGGGTAAAAATAAAAATAGGAAGAATGCGTTTGCATCGGGTTTTGCAAAGGTTGAGACCGATGTTGTCGACAGTCCTAAAATCTCTGCGAAAAATGAAGAGGCCTTTTTCAAATTGTGTGGATGAGTTGTGCATCGCGGAGTGTCTTACTTATTAGTAATAATATATTATGAATTAGAATACATATTATATTATTGGATTGGATTAGATTGCGCGTTAGTTTATGGAAATACGCTAATAGTAGTTAATACTCTTTGAGTGCCGCCATAATTTGTGATTGCGATTTGTTGCAAAATAACATTTCCAGAAGCAATTGTTGGAATGGCGCTTGAACCTCCATTGTATCTTGGTGTAACTGAACTGCCTGGAGTAGCAGTAGTAGATAATGTAACTAAGTTGCAATAATTTGCAGCGCCAACCGCAACATAAGCGATTGTTACAATAAATGATTGTGTTGTGCTTGTAATGCTTGGTAAATTTATTAGGTTCACTGTAAACGTCCCACTAAGAACGTTTGCAGGTAAAGAGAATACCCCGCCTGTGGCATAGTTGCATGTATATGTAGGGGTAGTCTGTGAAGGCGCAACAACCAATTCACTGATATTTTCTAATGAAGCTCTTCCTTTAAAAGTCGCATTTGTTCCAGAAAAGGATATGCTTGAACTAGGAATAGCACTAGTGCCGCCAGCGCCAATTAAAGCCGTGTTGTTGGTTAATCTTATACCACAACAAGTGGTTGACCATGGAGCAATTGTTAAATTAGATGTATCGTTCGTATTGCTATTAGCAAGTATTAACCTATCATTTGGACCAGTCAACCAATTATACGAGCCCTCCGGTGTATTGGCCAACATTGCTATGTTTGCGCCAGTTGCCCCACTATCACGTATAATTAACCCTGCTTTATTTATGCCGGTGGTTGTTATAGTTGTAGTGTCTTGAATACTAACAGTTCCAGTAATTCCAAGCGACCCAGTAATTCCAACCGACCCATTAAACGTGACATCCCCATTAAACGTGTTTGACGACATGTTTACTGGCACACCATTAATTGTTCTTACATTAATATTGCCTACATATCCAGTTGGTCCATAATTAGTCGGCGTTGGTCCAGTTACTCCCCCCCATCCAACATATATATTTGAACTATCAATGATTGTTTGAAATGTGTTCCCTGCGTTTGCGCAGACAATTCTGTCTCTTACTTGCAATGTATTTGTTACATTGGCGCCGGTCGCGCCAAATCCAGGAACTTGCACTGCGGGTAAAAAAACATTCACCAAATTATTAAATGAATTTGCTACAGAGGTAGTATAGCTATTGCTGTTGTTATTTACAAGAACAGTAGAATATGGCGCATTGCCTAAATCAGTTGGTGAAATAATAGTTGTTGGCGGTTGATTATTGCTGCTCATATAATATACTATACTATAAAATAATTATGCATTATTATTTTGTTAATTGTTGCAATGCGTTAAGAAACAGTAAACGCGATTATTACTATTCCGTTCGCGCCATTGCTGCCGCCACGAATATTTCCACCACCAAGAGCAGTTCCATAAAATAAATAACACATTAAAAAGCAAGATAAAATATTTTGGGCGATGTCCCATTATTTGTTGCAATAGATATAAACTTTTCATCAGGAGATACAGTTACAAATTTAAAAGTTTCGCCAGATTCTAATACAGTATTATATGCAGTATTTGTCCATGTAAGCCCTGCATCAAATGATAAATAAATTTTTGTATCTGCAATCGCGCACACTAAATTCCCAGCAGAAGATGTTGCGATTTGTCGCCACAATTCAATTGGCGACCCGGCAACTGCAGTAAATGTTCCATTCCATGTGGTGGTTCTGTAAATTCTGCCACCAGTAGTATGAGTTCGGTTTACTATTAAATTTACACTATTATTTGCATTGCAGCAAGTTCCAATAAAATTTTGATTTAACGGTCCACCATCTAGTGTGGTTATACTTACTCTAACTGCCTGGTTATTTGCCTGAAGAACATTCTGCACAGAATTTCTGTAAACGTAATATCCGGTAGTTATTGTTGCAAAAAAATTTGGTTGGTCGCTGATTGAATTCGAACCAGCTAAAATGCCTGCTCTATCACCATTTGGCCAATTTGATAGAACGTCGCCACTATGAAAACTACCATTACTAACACCATATACATAATAATAAACGTCTTGTCGTTGAAAGATTGCCAGATTATTAACGGTATTGCGCGCCATAACGGAACCAGTTGTAGGCGCGCCGATCCCCGCACTCCAAGTTGACCCTCCATTGAAGCTTCTTAACATTAAAGAACCTGAACTATTATTGCCAGTATAAGATAATAATAATGCAGTGTTCGCAGCATTTGTTGAAACTCCTGCAGACGGACCACTCGGGGGAGTGATTAATGACCACGTAACCCCATAATCAGTTGTTTTATATAATAATGCATATGTTGTGCCATTTAACATAGAACAATACCCTATTCCATTATTTGCAGAGCAGTTTCCATTGCACACACCGGCAATGAATGATGTTGTGGAACGTGTAAATGTGGAAGGTTTGGGAGGCGCAGCCCTCTGAATATTTACAACTTTTTGTTGTATTTAATGTGTTCATTAAATATAATATGGTTATTTACAATTTTGTGCAAAATTTTTAAATGTTATTTATACTTTGCCATAATGCATGTAATCAAGACTTCCTGAACCATTATTGTAGACAATCACATTACTATTACTAATTGCACAATACTCAAAATTATTTACATTGCTCACAATAGACCAAGTTTGGCCTCCATCTTTGCTAATATATACAGACGCGCCACCAGATGCAATTCCTACATAAGTAGTATTAAATGATGCATCAATTGCATTTGACAAACTACAAAAATTTGTAGCGTTAACAATTACAGAAGTTGTTTCTGTCCAAGTTAGTCCTTGATTAATTGTGTAGTATATGCCGCCGCCAGTCCCGGAAATGCATAATATACCGTTTGTTCCAGATAAAGATAATGAAGTTATATCGGCATTAAAAGTTGTTGAAGAAACAGTAAAAGATGTCCCGATTTCTCCCGTAAAGTTTGAAGAGTAATACATTCGTGTTACTGCACTACTAGTAGCAACATTGTAAGAAGCAATTGCAATGTAAGTGTAATTTCCGATTGTCCCTGTTTTTGAAATAGATACTCTATCCCAATCAAGAAGAGGTGCGTTTAAATTTACCCACGTTTGACCATAATTACTAGACCCATACATTCCATTTAACCCGTTTGCAAGAATTGCATAATTATCACATATAGAGCATGACTTATAATTTTGTCCAGATACAGGCAGCCCAGATGTAGTTAATGACCACGTTTGACCGCAGTTTGAAGAATATAGAACACTCCTGGCACTAATGACAATTGCATTATAGCCAAATATGCAGCAATCAACTAAACTACCAGAAATGGAAGGAATTGGAAAAGACCGCACGTATGTGGCTCCATAGTCTGCCGAATAAAATATATCATTTGCTGTTATTATAATTGCATATTTATCATACATACAACAAGACACAACATTCCTGCCGAATGTGCTATCTGCTCTTGTTGGAAAATTTGGCAAATCAGTTTTTTTCCTTCTAAACACGCTATTCAAATCTACTTTCGTTGTCCCATCGTATGTAGTAAAATTTGTTAGGTTCGCGCTTAAATCGCCATCAGTGTATAATTGAAATATATTATTTAAATCTAGGTTTGCGTTTTGAACTGATTTATATTTTGTTTGATAATCCAGAATTGGACCAAAATGCGGTTCAAAAATATCAATTAAATCTTTATTTAAATTATTTCGCGATTTAAACCCAGTATTAATATATGACGCCATATTATAAATATATATATTTGATTTATATATATTTGATTTATATATATTTATAAGTAAACTTACAAAATTTTTAAATATTAAAAATCTAAGCTGACCGTATTCTTGTCCGACTTTTGGCGCCGCTTGCTCTTCTTCGGCACATTAATTCCGCCTTGTAGTTCTTTCAAGTCAGAAATGCTGATTGTGCTGCTATCGTTATTATCCTTTGGCATATCTAACTCTACTCCTAATTCTAGGTTAAAGTCATTACCTCTATGGCCGTCCTCATTTGCCTGCGTAGATGCAGCCGGCTCCTGAATATTAATCGTCTTGGTTTTCAGTCCCGACAAAATATCGCTAATGTCGCTCGGGCCTTTCATCTCCGCTCGGACCGGTCGTTTGCTTCTCTCGGGCTCTTGCGTGCTATAATTTTCGCGAATGTGGATACCGTCGTTTTGTTGTTGTTGTTGCGATGCAAAAACGCCCTTGCCCATGGACTGGTCGGGACGATTGTTGCCCGGGCGGTTGCTAGAGTTGATGTGAGCGGCACCAGGGCCGTGAGTGGCTTGCGGCGCGGGCGGTCCTCGACCCATGGGCACACTCGGTTCAGGGTTAATAATGTTTTGCATAAATCCAGAAAATCCGGGATTGCTGTCGCTCATGCTATTGACTGCGGCGCTCTGGAAGTGACGCATTAGGTCCGGGTTTTGGCGGAAGATGTCGTCCATGCCGGGCATTGCGGTTTTAAACATAGTGTTGGTCATGTGAACCATCATGGCACTGCCGCCGAGCTGGAATAGCAGCTTGAGCTCCGGCGACATAGATGCTTTGGACTTGTATTTTTCATAGAGCTCGCCGAACACTTCGTCGTAGTCGCTGATGTTTTCATTGATTTGGTCGCCCCAACCGTCCAGCTTGATGTCGAACGGGTCAAACCGGCTATTTAAAAATTCTATACCATTAATAATGGCCATCATCATATTGGCTTGAAACTTGACGGAGTTTTTCGCGGCTTTTTCTTCCATAATCATTTCATATTCGCCCTGCATTTCAAGGAGATTGGACTCCATGGAGTATTTTTTGGTGAGGTCTACGCCTTTCTTTTCTAAACTCTCCAACTTGCGAAGCACTTTGAACTTTTCGCGCAGCATTTCTTCCTTTGTCATTTGAGGTGCAGAGCTAAATTGTTTATCAGGGTTGACAGGGATGTTGTTAAACTTGCTAAAGCCATCCCATGTTTTGGTGTCAGTATAACCGTCCGCGGTTTGTTGACCGACGTTGGGTGTTTCATTAAACCTGACATTGGGTTTATCATCAAAGGAAGAACCTCCGTTGTTATTATTGCTAGAACTAGAGGACCCAAAGAGGTTGGACGAGAAGCTGTGTCCAATGCTGGGTCCGGTGTCGTCAACAAGCCCATTGAGTTCTTCTTCTAAATTATTGAGGTCATCAATGTTAATGTCACTCTTCAGTTTGGTGTCGCGCTTGTCATTCATCAACAGTTCAAGCCCGCCGCCAAAACTTAATTTTTTTTGAGAGCCAAAACTGTCCCCTCCCGATGTATCCATATTTAGGTCAGATAATTCAATGATGTCATCCATTATGATTTATTAAGAAGATATATTTTTAAGTATTACGAACTAAATATATATTAATTTATTTATTTCGAATTATTTTGCATGTTTCATATTCTTTATTATTTTGCATTCGCAATATGCCAGAGCCCTTGTAAAAAACAATCTGCTAAATCCGCTAGCCCATCTTTCTTCCTTTTTTGATTAATAAAGTCTGGCCATTTAGTCCCTACATATTGTGCGTCAGAATTGATGAGTTGTTTGCAGGTATGTATGCTCAAGTCTTTCCGGTCCTTATAGTCCTCCGGCGCACCCATCTCTTCCGTAACGGCTATCCCTTTTAATTTATTGCTGGCATTCACAAATCGTATGCATATGCTTTCGTTTTTCATGATAAAATATTGGGAAATCATCCCTTGTATAGTTTTCATGCGTATCGCCATTGGGCTTAACTGGTTTTCAATGACGACCTCGCATATGTCGGCAATGTCGTCTGCAAACAGGGCGTTAAAGTTCTCTTTAATATTTCTTCCTATTACGTTCAAGTCAAGCGCGGAGGCATTTGTCTTTTCAATGAGTTGGAACCCGTTCTCCTTGATATGCTGATGCACAATGGCGAGTAGGTCCGCCTTTTTTATAGTTGAAATAGATGAATAGGGAATGCTGTATTTATTTGCTAAAGCAATAAGGTCGGCGAGTTTGAGCTTGTTGATTTTGCCGGGTTTTAAATCAGCGGAAGGAAGAATGCCGGGAGTTTTCTTGCAATGTTTTGTGCAATATTTGGTGCCGGCTTTTTCATATTTTGCGAGATTGTCGCAAAGGCTGCACGTAATGATGGTGTCGCTGGTTTTGGTTAAGTTCACAATGGCCCATTTATGGATGGTGTATTGATTAGGACTGGCATTGGTATTGGCATTATCATTTTTATTATTATTAGTAAATAGGCAAAAGGCTAGTCGAGAGATGCCAACATCAATGCTAACTATTTTTTTGCAGGGGTTTATCAGCGGAGTTATTTTTTCATTCATGTGCAAATGGGTAGATAATATAAATACAGAAAACGCGTTTATATTATTATTTTGATAAATGATTAATGGTAAATGATTAATTAGGTTGATTTGGAACATCTGGGTCAACAGGGAGACCTGGAAAAATCGTGTCAATCGGTGGTTCAGGCGGTTCCGGCGCAATTACAAACCCAAGTTTTTCTGCAACATAATCAATAATATATTGGTCATCGTTCGCCCAGTTTTCATAGTCCTCACCAACTAAAGGTAAGTCCACTGTATTAATTAATCTGGGGTCCGCACTGTATAAATTTACAGAAATATTGGCACTTACAAACAATTGCACATTAGTAACATTTACATTAAAGCTGGTAATGACATTTGTCACAGTTTGCGTGGATGGTTCAATAAAAATTGTAGTGGACATTATATAATATATAAAATATAAAATATAAATATGATGTATCGCACATTTACGCTAAATAATTAATTTGCATAAATGTATTTCTAAAAATTTTTGGTATAAATGCTAGGAGAAATCATTCGCGCGTTCAGTTGCTCTCTTGATAAATACATGTTTTTCAAATCCGTGTTTTCATAACCAAACGGCGGCCCTTGGTTATCTTGCGTGCTTTTGAATACAAAGGGGGAGCTCGGTAAGGTCTCATTGTTAATCAATGTAACTGGATTAATTCCCAAAGTGTAGCACGCGCCGGCGGTGTTCTGTTTCATAATTTGGTGCGCATTGGTTTGCAAATACCGGCGGTAATCCCAGTTAGACGTGATGTTTGCGTCGCGTTTGATTTGGTTGTTCATTGTGGAGTCGGAAGTCCAAGAGGAATAATTTCGCCCATCATTCATGATTGGAGGAAATGCGAAATGAATATTATTTGATCCGGAATAACAAGTTGCCCAAGACATATATTATACTTTTACAAAAAAGTATGATAAACTGTGGTTATTTGTTATTTGTTATTTGTTATTTATTGTCAATCGCGCTAATCCATAGTTCCAATGAATGGCTTCAACAATTCAAGCAATTCTGTTTTTTTCATCTTGGAGGCGTCCTCGCACAACTTTTTTTCAACCACGATTGAGCGCAACTTGCTTAATGGCATCTTTTTATAATCAGTGGGTTCCGCTTTTATCTGGTCATCTTCTATTAAAGGTTGCAATCCGACGACTTCAACCACTTTAGTTTCCGTCACATCTACTTTATCGGCGGTCTCTCCCAAACCTTCAAAAATGCCAAACTCTTCTAAATCCTCCACATTGATATCCAGTTTAATGCTTTTAATATTTCCATTGTTTCCATTGTCCCCATTACCTCCATTATTTTCTTCCTTTTTATAATCTATTAATCCTTGACTAATCAATGAACCATCTAACATTTCTAAATCTTCTACTTCTACCTCCTCATTTGAAACAGAGCATAATTCGGTATCATCATCACTTCCACTCTCTTCATCGCTGTCTTCATCGCTATCGCTACTATCGCTGTCTTCATCATCGTCCGACACGGCAATCAAGTGCAATTCGTTTGACCTCTCTTCTAGATTACCATCGCCCCCTACATTGGTGGGCCCGTTCCTCCCAATATTTGCTAAACCGATTTCAAACACTTTTGTTTCTGCCAGCCCCGTCTCTCTGCCTTCTTCTGGTAATGGGACTTTTTCTGTCAAAGCAGCTTGCCCGGTGTTTCTAAAATAAGCCATCTCTTCCGCCATTGCTCGCACCACCATGGAGACCGCGTTGAGCTTTTCATTCTGCTCTTCAATCTTTTGCGAAAAATAAAAATATGCAAACGTAGATAACAGCAAAGTAATCAATAAACCAATAATAAAATTAATATCATACAACATTGACATAAGCATTATTAATGTATAGATATAATTTTATTATTTTAATTGGACGCAGTTTTATTGGCGCTGTCAATGATTTCTTGCGGATAATCCATATCCATCAACACTTTAACCCCTCCTTTTACAATTGAAATCCCATCCTCCAATAAATACGTATACTCAAAGTCGTCCTCTCCCGTTTTCAACACCTTCATATGACAATTTTTCATATTCTCCTTTTTCTCCAATTTCCTACACAAGTCCGCGTAATGCGTGGTCAACAACGTTGTCACATTTTTATGTTTTGCTAAATAATTCATCACCACAAACGCGCTTATAACCGCCTCCTCGGGGTTTGTCCCCGAATATAACTCGTCAAACACACAAAAATGCGTATCCTTGGGTCCACTGTCTTTTACCGCATCTATAATGTCCTTGCACCTCCTCGCCTCCGCTTGAAGCAAACTGTCTCTTCCTATTGTATCCGGAATATTCAAATAACAATGCATGTGCTTATACGGCTGCACCGTGGCGCTCTCGTAGCACCCGCATCCAAACTGCTGCGATACCAGGATATTAATCAGCGTGGTCTTCAGCGTGGTTGTTTTTCCCGAGGCGTTCGGGCCGGTTATAATCAAGTGCTTGCTCAAGTCATAGCTGTTCTTCACTGGACTAGAGCCAATGAGGGCCGGGTAATACGCATTCTTGAACGCGGTCTTTTGCGGCCCAACTCCTACCTCCTTGCCTTTCTTCTGTTTTCCTTCTTTTCTTCCTTTTTTCAAAGAAAAACTACAATAATTCAAATGGTTTGCCTTTATGTTTTGTTGTAGACCACGTATTACATCCATATATCCATTGAACCCAAATGAATACATAAGCGCATTGTGCGCGTCATCGCTCTCGTAAATCTCGTAAAACATCGTCATCACATATCCGATTTGCTTCATTGTTCCAAAAGAAATCGTGAAATCGTGCAAACCATCAATGCCATCCAACTTGTTCTGCATGCGCTTCAGAGTTAATAATTTGTTTTGTAACGCTGTTATAAAGGGTGCGTAAGAAGGAAGAGTTGTGCATGTAGTTATAAGGCGCTCCATATTGGCAGTGGTATGTTCCAAATATTGGTGGAACTTGCTTAAATAATTGTAAACGCGGGTCATGTTGTTGTAAAATCGGGTGCACACGAGGATGTTTTGATAAATGGAGAACACATAGAACGCAGCGCTCACGAGTAAGTAGGTTTTTTGACGCATGTCGGAGTCGTGAAATTTGGTAAACACTTTTCCTAAAGCATGGGTCGCGATAATTTGTTTTAATACGTCAATGTATTCAGTCATGGTTAAAGACAACCCTTTCATTTTAATGATGAAGAAGGGGATGATTAGCATAATAATAGGAAGAAACAGGGAGAGCAGAGGGGACGACAGATTGTATAAACTCATAAACTGCATGAACCATTCGCTTTTATTGAGGAACATGATGTGGTCCCAGTCTAAATAATAATACTTATCCCGAAAACTTAAGTCGTTCTTTATTTCGTCATAAATGTCGATTACTCGCTGAAACTGGCTGTTAACACCAGTATCTTTTTCCAAGTTTTCTTCCTTTAATTCATTATTTTCTTTAAAATCAATTGAGGAATGACACTTGAGAAGACGCTGCGTGTCCTTTAGGAAGGCTTTATCGGTAGTGTATGTGAGCGGGATTTGCGATAACATCTGTTTACCTAAACAATGCGATGGTGCGCAAATGTGGGAATAAATAGATGTTGCCGCTGGGTCAATGCATTTAGTGAGCTCTAAATCGTGGACGATGTGCTGCGATAGCGCGATTTTCTTGGCATTATACGAAATAGGAAGAGGGAAATAATCCGCAATTTTATCTAAATTAGTGTTGACTTTTTGTTTGGTTGTTGCAGGTGTGGGTGTGGGTTGCCCTGCAATAGTGTTCAATACGGATTGCGCGAAAAACATACTTACATAATCCACATAATTTAATGCCTATTTTTTAACGATATGACGACGCAGCAATTTAGTTGTTTTAGTTTTCTTCCTTTTAACCATTCTTTGGGTTTGAACCTTGTTTGCTCTTCTTTTATTGTTGCGGTGCTTTTTCATTGTTTTGCCGCGATTATGTCTTCTTAATCGTCGCGTTATTTTATTTTTCCGGGGTCGCGCGCGTCCGCCATATTCCTCACTTGTTTCTGCTGGTTCATCCGTATCATCCATTGCATATCTATCAGTTTCCAAAGCGGCACTAGGTTGAGCAGACATGCTGATACAACTGTCAATGCCAAATAAATTAAAAATCTCACGACTAATGCCAACACGAATAAAATCTGTCAATGTTGTTAAATAATTAGGCACTGTGCAAAGCACTAGTTTACGTTTAGTAATTGTGGCAATTTCAAGATTTATTCTGTTTACCGCCTTCTCAGCTTCAGTGCCAGCAGTATCTTTTATTTGTTCCAGAGTTTGAATATCAAATTGTTCATTATCAGGGTTAAGCATAGTTGCCATTAAAAACTTACGCAAATAATCTGGTGCTGAACCAGCTTCTTGCATTTCAATGCTTTCTGCAAAATCCCTAAAATTAGGCAATGCAGACGATGTTGAACCTGATGATATTGAAACTTTCGGCGTTGAATATGTATTTTTAACATTGTCTGAACTCCAAGCGCTGTAAATTTTTATAACAGGTTCATCACTTGCACTAGCAGAAGCAGTCGCGGCAGATGCGCTTTCAGACCTGCCGCATATAAAATAATGAACTGCACTCAATAAGTTAGTTGTAGGATTAACAGAACATAATATAAAATATTCTTTACCTGTTTTCATTTTTTCACCAACCCCATCTTCTCCATCAAAGTTATTGACAGCTCTCCTCCCGAAAGATACTGGTTGAAGCCCTTTTTCTAAAAAGTATTGCATAGGTTGTGGGACATTA
>Ga0315902_10007424_pt1 | contig 14971 bp, 14 predicted proteins | sample LakEriMetagenome_9_FD_203523 | JGI IMG/M metagenome (GOLD analysis project Ga0315902, IMG submission 203523) | Freshwater fungal communities from buoy surface, Lake Erie, Ohio, United States - Buoy 12 MA117 | ecosystem: Environmental > Aquatic > Freshwater > Lake > Lake biofilm | place: USA... | reverse complement strand
CCTACGTTGAGTATTGTCCTATGACATACCCGACCTTCTGCATTACGGTAACTCTCCACGAGTCGGTAATAGCTGTCGTATTGTTGTGTGGCCGGATTTATTCGCCCGCTGGTTTTGAAATACATGGTACAAAGATACTGTAACTCCATCGACCCAGTCAACTCCCCTGTGTACTACAAACCGCTTTTTAAAAAAATTAATATAATGAATATCAATGATTTAAGAATTTAACCTCTCCGTTTTCACCCTAAAATAGTCTGAAATTTAACGAAAATATTTTTTTTCAAACCTAAATTTGGCCTTTCTGCGCAATGTGGGTTAATATTCCAGCGATAAGCTTCACCGACTCTAAGCCATGAACCTGCTTCATGTAATGAAATAAATCCAGGCAAGAAACAAGACGTTGAGCTTAATTGCAGATGCTCTGAATAGTTGTTTTCATTTATTTTTGGATTTAACATTAAATCATCCGCAACAAAAAAGTAATGAGTAAATTCTTCTTTAAAGTAACTTTTAAACCCCTGTGCTACATATCCCTGAAAATAATATGAAGATTCATAGACTGGAATTACATTTTGTTTCTCACCATTGTAAAATGGTACCAAATGATAAACATTGCTAAATCTACCTTTATAGATTCGCTCTAAAATATCAATGTTTTTGTTGTACTGATGGTTGTAAATAATAATCAATGCTACTTTGTTCATTTGTAGTTGTTTGTAGTTTTCATACCCATAGTTACGAATTTATTTTCGTATTCAATACTTCTTTATAATGCTTAGGAACATTCAATTTATCCTCAACTTCTACAATAGTAGAAGAAATGTGAAATCCAAAGGTAGAAAAGGCATAGTTGACTTTTGCAGCAGATAGAATCAGTGCATCTTCAGTTAATTCGTCATCATTCTCAATTTCTGCCCAAACTAAAACTTTTGAATTTGAAAGTTCTAGTGCAACTCTGTTAGGACGTGCTCTTCTCTCCCCTAATTCTATAAAATACGAATCAATTAAATTTTTGATAAAAAAAGCAGAACTTGTTTTTCTGGCATATTTGTGCATAAAATCTTGATTCCCCATAATCATAGCCTCATATACCTCTTTCTTTTGTCTTTCCAGCACATCAGCTTGTAAAAGTAATTGATCAACCCTCAAATTTGAAACCATCTCGTCAAACCACTGATTGGTTTCTGGTTGGTTTTCAACTTTTTCTTTTTGCATATAGTGATTTTATTAACATTTTAAATGTACAATTTTTTTTATCAAAAATGGTCTTTTTAGCTTTGATGAGGTAAAAAGATGGGGAAGGTTTACGTACAAGAAATTCCGGCTATTAAATGTTCAGAATCATAGATTTTAGAGATTAAGGGTTTTCACGAATTTGGTAAGGGAGGATTTGTTTAGGGGAGATGATTCACCGTGTAGGTAGGATTAATTAGGCGGTGAATTTGTTACATTAACTTTAATTATATACTTTTATATAATATATAATAATTAAATATAGGGATTTAGAACCATGTTAACTGGTCCAAAGAGGTAGGAATAAAATCTTCACAAATTTGAATTACTTTTATATATCACAATTAAAATTGAATTATAATTTTTATAAATATTTTTTAAAAATGCGTTTTATCAAAATTTTAGAAGCAGATATAAAAACTTTAATATCTCTTCTTTTATATGCTTTTATGTATTGACTAAGTGTTATGTTTAAAAATTTGGTTTGCTTATAATTTTGATGAATCGGCATGAGTGATGTTAAATCATTAACAAGAGTGAAACAATTTCCAATTTCGTTATATAAATGTGCATCACTGCCAGAAATTATTGGTATTTTATATTGATTTGCAAGTTCGATAGCCTTTTGATTATATTCAATGGACAATCTTCCATTATAACCTTCAATATAATCAATTTTCGAAAAATCAATTTTACTAAGATCATGTTGCTTAAATGGATGATTTAATATGACCTTACCTCCTTGTGCTCTAATTTCATCTATAACATCATCAAAATCCCTCGAAACAATTTCTTTGTGTAAGAAAATACCTGTAATATCCCCAACGCTTGTATATATTTCGGCTCCAACAATAATTTTCAAGCCTAAATTTGTATTATGCCTATCAACTTCCACCCCCCCCCTAATGGTATTATGGTCACAAATAACAATTCCATCTAAACCCTTTTTAACGGCATTCCTAATTATTTTATCAGGTTCCATTAAACTATCATAAGAATACTTAGTGTGGATATGAAAATCTACTTTCATTTAAACCATTTTTTAAAATAAAATACTGGGATATAGAATATTTGAAATAAATTGGGCTTTATGTCCGTCAACCAAATATCGTTCTCTGATTGAAAAATATCCTTTATGAACTTAAAAAATATCCCCGGTCTTTCTAATAAGTGGAATAAATCTCCATTTAGTATCCATTGAAATCTTTTATATTTATATGTCCAGGGAACAATTTCTTTTCCCAAAGCACTATCTATCATCAATCCAGGAAAATCTGCACCACAAACTAAAGCCAGATCCAAAGAACCCCAAAATTTAGCATTAATTTCCATTAGATTATACATTCCCGTGCTATTATCTTTTTTAAATTCCACCATAGCAACACCTTCCCATTTTAATTCATCTAATATTTTTTTACCATTTGCTAAAATTTCATTATCATGAAATGCTTCTGCAACTACACTGGAGCCTCCGGAACAGGGATATTCCCTGACCCTGCGATGCATAAAATAATTCTCACATTTTCCACTTTTATAAAATGCAAAAAAACCCACTCCATCACCAATGATGAATTTTTGAACTACAGGATTATGACCATTGAACTCATTTTCTTTAATCATATTGCCATAATCCATTTTTAATTCTTCTATATTATTAACATATTTGACCAAATTCTTACCTAATTCTAACGGAGCTTTAATTACTAAGGGAAATTCCAAATCCAAAGACATTAGTTCCCTTTCCGAATTAAATGTATAAACTTTTGGGTACGGAATTCCCAAGTTTTCCGCCAAAGCATAAGTCAGGTTTTTATTGGAGGCTATTTGAATAGATTCAAAATCTGCAATTATTAAATGAGTAAATTTTTTTAATTCCCATTGAAATTGTGAGCAAAGCTGAAAGCTAATGAATGATACAGGTATTATCAAAAGATACTTTTTTTTCATTAGAATATCTTTTAAATCCTTCACATAACCCGTTGGATTGGTTTTAGGGTTTTGTACTATAAATTTTTCATTCACATATTTTGAATAGAAACAAATGGAATTACGTGTATGAGATAGAGTATCCAAATTAAACTCACCTTTTTTGCCAAGGAATCGGATAATAGCTAAGGTGTTTTTATGATCACCATCTAAAATAAGTATATTCGACATATATTATATAAGTTATTGATTCCCTGTTAAGGCTTTATAAATATCTTTCCCTTGATAGTAGTTTGGATTTTTACTGTTTATATAGGTCAATGTTTCTTCCAAAACATCAGACCATCCGGTGTATTTATATTTTGAAAAAAATGTATTATGCCAAAGAATGGTAAAAACGCCTTCAAACTTATGGACTTCATCAATAATCGGTTTTATAGCAGAAAAAGCACTTGTTGGATTCAAATTCATATACTTTTGTCCTGAAAGACTGGCATCCATAACCATTAAAGGTATTTCCAAAACATTCGAAATACTTTGATTTTGAAAATCATATAAATAAAAAGGGAAACAAGTCCCTCGTCTAAATCCAATGGTTTCTGCAAAACCTAAAGTCGAATCATACTTAATTCCTGAATTTTCAAGGATTGATGGGGTTTTTATAGGGTCAAACATTAGGAAATGAAATCTGTTTCCATCAATTTTCCCCAAATTAAGTTTTTTTATCTCAGCACTAAGCATATCTGACGAAACATTAGTTCCAAAACTACCGTGAATTCCAATTTCATTTCCTGTTTCTATCAAATGTTTGATTTCCCGTCTTATATCTTCTCTTGATATCTTATAGTCAGCATTTTTAAATTTTCCTATTTTACCTTTTTCAACCATAAAATAAAAAGTGGAAGTGCCTTTATAATTTTGAACGATTTTAATAATTTTTTTAAAATTAAACCAAACATCTTGTTGAAAAAACCTTTTAAAAATTAGCTTGGGAATAGAAAAAAAATTTAATTTCTTTAGTTCACTTTTAGAACCTTCCAACCAACCACTTAAGCAGGCATCAATATCATGAGAAATGACTACAGCAAATTTACCTCCGTTCCATAAAGGTAATTTTCCACTGCCCTCTTTATACTCTTCTATGGCTGAATTTAAAATTTTGAAATAATAATTTACGACAGGGATTCCCGAAATACCTAACTGATGAATTATTCCCTCCTTATAGCTGATTCTGCCAATTTCATCCCTATTTCCACTAACCTTTTCATTCCAACCACTTAGGAAATAGAATGTAGATGCTACAATATCAAAGTTTATAGTGACTTTTTTATCCGTTATGGAAAAAAAACTATCTAAATTATCATCTTCAAAAAGGAAGGGAATTCTAACCCCATCATAAATTCTCCATACTACCTTATCAAATTCAATATCAGTATTTCCTGACCAAAAATTTTCAGGAACACACCTTTTTATTTCTATACCAACATCCAACTTTTCACCGTAAACTATTTCAACGCCATCCGTTTGGTAGAAAAGTCTATAATTCCTTAAAAAATATTCAAATGTACCCACCATATATTCAATTTTTAATCCCCATATTATTTTTAGTTATCACGATAAAAAAGAATTGAGAAAAATACTTAAAAGGATATAATTTTGAAAGAAAAGAATCTAACCTCAATAGATTTTTCCATTTGTAGATATAAGGTAATATTAAATCAATCAAAAAAAGATTAACACCTCTCGTTTTTAAAATTCTAAATCCTTCTTTTTCAAATAGCCTCAAAGTTTTATAAAATGGATAATCTATATGCTGAATAAAGTCTTTAGATAATTGCTTTCTTAAAATTTTTTTACCGAAATATGTGATCAAATAATTCAATGATATAAAATTTGGAAGGGAAATAATTGCTATTCCATCATCCGTTAGTAATCTACTAATTGCATTTATTACCTCTTTAGGATTATCCGTATGTTCAATTACTTCAGTACAAAGAATCAGATTAAATTTATTTGTAAAACTTAATTTTGTTGCATCTTCCTTTCTAAATAAAAGACCTTCCTGTGCAAAATTTAAATTTGCATTTTCAATATATTCGTCAGATAAATCTATACCTAGAACATTTGGCATTCCTAAATCAAATATAATTTTGCTTAAAAATCCAGAATTACAACCAATATCTAAGGTTTTGGATCTTGAATCTTGAAACCAATTGTAATTTCTAATTTCAACTAATTCGTTATAAATAAGGTTTATCCTCATCCTATGAAAAACTCTTGTAGAAATGTCTTTTCCATAACTGTAAAGTTTTTCTAAAATTTTTTGATTTGCATCCGGTTCTTTAAAATCTAATGAAGGTTTATAATTAAGTACTTTTTTCATATTTAAAATTTAAGGTTTGAAATTCAAAAAAATTAATTATTTTAACAATTAATGGGAATTAAACCAGGTCTCGAGTGCAGTTATGTTCCATAATTGCTGTTCATCACCTGTTTTTCCCCGCAGCATATCTTGGTATTTTTTTCTGATTAGTTTAACATTGTAAAAGTCTCTATTTTCAAAATCCTTCCCATATAAAATACCTTCTGTGTAATTTCTCATCTCCTTCTTCATCCAAAATTGTTCCCCAGGACCAAGATATCCCGTCTTATCTTGCCTGTTCAAGACAGCTTGAGGTACGATGCCCTCCATTGCTTTTCTGTGGATATATTTTCCAAGATTGCCCCTAATTTTAAATTCAGGAGGAAGTGAAAATAAGAACTCCGCCAGGGAGTGATCCAAAAAAGGCACCCTTCCTTCAATAGAACTAGCCATCGAATTCCTGTCCTCAAAATGCAATAGAGTTTGTACCGACGTGGACATCATATTGTTATACAAGAAATTGGATAATTTGTCCGTAGGTAAATCTTCAATATTATTAAAAACGTTGAAGTCGTTAAATGAAGTACGTAGTACATTTTCCTGTGAGGATGCTTCTAACTTGTAAAGCAGTGATTCCTTAAATAAAAAGGAAGCGCCAATTTTTGAGATTTTCCCCAAGGTCCCACCAAGCGATTTATCCTGAAGATATGCTGGAAATTCATTGACAAATTTTTGCCATTTTCCCGATGTCAATAAATAAGCATAGTATCTGTAAAAAGCATGTTTGTAGCCACCTGCTAATTCATCATTTCCCTGACCACAAAGAACCACGCCCACTCCCGATTGTTTTATCTGTTTCATTAACAGGTAATTAACCGCCGGACTGGAACCATAAACAGGATAATCATGATGCCAGGTCATTTCACTAAAATGCTGCATGAACTCATCGGCAGTGGCAGAATAGAAAAATGGATTCACCTTAAAAGAAGAGGTCATCACATTAATCCATTTTCTTTCATCGTAACGGGGGTTATGCGTAAAATAGGAAGAAAAAGTCTTAATAGTTTTGTCTGTTAATCCGTGCGCAGAAGCCAATATTGCCGTAGAATCCAAGCCACCACTTAGAGTTAATCCAACCTCCACATCAGAACGCATGTGCAATCGAATGGTATTTTTGAATAAATCTCTATAAATTTCAACAGCATCCTGAAAAGTTCCTTTAAAGGAAGCAAATTTTGTAGGATTTAACTTGTAGTATGAGGCAATAGAGAGTTGACCATTTTCCAGGGTAAGATGGTGGCCATGCGGTAAAATATGAATGGACTTGTAAAATGTATTATTAGAATTTATCAGATAAGCACCAATTTTAAGGCTCTTATAGATGACCTCCTCATTTATTTCCTTATTTATTGGATAAACGAGAAGTTGCTTCACTTCGGAGCCAAAAATGAAGGTTTCACCGTCGAAATAATAGTAAAATGGTTTAATGCCAAACCTATCTCTGGAGCAAAATAATTTATTTTTTCTACCATCCCATAAGGCGAAAGACCACATACCTAAAAATTGGTGTTGACAATCTTCTCCCCAGGCCAGATAGGCATTTAAAATTACCTCCGTATCGGTATTTGAATGAAAGGAATAACCCAGTTTCTCTAAAGACTCCCTTAATTCAACATAATTATAAATCTCCCCATTAAAAACAATCCAGCAATTTCCCGACGGGGAAGACATTGGCTGATGACCATTGGCACTTAGATCAAGGATGGATAAGCGCCTGAAGGCAAAACCCAAATTTGCCGAAATATCATTTTCAGGAGGAGCCAAAGAATCTATCAATTTAGGGTCTGTGTCCGGCCCGTAGGCATTTCTTAATCTTCCATCTGCAGTATTAATCATTAACAAACCCTCATCATCGGGTCCCCGATGTCTGATTTGCTGATTCATTTTCAATAATAAATCTGCCTTTATAGCCTTACCTGATGGAATAAATATTCCTCCTATTCCGCACATTTAATAAACACTTTTTTTAATAGTTTAACAACTAATATTTTATTTTTCAGTCCGTTTGCTAAAATTAAGTAATTTCCGAACGGTAAATATGAATATTTTTTTTGATTTAAAGAGGAAGGTAACCAATTAAAAGAAAGAAAGCCCTCATCGTCAGGGCCTCTATGTTTCATTGCAGCTAAAGCAAGATTAAAATCGGGAAGTGGTGGTTGAGAATCAGGAAGAATAAAAAGTCTGGCTAGGCCACACATTAGAAAATGTTACCTTTGTTAAAAAAAGATACATGGAAAAAGGATATATTCTCATGATTCCTAGTTGGTATCCTAACAGGGAGAACACGCATGCTGGAATTTTTGTTAAGAAACATATTCAGATGATCTCTCAATTTATAGATTGTTATACTTTATTTGTCTTACCTACAAATAAATTAAGAGCATTTAAAATTGAGGTTGAAAAACAACCGTCTTCAGAAATCATATATTTTGGTGCAACGAAAAGTGCTCTGGTAAATACCATTTTATACTTTTTGATAAATGTTATAAAAATAAGTGCTATTATATTGAAAAAGGGCAGACCCAAATTTGTCCATAATCATGTGGTTTTTCCCAGTGGTTTTATCGCTGTACTCGTGGCTAAATTACTAAATGTAAGATTAATAATCTCAGAACACTGGTCAGGATATCTGAATGAAGACAATCGCTTTAAACTTCTAAATACTAAAACTCAAAAAGTTATCCGATACATATTATCCTCTGCATATAAAATAGGTCTGGTTTCAAATTTTATGAAAGACAGACTAGTTGAAAGTCAATTATGTACTGAGGAAAAGGTAATCATTACGCCGAATAAAATAGAACTAAATAATTTTGATCCTGTACAGAGAGAATTGAGTGCAGAAATCAAGGTATTGACAATATGCAATTTAAATGATTTTGAAAAAAACATTTCAGGCATGATTGAAGCTATTAATTATTTAATCCAAAACGAATCTCTAAATATAAAACTCCATATTATTGGAGAAGGAATAGATGAGATTAAACTAAAAGAATTAGCCAATGAATATGGCCTTCTAAATTCTAAAGTATTTTTCTTAGGAAAAATTGAAAATCATTTACTCACCAATTATTACAGAAATTCCGATTTTTATATTTTAAATAGTAATTTCGAAACGTTAAACATTTCAACTATTGAGGCTCTCATGCATGGGTTACCTGTAGTGGCATCAAAATGTGGTGGTCCTCAAGATTATTTAACCCAACAAAATAGCATTCAGGTAAACACCAGAGATACGAATGATTTAGTTAGAGGAATTAAAGAAATGCTTTTGAAATACAATGATTATGATAGAGAAATGATTAAAATTAATATTGAAAATAAGTATGGTGAAAAAGTTGTGGAGGGCGCGTTAAGAAGTTTATATGAATAACTAAAATAATATTTATTTGCAAAAATTTCGCAATAAATAACCTTGAATTCTTAGAAAGATTTTACATCGAGAATTAAACGAAAAAGATTTTAGTAAATAAAAAAATACTAAATCCTATTTTACTCCCATTAAAAAGATAATCTATTTAACTTTTGATTAATTTAAACCTTGGAAAAAAAGTAAATTAATAAAAGTTTAAAAGAATACACTATATTAAAACCAACAAATTCAAATCTTGAAATTTGATTATTCCTAAATTTAACACTCAGAAACTCAAACTTTGATAATCTTGAACTTGATGCCCCACCATTTTGAAAATTTGCAATTATAGACTCAACAAAAATGAATTTTACCCTGTCTAAGTAAAATCTTAATAGTAAATCATAATCGGCAGCAATCTTATATTTCGTATTAAATTTTCCCTTTTCTACATATAAAGACCTTGATACAAAACAAGTTGGGTGGCTGATTGAATATAGTGGTAAGTTTGAATGGTGATAACCAATAATTTGATTTATTTCGTTGTTATTGAAGTAACGACATAAACCATGAATAACGATATTAGATTGTATTGATGAAATTTTATACATATTTTCAAGGGCATCAATTTCATACCAATCATCACTATTTATAATGCCAACCATCTCTCCTGATGCTAAATTTATCCCTTTATTCATTGCATCATATATACCTTCATCTTTTTCAGAGACTAACACAGAGACAACATCCTTGTTCTTTTTAATTATTTCAAGTGTCGAATCAGTTGAGCCCCCATCAATAATTATATACTCAAAGTTTCGAAAAGTTTGATTTCTTAGACTTGATATTGTTCTTTCAATTGTTTTTTCAGAATTATAACAAACGGTAATTATTGAAAAATATGGATTAACCTTAGTCATAATATATTTTAAAGATTTTAATCTAGTGTTTTGATAAATTCCTTTACAGTATTCTGTATTCCTTCCTTTAAACTAATCTTTGGAAACCAACCTATCTTATTTATTTTTGATGTATCCAATAATTTTCTTGGCGTTCCGTCTGGTTTTGAAGTATCAAAATGAAAGGTTCCTTCATAACCTACGACCTCTTTTATTAGGTTTGCTAATTCTTCAATGGCAATATCTTTACCCCATCCAATATTGATGACACCTGATTCATTAAAATGTTGCATTAAAAAAAAGCAAGCATCAGCCAGATCATCCACATGTAAAAATTCTCTTTGAGGTTTTCCAGTTCCCCAAATGTAAACAACAGGTTCCTTTTTTTCCTTAGCTAAAGAAATTTTCCTTATTAAGGCTGGAAAAACATGAGAGTTTTCAGGGTGATAATTATCGTTGGTACCGTATAAATTGGTCGGCATAGCTGAAATGAAATTACAACCATATTGATATCGATAGCTTTCACATAATTCAATTCCTGCAAGTTTTGCTACTGCATAAGGTTTATTGGTTTCTTCAAGATATCCTCCAAATATAGATGACTCCTTCAATGGTTGTTCAGCCAGTTTAGGATAAATACAAGACGAACCAAGAAAAAGTAATTTTTCCACTTTATTTAAGTAAGCTGCATGGATGATATTGGCCTCAATCATTAAATTATCATAAATAAATTCAGCCCTAAAGGTGTTGTTTGCATGAATACCTCCAACTTTTGCAGCCGCTAAAATTACATAGAAGGGCTTTTCAGTTGCAAAAAAACTATTTACCTGAGTCTGATTCCTTAAGTCAAGTTCTTTAGAACTTTTAACTATAATATGATTAAACCCCTCCTTTTGAAATTTCCTTACTAAAGAGGAGCCCACCATACCCTGATGGCCCGCAATGAATATTTTTTTTGATTTATTTAAATTATCAAACACCATTTTGTTTTAGTATCAATTCTTTTTTAAATAAATCCAAATCACTATGAATCATATCTTTAATCAAACTTTTCAAATCATGTTTAGGCTTCCAGTTCAGTTTTTCAAAAGCTTTAGATGGATCACCAATTAATAACTCAACTTCGGTTGGTCTGAAATATTTCGGATCCACTTTTACAATAACCTGACCTATATCGACCTTAAAATCACTTTCGTTTTTAATGATAAATCCTTCTTCTTCGACGCCAACGCCCCTAAAACCAATCTCTATATTTAACTCCAAAAAGGTTAGCCTGATAAATTCTCTGATAGACGTAGTAATACCGGTAGCCAATACAAAATCATCCGGTTCATCCTGCTGAAGCATCAAATACATACCTTCTATATAATCTTTTGCATGCCCCCAGTCACGTTGTGCATCTAAATTGCCCAAATACATACAATTTTCCATGCCCAGGACAATTTTGGAAGCGGCTCTGGTTATTTTTCTGGTAACAAACGTTTCCCCTCTTTTAGGTGATTCGTGATTAAATAAAATACCATTGCATGCAAAAATCTGATAAGCCTCTCTATAATTGACAGTAATCCAGTAGGCATACATTTTTGCTACTGCATAAGGAGACCTCGGATAAAAGGGTGTTTTTTCTGTTTGTGGAACTTCCTGGACTAAACCGTATAATTCTGACGTTGAGGCTTGGTAAAATTTAGTTTTTTTGGTAAGACCTAAAAGACGAATAGCCTCTAAAATTCTTAAAGTACCTAAACCATCTGCATTAGCCGTATATTCAGGTTCATCGAAGGAAACCTGAACGTGACTCATTGCTGCCAGATTATAAATTTCATCCGGTTGAACCTCTTGAATAATGCGTATAATATTGGTACTATCAGTGAGATCTCCATAATGCAAAAAAAGATTACGATGCGGAGTGTGAGGGTCTTCATAGAGGTGGTCAATCCTTTGGGTATTAAAAAGAGAGCTTCTCCTTTTAATTCCATGAACCTCATACCCTTTTTGCAAAAGGAATTCAGCAAGATAAGCTCCGTCCTGACCTGTAATTCCAGTTATAATTGCTTTTTTCAAAATAAAATTTTTAAAAAACTTTAGGCGTTTGTTTAAAATAACTAAAGTTTCGGAGTTACTAAATAGCTGATTATCAGCAAAATAAAATGATAAAAAAGTTGCATTTTAGAATATAACTTGTTAATTTTGAGTGAGTTAAAAGCGAATTTCCAAATCAGTCAAAAATGCAACAGATCAAATTTATTAAAAATATTTCTAAAGCCGGTGAATATTCATCAGATTCAAATATTTATCAAAACCCGCTAAAAAACATTATTGAGTCAAATAACTCACCAAGGTTATTATTTTATTGAAATTAATGCTAGAAACGGGTAGAAAATAAGATAATTAGTTGAAAAAAATGGTTTAAATTCAGTTTTCCAGCATTAAATGTCCTTACCAAATGATACGATAATTTGCTCCGAAACTTTAGTAAAATAATAGATAAGTAATGAAATGCTCAAAGTAAAAAAACAATCTTAAAATAGTTACTTTTTATTACACCTTGATTAGGAAAATGTAACTTAATTTTATGAAAACAAATATTTAATACCATAAAAAATGATTTTCATAAAGCCTATAATGATTATTAACTTAATAAGCAATCAGTTTAATAACCTAAAAAGTAACCTCGAGTTAAGAGGTCGCAGCTTCAATTAATATTGACTCAAAACTACTTGCGAATTCTAAAAATTTACTTTTTGAAATACTCACATCAAAATCTTCATCCTCAAAATTATCAGCTTCGTTACATAATAATTCTAAAATATTAGCTAAATCAAGAAATGAGGTTGGTGAAAAAAAATAAGACATTTTAGGTATTTGCTCAATATGAACAGGAATATTAGACAATACAATCTTCTTATTTAAACATTTAGCCTCTTCAACAGAGGTACTCCAACCTTCAAATAGAGAAGGATTAATTACAGCAACTGAGTATTTCATTAAAGAAATCATATGATCATAAGGTATAACACCTAGAATGCGAAAGTTATCTGTTATAGAATAAAATTCAATAAGGGCCTTTATTTCATTAAAAAATGTTGGATCTCTATAATCCTCAGTATTTCCAGTGCAGATTACTAAAATATTTTTATCTCGTTTTCTTAATTCTACGATAGCCTCAATTACAACTTTATGGTTTTTATGTTTCCAAAATTGATTAGGGAGTAGAAAATATTTACCACAAAATTCATATTTATCCTCTAAAAAATTCAGACTTACATACTTTGTATTAAAAGCCTTTACAGGTACAAAACTCAAAATACTAGTTTTACAAGAATTATCCGGATAAAATAATTTTAAATCCGATTTTGAACTATAACTACTCAAAATTACGGTAGTAGATTTGTCTATTATATCTTTAAAATATTTATTTCTTCCTTCAATTTCCCTTTTAGAAAAATAATCAGGGTAATGGATATGCTGGAAATCAGGAATCCAACAAACTGATTTTACGGAGCATTTCTTACCAAGTGGAACATAATGTGTCAATACATCTATTTTAAAATATTTCAATATAATTTCTAAAATTAGGTGTTTTTTAAGAACTTTTAAAAAGAATTTAGATAAAAAAATGAATACTTTATTTTCTATTAACAATGATATATCTACAACATTATTAGCAGGATACAATTTCTTTGCTGTTAGAATAGTTTTTCTCGTCACCAAAATTACTAGCTCAATATTTCTATCAGGCAAACAATTTAATGCTTCAATCAGATTATTTATATAGTTGATACCACCTATCCAAATATTTCCGCTTTGAATATAAGGTATAGCAATCTTAATTTTTTCCATTTATTAGTTGATTATACAATCTTAATTTTAAAGAATATTTTATAAAAAAATTGGGATATATAAAAAAAATTAGTTTTTCAATCCAATTATTTTTCCTATTTAACTAAAGTTTAGGAGCTGATAAAAAAATAAATAAACCAATGTTAATCAACTCTAACTTAATTAAAATATTGTTACTGTTGCTTTAACCAAGTTACATATTTATTCAAACCAAACTCTAAATTATACTTATGCTTAAATCCAAATGATTCTAGAAGGGATATATCTGCTTGCCAATTACTTGGATCTCCATTCCTAACTTTATTATCAAATATGATTTTTATTGAAGGCTGAAGTAAATTTACAAAGGTATAAATTGCGTTTTTAATTAAGGTTTCTTCGCCACTTGCAACATTGATTGCCCCACCATCAAATGTTGAATTCTCTATAATGCAACTTACTGCTTCTAATAAATCATCAATAAAAATAAAATCTCTAGATTCATCTCCATTTCCAATTATCTCAATAGTTCCATTCGAACTTTTTTCTATTTTTTTATATATATCCCAAAATAATTGTTTTCTGGACCCAGGACCATAAACTGAGAAAATTCTTAATGAAATTGTCTGAATATCAAAGACTTTATTGTACTCACAGCACAGTACTTCACTCATAAGTTTATGATAGCCATAGGGCGAAATTGGATTTAAATCATCTAATTCTGAAATTGGATAAGATTTTGGATTACCATAAACCGCAGCAGAAGACAAATTAATGAATTTACAATTTTTATTGAAAAGTTTTATGGCTTCCAAAATTATGTGAACATTAAAAACATTTGCAACAAAATCCTGATTAGATTCATCAAAAGAATTAGAAACATTTGCTAAACCTGAAGCATTAATACAAATATCAAAGTTTTTATGTTTAAAAAGATTCGGTAAATTAGATATGTCTGATTTCAAGAAAAGGTAATTACTTTTACTCAAATTTACAATATCAGCAGTAAATACAATATGTCCTAGGGTTAAAAAATATTGACTAATACTTTTTCCAATAAAGCCCTCACTACCAATTATTAAAATTTTATTTTTCAATTTTTAAATCTTTTATGTACTTAGCTGGGTTTCCTGCAAATAATGTCCAAGCGGGAACATCTTTTGTTACTACACTTTTTGCTGCAATAATGGCCCCTTCACCAATTACAACCCCTTTTAAAATTAAAACATCGAAACCTATCCATACCTTATCATTTATAATGATTTTTTCTGATTGTACAATTGACCAATCCTTATTTTTTTCTTTATTATTAAACAT
>Ga0315902_10007419_pt1 | contig 14981 bp, 15 predicted proteins | sample LakEriMetagenome_9_FD_203523 | JGI IMG/M metagenome (GOLD analysis project Ga0315902, IMG submission 203523) | Freshwater fungal communities from buoy surface, Lake Erie, Ohio, United States - Buoy 12 MA117 | ecosystem: Environmental > Aquatic > Freshwater > Lake > Lake biofilm | place: USA... | reverse complement strand
CCAAGATCTTCCGCACCGAGGAGGAATTGGCATCGCTGAGCGCCTCTGAGCGCATCCGCTACCGCCTCGTCACCGCCGACCAGCGCTTCCACGCCAACGACAACATCTCGGACTTCATCCGCGAAGGGGAGATCGAGGAGCTGAAGGCCGAGGTGCAGGCCAAGCTCAACGAGGTGTTGCGCGCCCTGGTGATCGACACCGAAAGCGACCACAACACCCAGGACACCGCCAAGCGTGTGGCCAAGATGTACCTGGAGGAGGTGTTCCAGGGCCGTTACCGGAAGATGCCCTCGGTCACCGAGTTTCCCAACGCCGAGCGCTTGAACGAACTCATCATCGTCGGCCCCATCACCGTGCGCAGCGCCTGCTCGCACCACCTGTGCCCCATCGTGGGCCGGGTGTGGATCGGGCTGATGCCCAACGAGCATTCCAACCTGATCGGTCTGTCGAAGTACGCCCGCATCTGTGACTGGATCATGAGCCGCCCCCAGATCCAGGAAGAGGCCGTGACCATGCTGGCCAACGAATTGCAGGATCGGGTCAAGCCCGACGGCCTGGCCATCGTGATGGAGGCCGACCACTTCTGCATGCACTGGCGTGGCGTCAAGGACAACGAGTCCGCGATGGTCAACAGCGTGATGCGAGGCGCCTTCCTCAAGGACCCGAACCTGCGGCGCGAGTTCCTGTCGCTGCTGCCCAAGCACAAGGGGAGCTGAGACCATGCTGGTTCGACTGATGTACGCGAGCCGGGCGGTACCGGCACTGGACCAGGAAGAACTGATCACCATCCTGCGTCAGAGCAAGGCCAACAACCCGTCCACCGGCGTCACTGGCGTGCTGTGCTTTTCTGGCGGGATCTTCCTGCAGGTGCTCGAAGGGGGCCGCAGCGCCGTCAACCAGCTCTACAACCGCATCGGGTCCGACCCGCGCCACACGGACGTGGAGCTGCTGCTGTACGAGGAGATCGGCGAGCGGCGCTTCGCCAGCTGGTCCATGGGCCAGGTGAACATGTCGCGCCTGAACCCCTCGCTGCTGCTGAAGTACTCGGCCACCGCCGCGCTGGACCCGTTCTCGGTCTCCGGCAAGGTGTCGCTGGCCCTGTTCGAGGAACTGGTGGCCACTGCCTCGGTCATCGGCCACGCCTGAAGTCCGACAGCGGCCGACCCCTGGCTAGGGACTCGGCCGACCAGCTCCCGCAGGGCCGGGAGCCCTGCCAACACTGCGTTGACTCACCCGGCCGCCCACAGGTCGCGTTTACCCTGATGCGCAAGTAGCTCTGAATATTCATACTTGCTGATATTCGGAATGTTGGCCATCCAGGGCCGGAGGAATCGACGTGGCCGACCACGCAACTGCATCAGGCCGCCTGATCAAGGCGCCAGAGAACTTCATCCCGCCAGAGGGTGTGCGCACCGTGTTTGCCGAAGCGAAGGCGGGCCGACGGGACTTCATCCGCGCCGCCTTCGCTGCCGCTGCGGCGGGTACCGCCGCCGCAGCGGCGAGGGCGCAGTCCAACCCGGTGCCCATTGAAGGCGGCGACCCGAACATCCTGAACCACCCGGCCCACACCACAGGGCTGGGGCAGCCCGTGGTGACCGACGGCTACGGCAAGCCTTCCAAGTACGAGGCCAACGTCCAGCGCCGGCAGAGCCCGGGCCTGACGCAAACCACGCAGGCCTCGGTGTCCTTCGCGCCGCTGCAAAGCCTGTTTGGCATCGTCACGCCCAGCGGCCTGCACTTCGAGCGCCACCACCAGGGCTGGTGGGACGTGGACCCGTCCAAGCACCGCCTGATGGTCAACGGGTCGGACGAGAAACTGGTGAAGACGCCCAAAGTCTTCACCATGGACGAGCTGATGCGGCTGCCCTCGGTGAGCCGCTTCCACTTCATCGAGTGTGGCGCCAACACCGGCATGGAATGGGGCAACGTGGCCGTGCCCACCTGCCAATACAGCCACGGCATGATCAGCTGCTGCGAGTTCACAGGCGTGCCGCTGAAATTGGTGCTGGACATGTGCGGCGTGGACTACAAGCGCGGCCGTTACGTGCTGGCCGAAGGCGCCGACGGCTCGTCCATGACGCGCACCATCCCGATGGAGATGGTGGAAAACGGCGAGGTCCTGCTGGCCTACGGCCAGAACGGCGAGATGCTGCGCCCCGAGAACGGCTACCCGCTGCGCCTGGTGGTGCCAGGTGTGCAGGGTGTGAGCTGGGTGAAGTACCTGCGGCGTATCGAGGTGGGCGACCAGCCCTGGGCCACCAAGGATGAGGCCATCCACTACATCGACCTCATGCCCTCAGGCCTGCACCGGCAGTACTCCAGCATCCAGGAGTGCAAGAGTGTGGTCACCACGCCTTCGGGCGGCCAGGTGCTCCTGGACAAGGGCTTCTACAACATCAGCGGCCTGGCCTGGTCGGGCCGCGGCAAGGTCACCCGGGTGGATGTCTCGGTGGACGGCGGCGCCAACTGGCGCACGGCGCGTCTGCAAACGCCCGTGCTGTCGAAGTGTCTGACCCGCTTCAACCTCCACTGGGTGTGGGACGGCAAGCCGGCGTTGATCCAGAGCCGTGCCATCGATGAGACCGGCTATGTGCAACCCACGTACCGGCAGCTGCGGGCCGTGCGCGGCACCCGATCGATCTATCACAACAACAGCATCCAGACCTGGCTCGTGCAGGAGAGCGGGGAGGTGAAGAATGTCCAGCTCTCTTGAATCCCGCCTGCACTGGCGCAGCGCGAACGCCGCAGCGTTGACGGTACTGGCGCCAGTGGCGCTGGCCCTGGCGTTGCTGAGCACCGGCACACTGGCTCAGACCCAAGCTGCCCCGAAAGCCCCGACACCCCCGAAAGCCAGCGCAAGCTCCACAAGCGCCAGCGTCGCCGAAGTAACAGCACCCACGGCCTTCCCGGGCATCGGCCGGCCGGCCACTGCGCGAGAGATCGCCGCGTGGGACATCGACGTGCGTCCCGACTTCAAGGGCCTGCCCCAGGGCAGCGGCACCGTCGCGCAGGGCATGGAGATCTGGGAAGCCAAATGCGCCTCCTGCCACGGCGTGTTTGGCGAAAGCAACGAGGTGTTCTCGCCCCTGATTGGCGGCACCACCAAGGACGACATCCGGACCGGCCGCGTCAAGCGCCTGACCGACGAGTCCTTCCCGGGCCGCACCACCATGATGAAGACGCCCACGCTGTCAACGCTGTGGGACTACATCAACCGTGCCATGCCCTGGAATGCGCCGAAGTCGCTGAAGACCGATGAGGTCTATGCTGTGACGGCCTACATGCTGAACATGGCCGAGGTGGTGCCGGAGAACTTCACCTTGTCGGACCGCAACATGGCCGAGGTGCAGAAGCTGATGCCCAACCGCAACGGCATGACCACCGACCACGGCATGTGGCCCGGCAAGGGGTTGGGCAACGGGGGCAAGCCTGATGTCAAGGCGGTGGCGTGCATGAAGAACTGCGTCACCGAGGCCAGGGTGGCCTCCTTCCTGCCCGACCACGCCCGCAACGCCCACGGCAACCTGGCCGAGCAGAACCGCATGGTGGGGGCCCAGCTGGGCGCAGACACCACGCGGCCGGCGCCACCGGTGGGCGGATCGCTCGCCGCGCGCCCTGCTGCACTGGAGGCCAGACCCGCGGCACCAGCCAAGCCTGCAGGAGCCAGTTCAGAATCTGCAGCAGCGCTGGCCCTCTTCAATAAGCACAACTGCACGGCCTGCCACGCCGTGGACAGGAAACTTCTGGGCCCGTCGATGCAGGAGGTGGCCAAGAGGTATGCAGGCCGCGCTGACCGGGTGGAGTACCTGACGGGCAAGATTGTGGGCGGTGCCGCTGGGGCATGGGGCGCGATTCCCATGCCCGCACAGAGCCTGCCCAGGGCCGATGCCCAGGCCTTGGCTCAATGGGTGGCCAACGGAGCAGCCAGGTGATGACTGGCCGCGTGAAGGCGCCTCATGAAAACCCCACTCGCCTCCGTCCCTTCCGTCCCTTAACCGATCAACAGTACGATCCCCTACCGCTTGTAAGGAGAACCTCATGAAGACCAACCGCCGCGAGATGCTCGCGCAAAGCGCCGCCCTGATGGGCCTGCTGGCCACGGCCGGCCTGTTGCCTCAGGCTGCGCACGCTGCCTGGACCAAGGCTGCTTTTGAGGCCAAGTCCGTTGCCGACGCCATCAAGGCGCTGGGCGGAAACGCCGCCGTCGAGAGCAAGGACATCAACCTGGCCGGCCCGGACATCGCCGAGAACGGCGCCGTGGTGCCCGTGGGTTGCTCCACCAACCTGCCTGGCGTCAAGCGCATGGCCATCCTGGTGGAGAAGAACCCCAGCGTGCTGGCCGCCGTGTTCGACGTGAGCGATGCGATAGACGCCAATTTCAGCACCCGCGTCAAGATGGGGCAGTCGTCCAACGTCTATGCCGTGGCCATGATGGCCGACGGACGCGTGCTGTTCAACGGCAAGGAAATCAAGGTGACGCTGGGCGGCTGTGGCGGCTGAGCCAGACATGAAGGCGTGCCTGGGCGCGGCTTCACGCTGGACGAAGCAACCGGTTCCCGAAAGGTTGCGCCCCCTCTGACCCTTCCCCAAAGCAACGAATTCCCGATCAAGGAGAAACACCATGGCAGACCCGATGCGCATTCGCGCCCAGATGGCTGGCGACAAGGCCAATGTGCGCGTGCTGATGAGCCACGAGATGGAGACCGGCCAGCGCCGCGACTCCGCTGGCAAGACCATTCCGGCCTGGTTCATCCAGGAAGTGACCGCGATGCACAACGGCAAGCAAGTCATGCGGGCCGAGTGGGGCACACCGGTGTCCAAGAACCCGTTCCTGCAGTTCTTCGTCAAAGGCGCCAAGGCCGGCGACAAGATCACGGTGACCTGGGTGGACAACAAGGGCGACAAGCGCACGGACGAAGCGACCGTCAGCTGACGGGCTGATCGCGCTCGAAGAACGGAGCCGGGTGCCCAAGCGGGGAGCCCGGACTCAAAAAAGCAGAAAGGGTGCGCCAAGCAGCCGCCCCGCAACCATCCAGGGATGGGTGAACACACCCAACGAGAGGAGACCAATGAAGCACCTCATGTTCGCCGCAGCAGCGCTTGCAGCCTGCGGCGTGACGGTGGCCCAGACGAAGTCGACCGCCGAAGGCATCGCCGAATACCGCAAGCTGCTGGAGGACGGCAACCCGGCCGAGTTGTTCGAGGCCAAGGGCGAAGGCCTGTGGAAACAGAAGCGGGGCCCGAAGAACGCCACCCTGGAAGCCTGCGATCTGGGCAAAGGGCCCGGCGTGGTCAAAGGCGCCTTCGTGGAATTGCCGCGCTACTTTGCAGATGCAGGCAAGGTCATGGATCTGGAGACCCGGCTCGTGCACTGCATGAGCACCCTGCAGGGCTTTGACGCCGCTGAGATCGGCCGGACGCCCTTTGGCCGCGGCGAGATGGCCAACGTCACCGCGCTGGCCACCTGGGTGGCCGCCGAGTCACGCGGCATGCGGTTCAACCTGTCCCAGGCCCACCCCCAGGAGCGCCGCAGCTACGAGATCGGCAAGCGCGTGTTCTTCTTCCGCGGCGGCACGCACGACTTCTCCTGCGCCGCTTGTCACTCGGCTGACGGCCAGCGCATCCGCCTGCAGGATCTGCCCAATCTCACCAAGAACCCTGGAGACGGCGTGGGCTTCGCAGCCTGGCCCGCCTACCGCGTGAGCAATGGCGAGATGTGGGGCATGCAGTTGCGCCTGAACGACTGCTACCGTCAGCAGCGATTCCCCTACCCCGGCTTCGGTTCGGAGGTCACGATTGCGCTGGGAACCTACATGGGCGTGAACGCCAAGGGCGCCGCGTCCATCGCCCCGGCCATCAAGCGCTGAGACAGGAGAACATCATGAGAAGCATCAGCACCACCGCTTGTTGTATGGCGGCAGCCACCCTTGTGGCCGGCTGTGCGGCACCGGGTCCGGCAGGGCCAGGTCTCGACCAAGAGGCACGCAGCATCATCCAGGCCTCTTTCCGCGACCAAGGCATTGCCAAAGTCGATCGCCTGAAACAGGACCTGGGCCAGTCCGCTTGCTCGGACGACAAGGCGCCGTCCGACGAGGTGGCCGAGCGCGTGCAGGCCGAAGCCCTGACCAGCGTGAAGTGGCCCGCCGGGGGCCAGTACTTCGGCCAATGGGTCGAGGGCGAGCGCATCGCCCAAAGCGGCCGCGGCATGACCTGGACGGACGCTTCAGCCGACCCCAAGGCCAACGGCGGCAACTGCTACAACTGCCACCAGATCGACAAGAAGGAACTCTCGTACGGCACCATCGGCCCGTCGCTGTGGAACTACGGCAAGAACCGCGGCATCACCGACGTGACGGCAGAGACGGTGGCGCCGATCATCCAGTACACCTGGGTCAAGCTGTGGAACAGCAAGGCCTACGCCGCGTGCTCCAACATGCCGCGCTTTGGCCACAAGAATCTGCTCGATGAACAGCAGATCCGCCACATCATGTCGCTGCTGCTGGATCCACGCTCACCCGTGAACCAGTAAAGCGGCGAAACAGCGTAAAAACGAAAAGGCGCAAGCCAGCCTGAGCCCGGTTCGTCCGGGCTTTTTCCGACCTCAAACATCAGCGGATACTTATTGTGAGCCTGAGCAAACGCGAATTCCTGCAAGTCCTGGGAGCCGCCTCGGTCGCTGGCATGGCCTTGTCCCGTCACGCCACGGCCGATGCCGCCACGGCAGAGGACGCCCTGTACGACCTGCCGCCGCTGGGCCGGGGCGCGGGCTTCGTCAGCTTCCTGCACATGACGGACTGCCACGCGCAGCTCAAGCCCATCCTCTTCCGCGAACCCAGCGTCAATTTGGGGCTAGGCTCCATGCAGGGGCAGATTCCCCACCTGGTGGGTGAGCACCTGCTCAAGCAGGCGCAGGTGCCTGCCGGCTCCGCCCTGGCCCACGCCTATACCTACCTGGACTTCGAGCGCTCGGCGCAGCGCTTTGGCAAGGTGGGGGGCTTTGCCCACCTGGCCACGCTGGTCAAGCGCCTGAAGGCCTCCCGCCCTGGCGCCCTGCTGCTGGACGGTGGCGACACCTGGCAGGGCTCGGCCACCGCGCTATGGACCAACGCGCAGGACATGGTGGACGCCTGCAAGGCGCTGACCGTGGACGTGATGACCGGCCACTGGGAGTTCACCTACGGCATGAAGCGGGTCAAGGAGATCGTCGACAAGGACTTCAAGGCGGGCACGGGCAGCGGTGCGGCGGCGCACCGCGTGGACTTCGTCGCCCAGAACGTCAAGACCGCCGACTTTGGCGACCCCGTCTTCGAGCCTTACGTGCTCAAGGAGATGAACGGCGTGAAGGTGGCCATCGTCGGCCAGGCCTTCCCCTACACGCCGATTGCCAACCCCCGCTACATGGTGGCCGACTGGGAGTTCGGCATCCGTGACGAAGACATGCAAAAGGCCGTGGACGAGGCGCGCGGCAAGGGCGCGCAGGTGGTCGTGGTCCTCTCGCACAACGGCATGGACGTGGACCTGAAGATGGCCAGCCGCGTGCGCGGTATCGACGCGATCTTCGGCGGCCACACGCACGACGGCGTACCCGTGGCCGTGCCCGTGAAGAACGCCGGCGGCACGACGCTCGTCACCAATGCTGGCAGCAACGGCAAGTTCCTGGGCGTGATGGACTTCGAGGTCAAGGCGGGCAAGGTGGCGAACTTCCGCTACCGGCTGCTGCCCATCTTCAGCAACTTCCTCAAGCCCGACCCGCAGATGGAAGCGTTGATCACCCGCATTCGCGCGCCTTACGAGTCCAGGCTCAACGAGACGCTGGCCGTCACGGATGGCCTGCTGTACCGCCGCGGCAACTTCAACGGCAGCTGGGACCAACTGGTGTGCGACGCGCTGATGGAAGTGCAAGGCGCCGAGATCGCCTTCAGCCCGGGCTTCCGCTGGGGCACCAGCCTGCTGCCAGGTCAGGCCATCACGCGAGAGCTCATGATGGACCAGCTGGCCATCACCTATCCCTTCGCCACCGTCACGCCCATGACGGGAGAGACCATCAAGACCGTGCTGGAAGACGTGGCCGACAACCTCTTCAACCCCGACCCCTATTACCAGCAGGGTGGCGACATGGTGCGTGTGGGCGGGCTCGAGTACACGATGACCCCTGGCGAGAAGATGGGCGCGCGCATCAGCGAGATGCGCCTGAACGGCAAGCCCATCGAAGCCGGCAAGACCTACAAGGTGGCCGGCTGGGCTCCGGTGGCCGAAGAAGCCGCCAAGGCCGGCCACAAGCCCGTGTGGGACGTGGTGGAAACCTGGCTGAAGTCACGCCCCGGTCAACGGGTGAGCCCACGCAAGGTCAACACGCCCAAGCTGGTAGGCGTGCAGGGCAACCCAGGCATGGCTTGAAGCCCAGCCCACTGCGCTGCAGTTGGTTCCTCTTGGTCCCGCTTGTTCCAACGTTGTTTATCCCGCCGTTATCGCATCACTCACCGCGCACTTGAGCAGGAGTACTCCCAATGAACTCGAAGACCATCGTCAGCAACACCTTGGCCGCCACCGTATTGAGCCTGGCCGGGCTCTGGTCGCCCACGGCCCTGGCGCAAGACCGCGTGGCGTATCACATTGACGATGCGGCCACGCAAGGCCTCAAAGGCCTGCGGAACATCCGCAACCACCTGGACACCGACCCGTCAGCCCGCATCACGGTGGTGACGCATGCCAATGGCGTGGACTTCCTCCTCGACGGCGCGAAGGATGCCAACGGCGGCGCCTTCGCCGGGCCGGTGGCGGCGCTGGTGGCGAGGGGCGTCAAGTTCGAAGTCTGCGAGATCACGCTCAGGAACCGCAACCTGAAGAAGGAGCAGTTCATTCAGGAGGCCGAGTTCACACCGTCAGGCGTGGTCCGGCTCACAAAGCTGCAAGTGGCCGGACACGCCTACATCAAGCCCTGAGCGGGTCTTTTGCATTGCCTGGATCACAGAAGGGTCGGGACAACAAACGCCCGACCCTCGACACACCTCAGGCATTGAGCATGTCGTTCCAGATGTTGTCGGCCCAGCTCAAGGCGTAGAGGCCTTCTTGCGCGCTGGCGGCCGTTGACACACCGCCTGATCCCGGAACGGTCTTGAAGGTCTTGTCCTTGGCGTCGTACTGGTGCACCGACGCCACGTGCACCACATCGCGCGCTGTCACGAAGCTGTAGCAGGTGTTCATCACCACCGGGGTGGGGTTGACCGCCTCGCCCTTGAGCAGGTTGATGATGGCCGCGGCCGCTACCTTGGCGTGCTGGTTGGCCATGTGGCCGGATTTGGGCATGGCGGGCGCCGAGAACGTGGCATCACCGAGCACGTGCACGCCCTTGACGGCCGTGGACTCCATGGTCAGCCAGTCCACGCCCACCCAACGGTTGTTGACGGTGATCAGCCCCGAGCTGCGGGCGAGGTCTCCGGCGCGCTGAGGAGGGATCACGTTGAGCACATCCGCCCTGACGTCCTCGAACTCGAGCTTGGCCGTCATGCCGGAGACTTCTTTCAGCTCGGCATTGGGCCGGTACTCGATGAGGCCGTCGTAGTGCTGCTTGAAGGCGCGCTCGAACAGCGCCTTCTTGGACTGGATCTCTGGGTTGGCGTCCAGTACCAGCACCTTGGACTTGGGCTTGGCCGTCTTGAGGTAGCTGGCCACCATGCAAGCCCGCTCGTACGGGCCGGGGGGGCAGCGGTAGGGCACCCGGGGGATCGACATGGCAAACACGCCGCCGTCGCGCATGGACTCCAGCTGCTTGCGCAAGGCCACGGTCTGCGGGCCGGCCTTCCAACTGTGGGTGACGCGGCCGCTCTCCACGCTGGCCTGCAGGCCACCGACCTGCTCGTACATGAAGTCCACACCGGGCGACACCACCAGCCGGTCGTAGGCGAGTTCAGTGCCACCCGCCAGGCGGACCTTCTTGGCAGCGGCGTCGATGGCGATCACCTCTCCCTGCACCACGTTCACCCCCAGGGCATTCAGGCCCCGGTAGCCCCGCGTGATGTCGGCCATCTGCTTGTGGCCACCGATCACCATGTTGCTGATGGGGCAGGAGATGAAGCTCGCGTTGCGCTCGACCAGCGTCACGTCGACGTTGCCACCCCACATCTTGAGGTAGCGGGCCGCCGTGGCACCGCCGAAGCCGCCGCCCACCACGACAACACGGCCGATGGAAGGGCCGCCGGACGTGGTGGCACACCCGGCCAGCGTCAGGCCGGACAGGGCCACGCTAGCACCCAACAGGCGCCGGCGAGAGAGTTCATTCCGGAATCGGGATTGCATGGCGAGCCTCCTCACTTCTTGGGCTGCTGGGCGGCGAAGTAGCCGGCGATCAGCTTGATCTGGTCATCGGTGTAACCCTTGGCGATCTGGTGCATGATCGTCACGCCCTCGGGCTGCGCGGTGGTCTTGTAGTAGGTCATGAGCGCCACGGTGCGCTCTGCGGGTGTACCGGCCAGAGGCTTCATGTCGCCACGTGCATTGCCGTTGGTGCCATGGCAGTTGGCGCAGGTGGCCGCCAGGTTGCGGGCCAGCTGCGCGTTGGGAGCGGGCGCCTGGGCTTGCGCGGCCGTCGCCAGCGTCAGCGCTCCCGCCCACAGGGACAGACGCGCCGCAGGGCGGAACAAGAACTGCATCGTGCTTCTCCTCGTTGATGGTCGTGATGGGGTGACCAGACGCTGCGAGGCGCCAAAAAACACCCGGTTAGTTCGATTGTGTGACACCCCTGAATTGAACTGCGCGGACGCCTCAACGTCATCAGCGTTTTCTCGGACGACATTGGCTTTCAAGCACCGTCACCCGCACGGATGAACAGGCCACGATGCTCAATGCCCTCGCTCCCGAATATCGTAATATCAACACATGCTGATGTTTTACCGAGCGGCCTCGGTGTTTGCCCTGACCGTGGGTTTGCTAGTGGCCCCAGCCAAGAGTGCAGCATCCGACGCTGCGAAACCCAAGGCGCAACCGGTCGCTCCTGGTGTCTGGATGGTGCAGGGCCTGTCAGCCTTGGGCTCTTCGGCCAACCGCAACTTCATCTCAAATGCCGGTTTTGTGGTCACCTCCGCCGGCGTGGTGGTGATCGACGCCCTCGGCTCACCGGAGCTCGCGCGCGAGTTGCGCGCCGAGATCGCGCGCGTCACGCCCTTGCCGGTGACGCACGTGATCGTCACGCACTATCACGCTGACCACATCTACGGTCTGCAGGTCTTCAAGGACGATGGCGCCATCATCGTGGCGCATCGCCAGGCCCTGCTGTACCTGAACTCCGACACCGCGCAGCAGCGTCTGGCCGCCAGCCGGGAAGAGCTGTTTCCCTGGGTGGACGAGAAGACACGCCTGGTGCCGGCCGACCGCTGGATCGACGGTCCCGCCACCTTGCAGGTAGGCGACACGACGCTGGAATTGAAGCCCGTGGGGCCGTCGCATACGCCAGAGGACCTGGCCGTGTGGCTCCCCCAGCGCCAGGTTCTCTTTGCCGGCGACCTGGTGTTCCGGGGCCGCATTCCCTTCGTCGGTCAGGCCGACAGTGCACACTGGGTGCAGGCGTTGGACACCCTGCTGGGATTTGACGCGCGGGTGGTGGTACCAGGCCATGGTCCGGTTTCCGACCGGGTGCGGGATGATCTGCAACTCACGCGCGATTACCTGCTACACCTGCGGCGCAGCATGGGCGAAGCCGCCCGCAACATGGACCCCTTTGACGAGGCGTATGCCCGCACCGACTGGTCGCGATTCGAGAAACTGCCGCTGTTCAGCGTGGCCAACCGGATGAATGCCTACAACACCTACTTGCTGATGGAGCAGGCCAAGTGAACAGGGGCGCGTCAAGGGCGCATCTTGGCTGCGGCTCGCCGTCTGGGCACGGGCGGGGGCGGCGCCGGTGGCTCCAGCGCGCAGCAGCTCTTGCCGCGCTGGCCCCGCTCATGGGGGCGGCAGCGGCGCCACCGAAGCCAGGAGATGTGGTCGCCTGGCCCGACGTCACGCTGCTGGACGGCTCCCGCTGGGGCCCCGCCCAGGCCCAGGGCAAGCAGGTCGTCGTGGTGTTCTGGTCGACCACCTGCCCGTTCTGCCTGCGCCACAACGCGCATATCGAGAAGCTTCGCCGGGCGGCCACCGGACGGTCGCTGGAAATCATCACCGTGGCGCGGGACAAGGACCCCGCCGCGGTGAAGGCCTACCTCGCGCGTCACGGCTACGGCTTTAAGGTCACCATGGCGCAGGACGCCATGGCCGCCGCCCTGTCCAGCCGCAGGGTGATTCCGCTGACCGTCACGGTGGACCGCCAAGGCCGTCTGCGGCAGGTGATCCCCGGAGAGATGTTCGAAGACGATGTCATGGAATGGTTGCCGACCGTGTGAACTCCTGGCCGCGAGTTGCTGGCAAAGCCTGCATGTTTCGTGCATCATCGACCGCTGAAATTCTTGGCAGTCTGTGGACAAACGCATGAAACCTAGCGAGCAGGACGAATCTGAAGCGGTCTTCAACACTGCGGCTGAACTGTTCTCTCTGCTGTCCACCCCCATCCGCCTGCGTATCCTGAGCTCGCTGTGCCATGGCGAGAAGAACGTGTCGCAGTTGCTCGCGGAGATCCCCACCACGCAGCCCAACATGAGCCAGCACCTGTCCACGCTGTACCGCGCGGGAGTGCTAGGCAAGCGGCGAGACGCCACGCAGATCTACTACCGCATCGAGAACCAGCAGGCCGTGGCCGTGTGCCGCTCGGTGTGCACGCAGATCGCCATGGACATGGCGGACGAGACGCCGGAAGCTGTCTGAGCGCCCTGGGGTCTGGGGCCAGTCGAGCGTTTCTTGCCTGAATGGCCCAACGGGGCCGGCCAGCGCTCAGCGCTGCCTCAGGTGCGAACCTCGCCCTGACCCAGCACCACCCACTTCATCGAGGTCAGGCCTTCCAGGCCCACCGGCCCGCGGGCGTGGAACTTGTCGGTGCTGATACCGATCTCGGCGCCCAACCCGTACTCGAAGCCGTCCGCAAAGCGCGTGCTGGCGTTGACCATCACGCTGGACGAGTCCACCTCGCGCAGGAAACGCATCGCATGGGGATGGTTCGTCGTGAGGATAGCGTCGGTATGGTGTGAGCCGTAGCGGTTGATGTGACCAATGGCCTCGTCCAGGCTCGCCACCACCTTCACGCTGATGATGGGGGCCAGGTATTCCTCCGACCAGTCGGTCTCGGTGGCATTCACCAGCTCTGCGCCGGGCACAGCCTGCAAGACGGCCCGTGAAGCTGGGCAGCAGCGCATCTGCACGCCCTTGGCCGCGAAGACGGCCCCGATGCGGGGCAAAAAGGCTGCGGCCTGGCGCTCATGCACCAGCAGGGACTCGGCCGCATTGCAGGGGCTGTACTTCTGTGTCTTGGCGTTGTCGGTGACGGTCACCGCCAGGTCCAGGTCGACCTCGGCGTCCACGTAAACGTGGCAGTTGCCGTCCAGGTGCTTGATGACAGGCACGCGGGCCTCGGCGCTGATGCGCTCGATCAGGCTCTTGCCGCCACGGGGAATGATCACGTCCACGGATTCGGGCATGGCAATCAGGCGGCCCACGGCGGCACGGTCCGTGGTCTCCACCAGTTGCACGGCCGAGGGCGGCAGGCCGGCTTCGGTAAGCGCCGCCTGCACGCAGCGCCACAGCGCCAGGTTGGAATGCAGCGCCTCGGAGCCGCCACGCAGGATGCAGGCATTGCCGCTCTTGATGGCCAGCGAGGCCGCCTCGATGGTGACGTTGGGGCGGCTCTCATAGATCATGCCGAACACACCCAGAGGCACGCGCATGCGCCCGACGCTGATGCCGGAGGGGCGGCGCTTGACCTCGGTGATCTCGCCCACGGGGTCGGGCATGGCAGCCAGTTGTTCGCAGCCCTGGGCGACGGTATCGACGACGGCGGGAGTGAGCTTGAGACGGTCCACCATGGGCTCGGCCAGGCCGGCGGTGCGGGCGGCGTCCAGGTCCAGGGCGTTGTCACGCTGCAGCTCGGGTACGGCCTCGCGCAGACGCCGTGCCAGCGCCCGAAGCGCCTGGTCCTTGGCCGCCGTGGAAGCCGCGGCCATGGCGGTGGAGGCGGCGCGGGCCTGCGCGCCCAGGTGGGCCATGTAGGCGGGAATGTCGACAACCTTCATGACCGCATTGTCGTGCGAGAAGCATGGCCAGGTAACCTGGCCGGACAGTCGTCCGAGCTGCCGCAGCGCTCTACCAGCCCAGCAGCGCCAGCACCACCACCCACAACGAAGAGGTGAACACGAACGCCAAGGTAGACAGCACGATGGCCGCCGTGGCCTCGGCCTGATGGGTGCGGTAGCGCAAGGCGAAGATGAGCGCATTGCTCCCCACCGGCGCAGCGGCCATCATCACCAGCACCGACAACGACAACCCGCTCACGCCGAACACGAAGTGCGCTCCCAGCAGCACCACCGTGGGCAGCACCAGCAGTTTCAGCACGCTCAAGCCCAGCGCGCCGCGCACACGCCCGCGCAAGCCGTACTGCGCCAGGTTGGTGCCAATGAGGAAGAGGCACAGCGGCACCACTGCTGCGGTGAGTGACAGCAGCAGTGCATCGACCACCGGGTGCAGACCGAGCCCGGTCAGGTTCCAAGCCAGGCCCAGCAAAATGGGCAGCATCACCGGGTGGAACACCGCACTGCGCACGGCAGTGCCCACGGTGTTGGCGAGGGACTGCCCCGCACCAGAACGGGCGATGGACACCTCGGCCAGCACCGTCAGCAGAGTCAGCACCACCAGCCCGTGGAGGCTGACCAAGGCCAGATGCAAGCCCAAGCCGGCCTCCCCGAACAGGGCCGCGGCCATGGGAATGCCCAGCTGCACCGAGTTGCCGTAGGTGGCGGCCACGCCCAGCGTCGCAGCCGCCGCGGCGGGCCCACCGCGGAGCCGCGCACCCGCAGGAAGCGCTTGCGCCTGGGCCTGACCCTGCAGTCGCGCCCCTCTGCGCTGCT
>Ga0315902_10007418_pt1 | contig 14984 bp, 13 predicted proteins | sample LakEriMetagenome_9_FD_203523 | JGI IMG/M metagenome (GOLD analysis project Ga0315902, IMG submission 203523) | Freshwater fungal communities from buoy surface, Lake Erie, Ohio, United States - Buoy 12 MA117 | ecosystem: Environmental > Aquatic > Freshwater > Lake > Lake biofilm | place: USA... | reverse complement strand
GTAACCCCACCATTAAAGTGCTGATAGGGTCGGCCAGTAGTAAAGAGCCGGGTTGTTAGCTCAGTTGGTAGAGCAGGTGACTCTTAATCACCGGGTCGGGGGTTCGAGTCCCTCACAACCCACTTATAAACGTGAGCGAGACTGACTCACTACTCTGAAAAGTCGAAAGACTTGGTGAGTATGGAATCACCGGGTCGGGGTTCGAGTCCCTCACAACCACCCTGTGGCTCTAACAGGAAAACAGTCTTCACTTTTACTATCCTATGTTGAGCGAGCATGCATTGCTGTAACAGGATCTCCAATCAGAATATCTTGGCGTGATTGAACGATGTGAACAAACTCTCCTGCTTGTAGCAAACTTTCGTAACTCCCCATATCAAGCCATGCAGTTCCTATTGGGAGTACCTGAACGGATAACTTGCCACGTGACATGTATTCCTTTATCGCATCAGTAATCTCTAACTCACCACGAGCGCTGGGTTTTAAATTGCGACAAATCTCCACAATATCTTTATCAAAGAAATAAAGTCCTGGGACTGCAAAATCAGACTTCGGAAACTTCGGTTTCTCTTCAATTGAAATTGGATTGCCTGAATCATCTATTTCGACAACTCCGTATTGAGTTGGGTCATTCATTTTATAGGCAAATACGGTAGCGCCCTCAACTGAGGTAAGTTTCTGTAACTGTCTTCCAAGCCCGGGGCCATATAGGAAGTTATCCCCCAAGATGAGACAGAAACCCTCACCATTGAGAAATTGTTCTGCAATTAAAGGGGCTTGTGCCAATCCTGCTGGCTTTTCTTGTTGGGCGTATGAGATTGAAATACCGAACTCTGAGCCGTTCCCTAGCAAAGATTTGAAGGACGGCGCATCTTCAGGGCGCGTAATGACGAGTACCTCATCAACGCCTGCAAGAATAAGCGTTGTTAAGGGGTAATAAATCATCGGTTTGTCATAAACCGGCAGAAGTTGCTTCGAGATAGCTTTAGTGAGGGGATGTAACCTAGTGCCCGAGCCACCGGCGAGAATCACACCCTTCATTGGAGTCCACCTCTATCTGTAGAAGTCTGGAGCGAATTGATGAACCTCATGATCACTGGCGGTGCTGGATTCATTGGCTCTCGATTCGCTGAGTTATTGGTTACTCAAGAAATTCCGAATAAGTTTTCAAGCATCGCCGTGGTGGATAATCTAACCTATTCTGGCAATCTCGCTAACCTTGATTCGATTATTACTACCCCCAGATTCTATTTTCATAATGTAGATATATGCAACCAAGACGAGGTCGAACGAGTCCTAGATGAGCGCTCGATTGATGTAATAGTAAATTTTGCAGCTGAATCTCATGTCGATAGGTCTATCGAGTCTTCATTCGAGTTCCTAAAGACCAATGTTATGGGAACCCAGAACTTGTTAGACCTAGCCAAGAAGCATCGGATAGCACGATATCTTCAGGTCTCAACAGATGAGGTTTATGGAGCGATTCCATCAGGCAGCTGGGAAGAGGATGAACCACTCAAGCCGAACTCCCCTTACTCTGCTAGTAAAGCCGGTGCTGATTTATTGGTCTTGGCTTATGGCAAGACGTATGGGATGAATGTTGGAATCACTCGATGTTGTAACAATTATGGTCTTCGCCAATTTCCTGAAAAGATTATCCCTTTATTTGTGTCAAACTTAATAGATGACAAACGTGTTCCAATTTATGGCAATGGAAAACAGATTCGCGAATGGATTCATGTTGATGATCACTGTAGGGGTGTTGCCACTGTTCTGGAAAATGGTAAGCCAGGCGAAGTGTATAACATTGCTGGCACCGATGAATTCGAGAACATTGAATTGGCCCGAAAAATAATTGCTTACTTTGGCAAGACCGAGAATGAAGCTTTCGAATTTGTAACTGATCGGAAGGGTCATGATCTTCGCTACTCACTAACGGGAAACAAGGCTCGAACTGAACTTGGCATCGAGGCTCAGGTTGATTTTGAAAAGGGATTACGTGAAACAATTGATTGGTATGTCGCGAATGAATCTTGGTGGCGACCACTTTTGAAGAAGTAAATGAATCGAATTCTCTTGCTTGGTGGTAGCGGCATCCTTGGATCTGAAGTACTTCGCAAGCTAAATCTTGAGGATGAGGATTACATTGCCCCTCTGTCCTCTGAACTAGATGTCCGCAACAAGGCGAGTTTGCAGAGGTATGCCAATGACTTCAAGCCAAACTGGATTATAAACTGCACTGCCTGGACTAATGTTGACAGTGCAGAAGATTCATTTGAATCGGCACTTGGTCTTAATGAAACTGCGGTACGAAATATCGCTGAAGTAGCCAAGCAAATCAATTGCAGGGTTATTCATGTTTCAACGGATTATGTTTTTGATGGCTCATCCCCCGAACCATACGATGAGAGCGCACAGGTTAAACCACTAAATAAATATGGAGAATCGAAACTTCGCGGTGAGGGAGAATTACTAAAAATTATGCCAGAAGGCGCTTACATCATTAGAACTTCGTGGCTTTATGGGAAAAGCGGCAAAAACTTTGTAAAAACCATCGCAGCAAAAGCCGTGCGGAATGAATCAGCCCAGGTTGTGGATGATCAGATAGGCAGTCCAACCAGTGCTAGAGATCTAGCGAGGGCGATAATCGCAATAACAGATAGTCCTCCTAAGCCGGGAATCTATAACTTCTCCAATAAGGGAATATGTAGTTGGTTTGAACTTGCCTGCACGATTTATAGGGGAGTCGGAGCTGATCCCAAACTTGTTGAAGCGATTGACTCTTCCTCCCTGGGATTAAAAGCGAAAAGACCCAAATATTCATTGCTAAATAAAGATAAATGGGAATCTACTGGTTTATCCGAGATTTCAGAATGGAAAATCTCTTTAGAATCAATACTTCCTGAGATACTTACCGAAATCCAACAATCGGAGCCACGATGTCTTTAGAGAAACTGTCGATTCCCGGCGCCTATCTAGTAACTCACAAAGTCTTTCCTGATGAGCGTGGACTGTTTAGGGAATGGTTCAAATCTGAAGAAATTCGGAAGATTGACAGCACCTTTTCGGTCCAACAAGCCAATTACTCACAATCTAAGCAGTGGGTAATCAGGGGGATTCATTATTCACTTGCACCACAGGGTCAGGCGAAGGTCGTTACCTGTGCTAGTGGTGCGGTTATGGATGTGCTAATCGACTTACGAGTTGGCTCTCCAACTTACTTGAAAGTTGAGTACGTTGAGTTAACTAATGATTCAGGAAAAGTTGTCTACATCCCTACGGGAGTTGGACATGGATTTATCGTCACAACTGATCTCGCTTCAATTGTTTATCTTACGTCAAGTGGATATGCACCGGAGTATGAGAAAGCAATCTCTCCAACGGATCCGGATCTCAGCATTAACTGGGCCGTTCCAACTGGTGAACTGGCGATAATCTCTAGAGTAGATGGGGATGCGCCAAGCCTTTCGCGTGCCTCTGCATTGAATCAGCTGCCCATTTTTTAATTGGGTTATGGCTATTATCGAGGGATTTATCCCTTGGGCACTTTTCTGGAATTGTAAACATTGCGACTTTCTCGGGCGGCACAACCCAAAGAGAATACTTCTGGGGGTCTAATCTTTATTCCAACTATCCTGCGACTGAATGCCCGGGTTGTTAGCTCAGTTGGTAGGGGAGATTACTCATAATGTATGAGTGAAAATGGATATTTTTGATTGATGAGTAGACAGCAACATAGCAGTCAAATTTAGTTGATATTTTTCTCAAGAGGACTTTTCGTATTTGATTTGCACATAGGAAAGTACGAATAGTTCATAAATTATTAATATCGCATCGTCTAGAGATATTCAAACACGCTTTATATATCTGATTAAGAGTGGAAATGTGTTAAACCAGCACATTTCAATCTACTTGTACGGAGCCATAGATTACAAAATTAGCTGTCATTCGATTTCTATCTAAACACTTTTGAGGTGGAAGATTATACAAAGCAATAATGGATGCTTATTGCGCAATATTCTTGAAGAGAGGAGGCTTGCCAAGTTGAGATTTTCCGATCACTTGACACTGAGATATTGAATGTAATACTTGAGTATGGTCCGAACAACAGAAAAAAATCTTGCTGTTCTTTTTGGCGGTAGTGGTTTTATCGGTCAACACTTAGCAAGGAGACTTGTAGCACTCGGATATGATGTTGTGATTGCAGACTTAACGCCAATAGATTTACCTGGAGCTGAATTTCATTTTTGTGATGTCCGACAAGAAATCGACTTGAGACTTGCCAGAAAGCCAACTGTGATCTATAACCTAGCAGCAGTGCATAGAACACCTGGTCACAAATCCGAAGAATATTATGATACCAATGTCCTCGGAGCAATAAATATAGTAAAGTGGGTAAGCAAAGTTGAGGTGCGTAAAATTGTCTTCACCAGTTCAATTTCTGTTTATGGACTAACTAAAGAATCCAAAATTGAAACTAATCAGCCCTCTCCCATCCATCCTTATGGGAAGTCTAAGTACATGGCGGAAAATATTTTTAACTTGTGGCTGGCGGATAACCGCAATCAGAGAGCATTGGTTATCTGTCGCCCTGCGGTAATTTTCGGTCAAGGAGAGAATGGAAATTTCACGCGTCTAGCAACAGCTCTCAAGAGACATGTTTTTTTCTATCCAGAAAAAAAATCCATCGTCAAAGCATGCGGATATGTCCATGATTTAGTTGAGTCATTCGTTTTTGTTTCAAATCGTGCTGAACGAGGCTTGGTCTTGTACAACTTCGCATTTCCTTTTCCTTATACTATTGGCAATATATGTGAAGCATTTGCAAGGGTTGCTAATTATTCCTTGCCACATCGCCTACCTCTTTCCACAGCTGCGAAGTTTCTATTGCGAATGCCTGGATTCGCACATAAACTCGGTGCGAGACTGATGAAATTGTCAAACTCGACGGATGTTCAACCTCTCGCACTAATGGATATGGGGTTTGTATGGAAATTTGATCTAATTTCCGCCTTACAGCACTGGCGTTCTGAATCTAGAACTAGCGAATTCAAATAAATAGAATCTTGGCTATTTATTTACTGGTTAATCTGCTCTTTGGTGACAAGATTCCCCGCATTATGTATTACCAGAAGGCAATATAGGAGAGTGATTGACTTTATAGACACCAATATATCTATATATAAAGCTGTTACTAACATTGTTATTAAGACGCTCTTAAATATATAATTTCCATATTTCCACAGTCTTCTAAGCCAAAAAAAATAAAGAAATATACCCAAAGTCCCTAGTTCACCAAAAATGCGAACAAAGTTTGCGTCAACTGCCGAACCGAAAAAACCTGGACTCATACCGAATAAAATTCCAAAGTTTTGAATATTAGTTTCGTAAACAAGATTCCAGATGTAGTAACGCCGAGCAGATGATGCATCAAATCTGTCTAAAACTAATTCAAAATTTGGTGGCGAAACAAATGCCCACTGACTGTATTCTGCACTAGTGGAAATTTTCGTGACACTTAAAGCTAACTCACGAGCATTTTGAAAAGCACCAACAGAAGCACTTGTAGACGCAACTCTATCTTGGTAATTATTTGCCAGTTTTGAAACTTGTTCATAGTTCAAGATCATTAGTGATAGTGAAGCGACGGCTGCAATCAAAACAATCAAGGCGCTTTGTTGAGACAACTTTCGCTTCGTCAAAAATAACGCAGATTTATCTTGTATTTGCTTTCTTTTCGAGTACAAATAGAGAGCGCTTACCGCAAACGCAAGTAAAGTTATACGAGATTGGGAACTTAGAATACTGAATATCGATACGGCTGCGAGAAATCTTCTACGTTGACTAATCCAATGGCAACACATCATTAAGCTGATCATCGCCAATTCGTATGGTCCACCGGTGAGTCCCGAAGATCGAGAGAATGAGAAGCGATCAGTTCCAAAACGCAAATTGAAAATAGATTGTAGAGTTACTGAAACAAATGTTGTGAGAGTCAACGCGATTAGCACTCTGTTCAAATTATTGAACGCATATTTACGCAAGAACAGAACGGTTGGTAGAATCGTTGCATATTCAAGTGGCCGCAAAGAGTAAAGGATTCCTACTGATAGTGATATTCGCCCAAGAGAAGAGGCAATAACGCTTGAAAAGATGCCCAAGAGCGATATGAAGATAATAGCTTTTAAAATCGTCTTGATTGGTAGGAAGTCCACCGAAATTCTTCTGTAGTTTGTGGCAAGCCAGATTGCATTTAAAGCAAAAAGTAAATCTTCCAATCGAACTGAAGATCCGCCAAACTCAATTAAATTAATTCTGGGGGTGATCAATATCGCTCCTACGATGATGAGAGGAAATCTATGTTGATTCATCTCAAATACTTCAAATTCCTTCGATAAAATTCAAATGCACTCTTGATTTCATGCTTCCATGCTACGTAGTTGAAGCCCTTAGTTTCTCTTGCCCATTCATGTTTCCAAGAGAATCGAGAGTCAACTTTTACTGAAAAGCCTTTTTTGCGAGACCTCAACCCCAATTCATGATCTTCATAGTAAATAAAAAAGGATTCATCCCAAAGTCCAATATTACTGAATACCTTTCGAGAACAAGCAATAGAAGCCCCCATTAGCCATTCAACATCATAAACTTCATCGACTCTAATTTCAGGTAAGTACTGCTTTGAACCCTTAAGCATTCCTAAAAGCGGTACGCCTCGGTGCGCAAGTTTTGCCGATAGAAAAGGTAGACCTCTGCCGTTCTTTTGCCATGAACCATCCTCGTTTACTAACTGAGGACTACAAATTCCTGGGAATTTTTCAATTGTGGTTGCCAACTTAGGAAGATCATTTGCTTCAATTCTCAAGTCAGGATTTGCAAAGAGCACATATTCACCGTAACTCTTTTTAAATGCAATGTTATTTGCCTTAGAAAAGCCCACATTGGAACTCAATGCAATGACTGTCGCACCTAGTTCTCGCGCAATTTCAATCGAGTCATCTTTTGAATTGTTATCAACAACAATCCAGTTTATTGAATCGCTTACTCCTACATCTAGTATCCAATTCCAGTTGCGCTTTAATTGTTTAGAATTATTGAATGACACTGTAATAATGTCCCACTTAATCATATTAAGCAGTCCCCAGTATCTCGTAGTATGAGATCAAGTATTCATTGGCAATTTCTTCCCACGAAGGCCACACTCTCGAATCCATAGGAATCGATTGCAGCTCGGTCATAGTCTTCGCAGTCATAAGACCACTTAATACATCTTCGTCATCGTAGATTGAGAAGTTTTTAGAGTTCGCTAGTTCATTTGTATAACCTACTCCCGTAGTTACAACGTGTAAACCTAAACTCAGAGCTTCAATTTCTACAAGCGATAGTACTTCAGATAAACTTGCGGAGAACAAAACTCGACTATTTTTCATGGTTGCAAGAACTTCTATATGGCTAAGTTCGCCAAAGTAATTTACAAATCTAGATTCTTGCAAAACTTTCCCAAATTGTCTTCCATACTTGGATTGATTTGAACTGATTGCGCCAATAAAAGTAATTGGAATACCTTGTTTTTCTGCCAACTTGGCGATCATTAGTTGACGTTTACGCTTTTCGATTCTTCCAACGACAATTATTTTGTGTGGCATAGTCAGTTTATTGCCACGCATAGAACCGTCTATCAGCGGAACACCATTACAAATCTTCTTGCAGTCCACTATTTCTAATTTGTAATCGTTTTGTAGTGAAAGTTTTTCACCTTCAGCAAGTACTATCGTCTGACTCACCAATCTGAATATTTCATTGAATTTAGATAATCTAAAGAATATAAAACTAGGCTTACTTAGGTATCGGAGTGTCTTCCTTATACCCAACGTTTTAATCAACAGAAGAATGTCAAAAGTTATATTCAGTATGTGGCATAGTTCATTCTTGAGACGCGATTTATACAGCATTTTATATATTTTTCTTTTTGCATAAACGAAGGGAACACTATCAAGTCTCAACTTCAATATTTCATTGAAAGAATGATGAATTGGGCTAATCAACACCTTTAGTTTCTGAGATTTACATCTTTCCATAATGTCGTTCAAAAATAACGGTCTATCATTGAAGATGTGAATTAAATCGAAGTCATTTGGTCGCCATTGCGGTGACCAAGCTTCAACACCTACTAGTACATTAGGAATCTTGTTCAGATAAGTCGCAATGCTTTGTGCTTGAATCGTATCTCCTCCGACTTTTGTTAAGGCATCAGGACGAGCAATTACAATACAGATTTTCATAACTGCCTTGCAGGAATACCAGCGATTTTTGATCCAGGAGGAAAACTCTTAGTCACAACGCTTCCTGCGCCAACAATAGAATTTGAACCTAAAGTTACGCCGTCTAAAATTATGACTCGGTGACCGATCCAGCAATTTTTCCCAATACTGATGCCATTTCGTGTCACTTCTACCTTTGATATTCCTTCATCTGTTTGCAAATGATTTTCAGCAACAGCAGTAAAGTCTGCGCCAACTAATGTTCCTTCACCTATGACTATTTCTCCTCCCACACCTATATTGCAGCGGGGTCCGATGTACACATTGTTTCCAACAACTAAACCCACGCCTGGATTTTCAACACTAGATGAGCATTGGATTATTCCAAATTCTCTGATTGTTACGCGATTTCCTAGGGATATTCCGTTAAGAGAGTAAGCATTTATACTTACATAGTTTCCTATAAAGACCCACCGTCCTAAGCGAATCATTCTCTTATATAGCAATGTGGTGCCTTTACCTACAAGTGGAGGTAAAGACCTGCCTGCGAAAAAGCTAAAGAGAAATAGGCCTCTAAATGCAGGAAAAAGACCGCGTTTAAGTACCCAGCGAACCTTTTTTAGCAAAAGGAGATTTTGATCTGACAAAGCTATGACTGTTTCCTTCCTATAGTAACTACAATAATTAGTGTACGGCCATAAAGACCTTTTCTGTAGTATCGTGTCCAAGATGAAGAGGATTTTCATCGACGGGCGACCGATAAGAATTCCTTTCAGTGGTGTAGCGCAGTACACAGCTAGACTCTTTATTAATCTGCCTGCCGGAGATTTAAGATACGACTTAGTTCTTACTGAATTTCATGAAGCTCTACAGTTTTTCTCGATGCTCGGACATGAAACAAGAGATGGATTAATCAAATCACCTATGCCTCGGAAGATCTGGACTGCCTCAAATCGATACTTGCCATATGGAGGAAGGTTACTTCCTAAGATTAGAGATGCAGAAATTGTACACTTAACACATTTTGAAACATTTCCTAAGAATCTCTCTACGAAGACTAAAACTGTATTAACGATACATGACATGATCTTTACCCGCCATCCGGAATGGTTTACAAGTAGAAATTTGAACGCAAGTCAAATGAGCATAAATCAAATCATGAACCGTCAAATTGACCTGGTAATTACTCCGTCTATCCACACCGCAGAAATGGTATCTGAATATGGATATCGAGGAAGAGTCGAAGTAACACATCTAGCTCCGACTTCATTGTTGGAACATAAAACTCACTTGTCAATAGAGGAATCCAGAGTTTTGCACGAAAAACCTTTTGCACTATTTTTAGGAAATCTAGAACCAAGAAAAGGTATTCATTTTTTATTAAATGCATGGCGGCTAAGTAACGCCAAGAGTGATCTAAGATTAGTTTTGATCGGTAAGACTGCTTATTTAGCTAATGAAATTCAAGAAGAAATAGATCGAGCGATTGCTGAGGGCCTTGATATCCTGCAACTGGGCTTTGTTAGCGAGAATTTCAAGTCAGTTGCCCTCAGACTCGCTCGTTTTTTGGTTTATCCAACAATGGACGAGGGATTTGGAATACCTGTCTTAGACGCCATGTCTCTTGGATTGCCCGTAATCAGCTCGAAAGCAGGCTCTATTCCGGAAATTGCAGGTGATTCCGCATTGTTGACAGAAGTTGGAGAAATTGAGGAAATTGCCAACTGCATTGATAACCTTACATATGATGATGAACTTCATGCGAGATATTCAAAAGCAGGTAAGGTAAAGTCCAGTTCTTATTCATGGGCTAAAACTTCTCAATTGACTTATCATCTATATAAAGACCTTTTGAGCTAATGCCTCTTTATTAAGTTCGGCCCAATATACGTAGATTCAAATCTTGCATTTTACATACCAAGTCTCTCGACCAAGATGACTGAAAAGTGTTAACGAAGTGACTTTGAGTCTGAGTCACGAGATTCTCTCTCCTATCGCTAATGTCAAGTTCTTGCAAGAGCATTGGAAAGTTAGATTTCAAACCCTCTGTTTTTCCTTGAGTTCTAAAAACAACTCCTGGAACTAAATTCTTTAGGCAAAGTATGGCTAGATGCATTCTTCCCGTTACAAAGAAACTAGATTTTCTTGCAATATCGTTCATTTCATAAGGCGATAACTGTGAATCAATCAGAAATATTCCATTTTCATTTGCATATTCAAGGGCAAGTCGCCTTAGAACATCCAAATCACTGCTTAATTTTGCAAAAGCATGAGGTGTTAAAACAATCTTGTAACCCTTTACTAAAAATAGTTCCAAAACTTCGCGATAATACTGAAGCAAATCAACTTTTGTTGCTATGTATCCACTCATGTTTATCAAAACAAATTTACTTCCCGCTAAGAATCTAATAAGGTCTTCCGGAAGGAGGATTTCCGAATTTTCAGGAAGTGAAAAAACTAAGTCACTTGTTAAAACACATTCTTTACTAATATTCTTACTAAATCTTTCCTTACTAATTGGGTCTCTAATGAATGCTTCCACCCCAGAATTAACGGCTGATCGCGCGTTATTCTCCACTGACTCAATTCGAGAGGCATTCCAACTAAAATTAACGACGCTTACTCTTACTCCTGGGCAAATTTTTTTAATTCGTTTTAAAAGACGCCAAACTAATGCAGATATTGAGGGTTTGTAGCCACCATCTAAACAATCCGCACCTATCAAATAGACTTCGCGAGATGTGAGAGCTTTGCGAAGAACCGATATACAGTCGCCGAGGAAAGTAAATTTCCTAGGATTAACTAATGCGTCCAGATAGAAAACTTCCCTCGTATCGTTTTTGAATTTTGCCACAATGTTGCCTGTTGCAAATCCGCCTACCATCAAATTAATCTTGCTAGATTTACCGAGCATTCCAATAAGAGATTCAATCATTGCTAAGTCGCCGATATTGTTTCCCATAAATGGGGAAATTACTAAGACCGTTTCCCGCGTCCGCCCTTTCCTAAATGACAGAGTCTTAAGTAAATATGAAAGAATGTAAGCTACGTCAACTGCAGCTAGAACTAACTTTAGTTTTGTTGACTCAAATCTATGCTGAACAACCAAAAGCACAATAAATGATGTTATGGAGTATCCAACTAGACAAAAGATGGCTACACCCAAATGGCTCCTTGTGACGGCAAAAGCAATGAGCGGAAGAGTAGAGACAAGGATACTGTTCGACAAAAAGATGATTGCGGAAAGTGTATACCTCCTTGACAGCATAAAAAAATCCTGATTTACAGCTAAGACAAGGGCTCTTAATGGAACTGACAGCAGCACTAGCATAATTTCTTGCATGGGTATCTGAATCTGGTTCCTGAATAAAAATGTTTCGGCCCAAGGCCATAGAACTGTGAAACTACATGAAATAAGAAAGGCAAAAAATATTGAATTACGGTGAGATTTCAATCGATACGAAGGGCTATTTATTAATGCAATTTTCGAATGTTGACTCTGGAGCCTAATTGACCCTAAAGACCAAGCAAATTCCGCATATTTTAGCATGGCGATGTACCAAATCATTTCGTTTGGAAAAATTAGAGAAGCAAGAAGAACTGGTAACCACATTCCGCTCGACCTTATAAATCCCATAAGTGAAAGTAACTTACCTTTCCGCATGTCTTTTGCAAACTGATTCACTTGATTACTCTCTAGATATCCATTTGAGACAGTTATAAGTAATCTGTACAAACCAAGAAGCGCACCTATGATTTGAATCAAAAGAAATAGATAGATGGACCGCGAGAGATACAAGATTGGTATTGCCAATGAAAGCGAGAATAATCGCGGTAAGACAGTATATCTCAACACATATCTAGGGTTTCCTGTCGCAATCGACATCCACTGTCCATTAAGTCCGTTTAGTGCCCATAAAAAACAAGACAACATGGCAATTTCAAGATGTTGATTTACAAAAAAAGTAATTGATATTATCGCAAGTGGCAGAATTACAAAAAATCTTTTCAGTCTTAAGTTGAAGCTAAACTTGAATATCCTTTGAATGTTGCTAAATTTGGCAAAAATTTCCGGTCCTTGTTGTGACCAGCCACTATCAATTAGTTCCCCAATCATCATTCCCAGCGTTTGTCCGACAAGAATCGACTGCCACACTCGTATACCCGTAACTTCAATTATGCTTGGAAGTGTCACCAAACTAAAAATTAGTGGAACTAGCGTAATAGCAGAGAAACGAAAAGTGTTGGCGTCGAAGCCTAGTATTCTTGGAGACTTCATTAGAATTTTACTGAATTCCGTTTGGACTATTGACTAACTTTTGTAAATATGAAGAGTAATTTTTGTTATTTATAAATTCAGCCAATCGAAGAACTTGTTGCGACGTGATCCAATTATTTCTCCAAGAAATTTCCTCTGGGCAAGCAATCTTTAGGCCAGTTCGCTCCTCAACCATTCGTATATAACTAGCAGCATCATGAAGAGAAGATGCTGACCCTGTATCAAGCCAAGCAGTACCCCGTGACAGGTGCTTAAATGTTAGAGATCCTTGTCTCAGATAGTGCTCTATTACTGAAGTTATCTCTGACTCTCCTCGCGGACTTGGTTGTACGTTTCTAGCCAATTGTGGCGCCTGATAATCAAAATAGTAGAACCTGGCTCTTGGGATGAGTTTAGTCCCCTAAAACCAAATTCTCCATACTCCACCACAAAGGCAAGTGGTTATCTACTATGTCGTACCCACCACAAGACCCATGATTTAGATGTATTGGTAACTAGGTATAGCAATAATTATGGTCCTTATCAATTTCCAGAAAAATTCATACCGCTTATGATTACTAATCTCATTAAAGGCGATCGGATACCCATATATGGTGATGGTAAAAATGTAAGAGATTGGCTCCATCATGGCTTGGCAAGGTGATCTTAACCTTACACACCTGCCCTGCATTAGCAGTTCCAAATGGGATGGCACTCCCTGCTGGCGTAACCTACCTAGTTAAGTCATAGCTTGGGTCAATATCAGATCTTGTTACAGCAGTCGAAAACTTCATCTAAAATCTAGTTTTTGAATCCTTGAGATCTTCTAGAAAAAAACGAATGGTCACCGTCAGAAACACTCTAACTTAATCTAAACAACCCAAGAATTCGACCATGATTTACGAAGGCTTATCAGTTACAGGCCTGAAACCCAGTATAGGGATAATATTTACCCAACCAGGGAGCATATGCAAAAATTAAGAGCGAATTTAAATCACTATCTAAAGCAAGATATTAAATTTTTAATTGTCACTGTGCTGGTTTTTTCAGATTTACTTGCTACCTCCCTTTCAGCCATTACCGCATTCCAATTTAGATTTCCTCAAACTAGCCTGGATACAGACCCAAAGCTCGCAATAGTAGAATTTGACTACAGAAGTGTTTTAGTCTCTATTGTCTTTAGCTGGTTATTCTTATTTCTACTCACAGGTATATACAGATTTAAGCACGCCAATTTATTTGTATTAAATCTTCAATTACTTATTAAAAGATCTGTGTACTTTTTTTTCTTTTTAGGTTTTATTTCATTTATTCTTAAGGCATCTTTTTCACGTATTGTCTTTGGCGTAATGTTGGTCTCTGGGTTGGTCTACTTAATTTTAGGTCGTCTGATAACTTACTTCTTAATTCTTAAACCTTTGATATTAAAAAAGAAAATAATTTCAAAAATGATGATTGTGGGAAGATCTGATAAAGACTTAAAAGAACATAGTGAGTGGATTATTGAAAATAGAAGTTTAGGTTATTCAGTTGTATCCAGGGTTATTTGTACTCAAATCTCAAGTGAATGGATTGAGGAGTTTGACCGTATTTTAAGGTATAAGAAAATTGATGAAGTTCTGCTGCTTCCAGGCATGGAATCTGATAAGAATTTTTCAAAATTTATTCATTACTGCGAAGATCTTGAAATAAATATCAACTGGATTCCATTGGACTCTGGAAATCTTGGTTATTGGTTAATCCCAACCCCTCAAGAAGGCATTCCATTTTTAACCTTTGAAAAATCAGCGATCTCAATACCCTGGCGCATAGTTAAGCGTTCATTTGATTTACTTTTTGCCACAGTATTTTTAGTAATTTTTAGTCCAGTTCTTCTTTTGATTGCCTTTTTAGTTTTAATCTCAAGTGGCTATCCAGTTTTATACTCTCAAACTCGGGTCGGGCTAAATGGTAAAACCTTTAAATTCTATAAATTCCGCTCAATGATTAAGGATGCTGATCAAAAGTTATTAGAGGTAGAAAATATTCATAAACGAGATCATGTGATTTTTAAAAATAAAGAAGATCCTCGTGTGACTCCAATTGGAAGAATTCTTCGTAAATACTCACTCGATGAACTACCTCAATTCTTCAATGTGATAAATGGTTCTATGTCGGTGGTTGGCCCTCGCCCTGCGTTGACTAGGGAGGTGAGTCTTTATAACTCAACCTATGAGAGAAGGTTAAATGCAAAACCTGGTATTACGGGACCTTGGCAGATATCTGGCCGATCTGATTTAGATTTACAAACTAGCATCTCATTGGATTTGAATTACTTAACTAATTGGAGCTTTACCCGAGATCTGTGGATAATCATCGCCACAGTTGGCGCGGTATTTAAAGGAAAAGGTGCCTACTAAATCTTTTCTTTTCTTGATTTAGTTGCAGATTTTGCATCCTTCATTAACTCTTCCTTAAACCGCTTACCC
>Ga0315902_10007416_pt1 | contig 14987 bp, 14 predicted proteins | sample LakEriMetagenome_9_FD_203523 | JGI IMG/M metagenome (GOLD analysis project Ga0315902, IMG submission 203523) | Freshwater fungal communities from buoy surface, Lake Erie, Ohio, United States - Buoy 12 MA117 | ecosystem: Environmental > Aquatic > Freshwater > Lake > Lake biofilm | place: USA... | reverse complement strand
ACGGTGGCTTGAGCAATGCTCCCCACGCAGTGGGAAGCTGTCGAGCGCGTAGCGTAAGACTGAGGGGCGCGTGCGCCTGAAAAGTCACGCGCCCCTCTGCTTCGCGCGCGCAGCACCTCCCCGCATGCGGGGAGGATAAGCAGCTAAGCCGCGTTCATCGTGAGCAGATCGTAGGCGGCGACCACTTCGCCCGCGCGGTTGGTGACGACGACATCCCAACGCACCTCGCCTTGATCGGGCTTGCGCAGGGTTTTGTCTTTCACCGTCAGCGCGACTTGAATGGCGTCACCCGGCTTTACGGGTTTGACGAAGCGCAACGTGTCCAGACCATAATTCGCCAGCACTGGGCCTGGATCGGGATCGACGAAGAGGCCCGCGGCGAATGAGAGGATAAGATAGCCGTGCGCGACGCGGCCGCCGAAAAGCGGATTCGCACGCGCCGCTTCTTCGTCCATGTGCGCGTAGAAATTGTCGCCGGTGAAGTGCGCGAAATGCTCGATGTCGTCGAGCGTGATTTCGCGCGCTTTGGTCTTGAGCTGATAGCCGATCGGTAAATCGTGGAATTTGCGGCGGAACGGGTGTTGCTGCGCTTCCTCCGTCGCCATGCCGGCGATGTAGCGGCTGACGACCGCGGAGAGTACGCGCGGGTGCCCCTGCAACGCGGTGCGCTGCATGTAATGCGTGACTCCGCGAATGCCGCCGAGTTCTTCGCCGCCGCCGGCGCGGCCGGGGCCGCCGTGAATCAGGTGCGGCATCGGTGAGCCGTGGCCGGTGCTTTCCTTGGCGCTGTCGCGATCGATGAAGGCGAGACGACCGTGGAAAGCGCCGCTGCCAAGCACAACATCGCGCGCGAACGCGGTGTCGTAGGTGAAGACACTGGCGACGAGCGAGCCTCTGCCGCGATTGGCGAGGGCGATCGCGTCAGCCGCGTCTTTGTACGGCATGAGCGTGCAGACCGGGCCGAAGGCTTCGACGTCGTGCACCGCGCGCGCTTGCCACGGGTTTTCGCAACGGAGCAGTACGGGCGACATGAAAGCGCCCTTCGCGTTGACGGGCGCGGCGTTCGGATCGCCAAAGACAATCGCCGCGTCGCCGCAGAGCTCTTTGATCTTCGCGCGCACGTCATCGCGTTGCGCGACACTGACGAGTGCGCCAAGCTTGGTGGCATCTTCGCGCGGATCGCCTAGCGCGACTTTGCCAAGGCGTTCGATGAGAGCCGCTTGCGCCGCGTCGAGCAACATTGCCGGCGCCATGGCGCGGCGGATGGCGGTGCACTTTTGGCCCGCCTTCGTCGTCATTTCCTTGGCGACCTCTTTGATGAAGAGATCAAACTCGGGGCTCTCCGGCGTCGCGTCGGGGCCGAGGATCGAGGCGTTGAGCGAATCTTGTTCGGCGACGAAGCGCACGCCTTCATTGGCGATGGCTGGGTGCGCTTTGAGTTTCGCGGCGGTGTTGGCCGAGCCCGTAAATGAGACAATGTCGCCGACGCCGAGGTGATCGAGCAAATCGCCAGCCGAACCGACAACCAGTTGCAGCGCGCCTTTGGGCAGCACGTTGGCGTCGAGCATGATGCGAACTGCGGCCTCGGTAAGATAAGCCGTGGCGCTGGCCGGTTTCACGATCGCCGGCATGCCCGCAAGGAACGTAGGCGCAAGCTTTTCCAACATGCCCCAGACGGGGAAATTGAAAGCGTTGATGTGGACCGCGACGCCTTGCAGCGATGTGTAAACGTGCAGGCCTTGGAACGTGCCGTTGCGCGAGAGCGCTTCGAGGGCGCCGTCGATCAGGATGCGATCGTTCGGGAGCTCGCGACGGCCCTTGCCTTGATAGACCGAGAACGTACCGATGCCGCCTTCGATGTCGATCCAGCTATCCGCCTTGGTTGCGCCTGTGTTGGCGCTCAGCGCGTAGAGTTCATCCATGCGCGCGGTGATCGCCTCGGCGAGCGCTTTCAGCATGCCGGCGCGTTGATGGAAGGTGAGCGCGCGCAGTGCGGGCCCGCCCTGCTCGCGCGCGAAATGCGCCATCGCGCCGAAATCCAGTCCTTGCGACGAGGTGAGCGCGACGACTTCGCCGTCGATCGCGGAACGCAATTCGGCAAGACCTCCCGAACCGGCGACCCAACGGCCTTCGGCGTAGTTCTGCAGGGTGATCGGCTTCATTTCAGTGTCCCGTAAAATTCGGTGTGCGCTTTTCGAGGAAGGCGGCAACGCCCTCGCGGTAATCGTGGCTGTGGCCGAGGCGGCGTTGGGTGTCGCGCTCCAGCAGCAATTGGTGTTCGAACGGATGCAGCGCGCTTTCGCGGATCAGTTTCTTGGTGCAGGCGAGGCCCTTCGTAGGCGCCGACGCCAATTTCGTCGCAAGCGTATTGGTTTCGTCGGCGAGTTTATCGTCATCGACGCATTTCCAAATCATGCCCCAGCTTTCGGCGCGTTCGGCTGTCACAGGCTCGCCTGTCAAAGCCATGCCGAGCGCGCGTGAGAGGCCGACAGCGCGTGGCAACGTCCAGGTGCCGCCTGAATCTGGGATCAATCCGATATTGGCGAAGCTTTGGATGAATTTAGCGCTGCGCGCGGCGAGCACGAGATCGCATGCGAGCGCGATATTGGCGCCGGCGCCCGCCGCGACGCCGTTCACGGCGCAAATCACCGGCACGTCCAATGTCGCGATGCGTTTGACGAGCGGATTGTACCGGACCTCGAGCGAAACACCGAGATCGACGCCGTCCTCCGTTGGCGCGACGGCGCGATCTGACAAATCCTGCCCCGCGCAGAAACCACGCCCAGCGCCAGTCAACACGACGACGCGCGCGTGCGCTTTTGTGATCTCATTGAAGGCGTGGCGCACTTCATCGTGCATCTGGACGGTGAAGCTGTTGAGACGATCCGGGCGGTTGAGCGTGAGCCGCGCGATGTTATCGCAAATGTCGAGAAGAATTGTCTCGTAGGGCATCGCGCGCTTCCTCCAAAGCTCGTCACTTCCAATGGCGTAAAACAGAAGGTGTGGACGGTCAAGATTGATTGACCGATTGGTCAGCGATTGCTAGAGTGGTCGAATTGGAGACTGGCCGATGTACACGACCGATCTGAGCGGCAAAAAAGCCAAGCCCGAAGCCGCTGTTACGGAAGATCCGGCGAAACTCGCCGCGTTCGAAGCGCGCGTCGCGGCGGATGAATTCATCGAGCCGAAGGATTGGATGCCGGAAGCGTACCGTAAAACGCTGATCCGTCAGATATCGCAGCACGCGCATTCCGAGATCGTCGGCATGTTGCCGGAAGGCAATTGGATCACGCGCGCGCCGAATTTGCGCCGCAAGGCGATCCTACTGGCGAAGGTGCAGGATGAGGCCGGTCATGGACTCTATCTCTATTGCGCCGCGGAAACGCTGGGCGTCTCGCGCGACGAGATGACGGAAGCACTGCTGAGCGGCAAAGCCAAATATTCGACGATCTTCAATTATCCGACGCTGACTTGGGCAGACATTGGCGCAATTGGTTGGCTGGTCGATGGCGCGGCGATCATGAACCAAGTGCCGTTGCAGCGGACATCGTACGGCCCCTACGCGCGCGCGATGGTGCGCATCTGCAAGGAAGAGAGTTTCCACCAGCGCCAGGGCTACGAAATTATGATGCATCTCGCCGCTGGCACGGACGCGCAAAAGCGCATGGCGCAAGATGCGCTGAACCGCTGGTGGTGGCCGTCGCTGATGATGTTCGGCCCGCCGGACGACAAATCGCCGAACACCGAGCAAAGCATGCGTTGGCGCATCAAGCGCGATACCAATGACGAGCTACGTCAGAAGTTCGTGGATATCACTGTGCCGCAAGCGGAGGCGATTGGGTTCACAGTGCCCGATCCGGATTTAAAGTGGAACGAAGAGCGGGGCGCCTATGATTTTGGCGAAGTCGATTGGGAGGAGTTTTACGCGGTCGTGCGCGGCGAAGGCCCGGTCGCGAAGGAACGCAACCAAGCGCGCGTGAAGGCTTGGGAAGATGGCGCCTGGGTGCGCGATGCAGCGCGCGTGCATGCGGAAAAGCGCGCGAACGCCCGCGTCGCGGCGGAGTGAGAATATGAGCGATCCGAGCAAGGAATGGCCGCTGTGGGAAGTGTTCGTGCGCGGCAAAGGCGGGCTCTCGCATCGTCATGTCGGTAGCGTGCACGCAGCGGACGGCAAAATGGCGCTTGAGCATGCGCGCGACACCTATACGCGGCGCATGGAGGGCGTGAGTTTGTGGGTGTTGCCTTCGGCGCAGATCGTGGCGTCCGACCCGGGCGACGCGGCGGCGTTGTTCGCGCCGGCGGAAGACAAAGTCTATCGCCACCCGACGTTCTACAAAATTCCTGACGGCATCACGCACATCTGATGGATAACGCGCTCCCTCCTGTCGCCGCGTATGCAGCGCGGCTCGGCGATGATTCATTGATCCTCGGCCAACGGCTGGGCGAATGGTGCGGGCATGCGCCTGCGCTTGAGGTTGATCTCTCGCTCTCGAACGTGGCGCTCGATCTGATCGGGCAAGCGACGCATTTCTTGGGCCTCGCTGGCGCCATCGAGGGTGCGGGGCGCGATGCCGATAAGCTCGCATTTCATCGCGACGTTATGGATTTTTCCAATTGCTTGCTGGTCGAGCAGCCGAATGGCGATTTCGCACAAACGATCGCGCGGCAATTTTTGTTTTCGCACTACCAGGCGCTGCTGTTCGAACAAATGGCGCAGGCGAAGGACGAGCGCTTTGCGGCGATCGCAGCGAAGGCGCTGAAGGAAGTGAAGTATCACGCGACGCTTGCGAGCGATTGGGTCGTGCGCTTGGGCGACGGCACCGACGAGAGCAAAGCGCGCATGATCGCGGGCTTGGATTGGATGTGGCGCTTTACGGACGAGCTGTTCGTGATGGATAAGGTGGACGCGACGGCGCTTGCTGAGGGCGCCGGCATGGACAAGACGGCGCTGCGTGCGGCTTGGGATGCGCGTATCGATGAGGTGTTGGCGGAAGCGACGTTGTCGCGACCGGCGGCGCGGCGCCCGATTGTTGGCGGGCGCGTTGGCCGGCACTCGGAGCATCTGGGCCATGTGCTGAGCGAGATGCAGTTTTTGCAACGCGCTTATCCTGGGGCGACTTGGTGATTGAGGAACGCTCCTCTCTTCGCCATCCCGGGGCTCACGAAGTGAGAACCCGGGACCCAGGGGCAAACGACGCGGACGCAGCCCCTGGGTTCCGGATCGCGCTCTGCGCGTCCGGGGTGACGCAAGAGATCAAACGCATTCTGGAGAGCGTACCCGATCCGGAAATTCCGGCGGTGTCCGTTGTCGATCTCGGCATCGTGCGCGATGTGAGCGTGGAGCGGGTGCTGATTACGCCCACTTATACCGGCTGCCCGGCGACGCATGCGATTGAGCAGATGATTCGCGCAGCGTTAGATGCGGGCGGATTTAGCGACGTGGCGATTGAGACCACGCTCTCGCCACCTTGGTCGACGGATTGGATTTCCGATGCAGGGCGCGAGAAATTACGCGCTTATGGCATCGCGCCACCGCCGAAGGGCGCAGGCGCGTCGGCGTTGAAGAACGCGCAGGCGGCGGAATGTCCGCGTTGCGGTTCGATCAACACGGAAGAAGTTTCGCGGTTTGGCTCGACGCCGTGCAAAGCGCTTTGGCGCTGCAAAGCGTGCGCGGAGCCTTTTGATCGGTTCAAATGTCACTGATGCACGCCCCCCTCCGGCTCGCTACGCCCGCCACCTTCTCCGTACGCGGGGGAGGATTATGAGCCACGATTTTCATCGCCTGCGCGTTGCTGAGGTCAAGCGCGAGACGCCGGATGCGGTTTCGGTGCGGTTTGAGTTGCCGGAAGCGCTGCGCGAGACGTTTGCGTTCAAGGCGGGGCAACACCTCACGTTTCGGCGCGAGATCGGCGGCGAAGAGGTGCGGCGCAATTATTCGGTATGTGTTGCACCCAGCGAAGGCATGCTGAAGATCGGCGTGAAGAAGATCGCGGGCGGCGCGTTTTCGAGCTGGGTCAACGACGCGCTGAAGGCCGGCGACGAGCTTGAGGTGATGGCGCCGCACGGTTCGTTCTGCCGGACTTTCGACGCCGACGCGCGGCGCAAATATGTGGGCTTTGCGGGCGGTTCGGGGATTACGCCGGTGCTGTCGCTGTTGAAGACGGCGCTGGCGATGGAGCCGCATTCGCGCTTCACCCTCTTCTACGGCAATCGCAATTCGATCGGCGTGATGTTCCTGGATGAGATCGCCGATCTAAAGGACCGCTATCTCGATAGGCTCTCGGTGTTTCATTTCCTCGAAGACGAGGAAGAAGAGATCGAATTGTTCAATGGCAGGCTTGACCGCGCCAAGGTCGAGGATTTGCTTTCGACTTTGGTGAAGCCCGCGCATGTGGATGCGTTTTTCATTTGCGGGCCGGGGCCGATGATGGATGCGGCAGAAGACGCGCTACTCGCCCGCGGCGTCGAGAAGTCGCGCATCCTGATCGAGCGCTTCACCACCGGGCCGCTCTCGGAAGCGCAAGCGGCGGCGGCGCGGGCGCTCGAGCAGAAGGCGGCGGGCTTGAAGATGAACGTGACGCTCAATGGGCGGCGCATGAATGTGAGCTTCGATCCGGCGCAACATTCGATTTTGGACAATGTGCGCGCTGCTGGTTTGCCGGCGCCGTTCGCGTGCAAAGGCGGCGTGTGTGCGACGTGCCGCGCCAAGGTGACGGCCGGCGAAGTCAGTATGAAGGTGAATTACGGGCTGTCAGAGCAAGAGATCGCGGACGGCTATGTGCTAACGTGTCAGGCGACTCCGGTGAGCGAAGGTGTCGTGCTGACGTATGATGTTTAGCGCTCACCGCTCCCCAGCGAGAGGGAGAGGTCGCCCGAACTTGTTCGAGCGGGTGAGGCGGCGAGCGTCAGGATAAAGCGCGCTCGTCATGCGCCCACCCTCATCCGGTCGCTGCGCGACCACCTTCTCCCGCCCATGCGGGAGAAGGAAAGCACCTCTAATTGGGGACCAGCATAGTCTTGAGTGAGCCAAAGGCTCATACTGCTCTTCGGTGTTACCCGAGCAACGAACCCTCTTTCCGCTTTTTGTCGCCCGACCACGGGCCGGGGCGCGCCAATAGATCGATCATAGCTTGAATGCGCTATTCTCCCCCGGGCAGCGCGAAGTAGATGTAATGGATAGGGCAGCGCGCGCTTTGGAAAATTTCGTCGCGGCGTACGAACCGTCCGGCATCGACGTAACGGTCGAACATTCTGATGTAGCGAAGCACGACATCAGGAAAGCATCCATCGCCATCGACAAACTTGGCGAGCGGCTTTTGTCCGCTCAGCATCAAACCGAGCTCTCGATTTGTGTGGACGAGATAAGGCAGTGATCGAAGATGATCAGGGAGCAACCTGCTAACCCGCCGCCTTCGCCAGCCCACCCAGCGTCAAATCCACGGCCATTTCCGCCATCGTGTCGGCGTTCACGGCGCCTTCGGGATTGAACCAGGTGTGGGTCCAATTGATGGTGCCGAAATAGAGCATGGCGGCGGCGAAAGCCGTACCCGGCCTTTTTGAAAGCGCGGGTTCGATTTCGACCAGGAGCTGGCGCACGGTTTCGATCAGGCCGCGTTGCACCGAGATGATCTCGGCACGTTTATTTTTGGGCACGTTGTCCAAATCGTTGAGCAGCACTTTGTGGCGATCGGCTGCGCCGACATAGAGCGCCATGAAGCGATGCGTGAGATCGCGCAACTTGGTTTCGGCCGAGGTTTCGTCGCTGGCGATTTCTTCGGCGGCGGCTTCGAGCTCGCGCACGTGACTGCTCATCACATCGTAGAGGATGTCCTCTTTCGAGGTGTAATAATGATAGATCAGCGATTTCGAAATCTTGCCGCGTTTGGCGATATCGGCGACGGAGGCGCCGTTGAAGCCGTCGCGCGCGAAAAGTGCGGCGGCGGTTTCCACGATCGCGAGCTTGCGTTCGTCATATTCGGGGGCCTGGGTGCGGGCCATTAGCGATCACTCAATCCGTTTTGCTGCATGCGCCAGATCAGATGATCGAGGCGGTCTTGGCCGAAGAAGGGTTCGTCGTTGAACACGAAGAGCGGCACGCCCCAATGGCCGGCGCTGCGCTGATCGGCTTCGTTCAGCGCGATCTCGGCGTCGAGTGAATCCATTTCTTCGACGAGCGCGCGTTCGGCGTCAGCGGGATCGAGGCCGGCTTTGATGAGCGCATTGGCGAGGTGATCGCCCTCGTGCCAATTGTCGATCTCGCCCGACCAGATCGCGTGCGAAGCGGCGCGCGCGAAGGCAAGGCCTGCGCCTTTGCGCTGCGCGTACGCGCCGAGGCGACTGACGCGATAAATGTAGGGCTGGTCGGGCGCGACCTCGCGCGTGCCCATGTCCATCACGATCGGGTCCGGGCGGGGCCAGCGGTACGGAATGTTCTGAATCTGGGAGATGCGGAAGGTGTCGCGCAGCAGATAAGGCGGCCAGAGCGGGTTCACTTGCTTGAAGAAGCCCGGAATGCGCACGGCGATCGGCAGCACGATGCGCATGCGCGGGGCAACGTCATATTTGCGTGCGATTTCCTCGACTTGCGGCGCGGCCAGATACGAATACGGGCTACGGAACGAGAAGTAATAGTCAAACGCGAGCGTCACAGCGCTGCCTCCCCTGATTTTGGCCCAAACTCGCGCAAGCCTCGGCGTTCGTCCATTGGCCGAACATACTTTACGTAGCGTTATGCGACGAAAGCACGTATATGCCTCAAATGAGCGCCCGTCGCCTTGTCCGCACCCTGACTTTGAGGTAAACAGCGTCCCGAGGAGCAAAAAATTGCGAGCGACAGATCCTACAAAGGGGCAGACCAAGGCGGCCATAGCCGTCGCGGACCCGCGCGCCATCGTAGCCCTCAGCACACTTCTTCTGCTTAGCGTCGTACTTATCGTACGCGCCGGCGCGGTGTTGCTGAATTTGACCTGAAAGAACCCCCTCAGGCCTTCCAGCAACACCCGCTCCGGATGGAAGCGGGTTTTTTGTTGCCGGCGCGCCTGGGTCTAAACGGACCAGATGACCAACAAATCTCCCCCCTCTTCAGGCCCAGCCAACCGTCGCAGCGCCGTCGTGACGCAAGGCGGCAATCGCGCGGCCGCGCGCTCTTATTTGCGCGCCGCCGGCATGGGCGATGCTGATTTCAAGAAACCGATGATCGCGGTTGTGAACACCTGGTCGTCGGTGACGCCATGCAACATGCATTTGCAGGGCTTGGCCGATCACGTGCGCAATGGCGTGCGCGAAGCCGGCGGCGTGCCGATCGACTTCAACACGATCATGGTGACGGACGGCATTTCGATGGGTACGCCAGGCATGAAGGCGTCGCTGATTTCGCGCGAAGTGGTGGCGGATTCGATCGAACTCGCGGTGGAGGGTCACCAGCTCGATGGCGTCATCTGCATCGTCGGTTGCGACAAGACCATTCCGGCGGCGGCGATGGCGTTGGCGCGGATGGATATACCGGGGCTCGTGCTTTACGGCGGCACGATCATGCCGGGCGTCGTCGGCGGCAAAGAAATTTCGATTCAAGAAGTGTTCGAAGCGATCGGCGCACATGGCGCCGGCACGCTCGACGATGAAGGCTTGAAGGCGGTCGAGAGCGCGGCTTGCCCAGGCGCCGGCGCGTGTGGCGGCCAATTCACGGCCAACACGATGGCGATGGCGCTTTCGGTGATGGGCGTGTCGCCGATGGGCGCGAACGATGTGCCTGCCGTGCATCCTGACAAGAAAGGTGAAGCTGAGCGCTGCGGGCGTTTGGCCGTTGAACTGACGGTGAAAGGTTTGAACGCGCGCCAGTTCATCACGCGCGAATCGCTGATCAATGCGGCGGTGGCCGTGTCCGCCAGCGGCGGCTCAACCAACGCGGTGATGCACTTGACCGCGATTGCGGCCGAGGCCGGCGTCGATTTCGGCATCGAGGACTGCCATGCGGCCTGCGCACGCACGCCGGTGATCTGTGATCTGAAACCCGGAGGCCGTTTCTTGGCGTCGCATTTGTTTTTTGCCGGCGGCACGCGTTTGGTGACGAAGCGCTTGGCGGAGGCTGGCAAGATTGTCGATGCGCCCACGGTTTCGGGCCGCGCGCTGTTTGAAGAAGCGAGTGAAGCCGTTGAGCCGAAGGGTCAAGAAGTCATCACCGACTTCACGCGCCCGGCAATGGCGCGCGGTTCGTATGCGGTGCTCTACGGCAATCTCGCGCCCGAAGGCGCGGTGATCAAACTGGCCGGCCACGAGATCGAAAGCTTCGAGGGCCCTGCCCGCGTGTTCGATAGCGAAGAAGCTGCGTTCGACGCCGTGCAACACGGCAACATCAACGAAGGCGACGTGCTGATCATCCGCTATGAGGGCCCCAAGGGTGGGCCGGGCATGCGCGAAATGTTGCAAGTCACCGCAGCGTTGAAGGGCCGCGGCTACAAAGACGTGGCGCTGATCACTGATGGGCGCTTCTCTGGCGCATCATATGGCTTTGTTGCAGGTCACGTTTCGCCGGAAGCCGCTGTTGGCGGCCCGGTCGCGCTGGTGCGCGAAGGCGACACGATCCGCATCGATGTGAAGAGCCGCTCGATCGATGTGAAGGCCGATCTGTCAGGCCGAAAATTTGAACCGCCGGCGCGCCCGGCGGCGCATGGCGTGTTTGCGAAATACGCCGCGCTCGTTTCATCCGCGTCGCAAGGCGCGGTGACTATTCCCAATCCACCGCCAGCCCAAATTCGTGAGGCCAAGTAAATGTCAGCGACAGTCTATACCACCAACGATGTGAACGCTGAGGCGCTTCGCGGCAAACGCATCGCCATTATTGGTTATGGCAGCCAAGGTCGCGCGCATGCGCAGAATTTACGCGATGACGGCTTCGATGTCGTCGCCGGCGTGCGCAAGGGCGGCAAGGGCTGGACCCACGCAACAGAAGACAAGATCGCGACCGCCGAAGTTGTCGACGCCGTGAAAGGCGCCGACCTGATCGCGATCCTGACGCCGGATATGATCCAGGATCAGGTCTGGAAGAATGAGATCGAGCCGAACGCCAAGGAAGGCGCGACCATCCTTTTCGCGCACGGCTTCTCGATCGTCTATGGCCGCGTGACGCCGCGCAAGGATTTGGACGTTGTGCTGGTGGCGCCGAAAGGTCCAGGAGACCTCGTGCGCCGTGAGTACGCGCGCGGTCGTGGCGTGCCGGCGCTGTTCGCTGTGTATCAAGACGCGACGGGCAAAGCGCGCGACCGCGCGATGGCCTATGCAAAGGGTATCGGCGGCGCGACGGGCGGCCTGATCGAAACCACGTTCCGCGAAGAAACCGAAACCGATCTGTTCGGCGAACAAGCCGTGCTCTGCGGCGGCGCGAAAGAGCTGGTGAAAGCCGGATATCAAACGCTGGTCGACGCCGGCTACCAGCCGGAAGTCGCGTACTTCGAGTGCTTGCACGAACTGAAACTGATCGTTGACCTCTTCTACGAAGGCGGCATCGGCAAGATGCACGATTTCATCTCCGAGACCGCGAAATACGGCGCCGTCGTCTCCGGTCCGCGCATCATCACGGACGAGACCAAGGCCCGTATGCGCGACGTACTGAAGGACATTCAATCCGGCTCCTTCGCGCGCGAATGGATTTTGGAAAACCAAGCCGGCAAGCCGCGCTACAACGCCCTTCTCAACGAAGACCGCGAAGATCCGATCGAAAAGACAGGTGCTGCGCTGCGGTCACGCATGGCGTGGCTGAAATCACCGACAAATTCGTGAGCATGACATGACCACCACGAGCAACATCGCCCAAATCCACCCCGCCTCTGAGCCGACGCCACTCGTCGGCATTCCCATGAGCGGTGCGGAAATGGTCGTACGCGCCTTGAAGGATCATGGCGTGGACACACTGTTCGGCTATCCGGGCGGCGCGGTGTTGCCAATCTATGACGCGCTCTTCAGCGATGAGGACGTGCGTCATATTCTGGTGCGTCATGAACAAGGCGCGGGGCATGCGGCTGAGGGTTTCGCGCGCTCCACCGGCAAGGTCGGCTGTGCGCTGGTGACCTCCGGCCCTGGCGCCACCAATATGGTGACGCCGCTCGCCGATGCGCTGCTCGACTCGATACCGATGGTGGTCATCACCGGCCAAGTGGCGACGCATCTCATCGGCACTGATGCGTTCCAGGAATGCGACACGGTCGGCATCACCCGCTCCTGCACCAAGCACAATTGGCTGGTGAGCAGCATCGATGATCTCTCAGCCATCCTGCACGAGGCGTTCTACGTCGCGCGCAGCGGCCGGCCTGGGCCGGTCCTGGTCGACATTCCGAAGGATGTGCAATTCGCGACGGGCATGTATCTGCCGCCTGAGCGTTCGCCGAAGCGCTCGAAGCGCACCGTGCGCCACGTGGATGCGATGAAAATCGCGGAAGCGGCGGAGCTGATGGCGACGGCGCAGCGTCCGGTCTTCTATACGGGCGGCGGCGTGATCAATGCGGGGCCGCGCGCGAGCGAAGCGTTGCGGGCGTTGGTGCGCGAAACGGGGTTTCCGATCACCTCTACGCTGATGGGATTGGGCGCCTTTCCCGCGCCAGACAAGCAATGGCTGGGCATGTTGGGCATGCATGGCTCGTGGGAAGCTAATCATGCGATGCATGATTGCGATGTGATGATCTGCGTCGGCGCCCGTTTCGATGACCGTGTGACTGGGCGCTTGGATGCGTTCAGCCCAAACTCAAAGAAAATCCACATCGATATCGATCCGTCCTCCATCAACAAGAATGTGCGCGTCGATGTGCCGATCATTGCCGATGCGGCCGAAGCGCTGGAGCAATTGCTTGTCGCCTGGCGCAATCGCGCAAAGACCTCGAAGCCGCCCTCCACCAAAGCGTGGTGGGATCAGATCGAAGGCTGGCGCAATCGCAAGGGCTTCGCCTATCGGCCAAGCAATGACGTGATCAAACCGCAATATGCGATCGAGCGTCTCTACGCGCTGACGCGTGACAAGGACGTCTTTATCACCACCGAAGTCGGCCAGCATCAGATGTGGGCCGCGCAATATTTTCATTTCGACAAGCCGAACCATTGGATGACCTCGGGCGGCTTGGGCACGATGGGCTACGGCCTGCCCGCAGCGCTCGGCGTGCAAGCGGCGCATCCCGGTGCGCTGGTGATCGACATTGCCGGCGAAGCCAGCGTGCAAATGACGATGCAGGAGATGAGCACAGCCGTGCAGCATCGGCTGCCGATCAAGATTTTCATCCTGAACAACGAATGGATGGGCATGGTGCGCCAATGGCAGCAATTGCTGCATGGCGAGCGCTATTCGCATTCCTATTCCGAGGCGCTGCCGGATTTCGTCAAGATGGCAGAGGCATTCGGCGCCGTTGGAATCCGCGCAGAGAAGCCGGATGAACTCGACGCGAAGATTGTCCGAATGATCAACGAACCAGGCCCGGTTCTGTTCGATTGCCGCGTAGCCAAAACCGAAAATTGCTTCCCGATGATCCCGTCGGGCAAGCCGCATAACGAAATGATCCTCGCCGACACGTTTGTGGGCGACGAGATCGACGACGACGGAAAGAAGCTGGTCTAATGCCGCCGCACGCTGGAGAGCCTGCTGAGAGCCGCACGCTCGCGATCATGGTCGATAACGAGCCGGGCGTTCTGGCGCGCGTCGTCGGGCTGTTTTCGGCGCGTGGGTACAATATCGAGAGCCTGACGGTCGCGGAAACGGATAAGTCCGCGCACAGGTCGCGGATCACGGTGGTGACACGGGGCGAGCCGAACATCATCGATCAGATCAAGTCGCAACTCGATCGCATCGTCTCGGTGCGCAACGTCATCGACGTGACGCGCGATCCGAACGGCGTGCAGCGCGAGCTGGCGCTCGTGAAAGTGCGCTCCACCGGTGCAGACCGCATCGAGGCGTTGCGTGTGTCAGAAATCTTCCGCGCCAAAGTGATCGACACGACGCTCGAGAGCTTCATCTTCGAGATGACGGGCGCGAGCGACAAGATCGATGCGTTCATAGATCTGATGCGCCCCATTGGATTGGTTGAAGTGTCACGCACGGGCGTGCTCTCCATCCATCGCGGCCCCGAACCGGACCGAATGAACACAGCAGAAGCAACGGCATCGACTTAAACGCAAACACACAACCGACCTGCGTGTCGGCGGAGGCAAGAATGTCGTCGTCAACTGAGCCGAAAACGCTCTTCGAAAAGGTGTGGGGAAAGCACGTCGTGCAGCGGGAAACCGGCGAGACGCCGGCGATCCTCTATGTCGATCTGCACCTCGTGCACGAAGTCACGAGCCCGCAAGCGTTTAGCGAGCTCGACGCGCGCGGCCTTAAGGTGCGCCGCCCCGATCGCACGTACGCGACGCTCGATCACTCGACGCCCACCTCTCAGCCAGCCGCCGACGGCACGCGCTCGTACGTGACGGCGGAAGCCGAGGCGCAGGTCGCGACGCTGGAGCGCAATTGCGCACGTCACGGCGTGACACTCGCGGGCTGGGATAGCGACGATCGCGGCGTCGTGCACGTGATGGCGCCGGAGCTGGGCTTAACGCAGCCAGGAATGGTCGTGGTCTGTGGCGACAGCCATACGGCGACGCATGGCGCCTTTGGCGCGCTGGCGTTTGGCATTGGCACCTCCGAAGTCGGCCACGTTCTGGCGACGCAATGCTTGTTACAACGTAAGCCCAAGCGCATGCGCGTGACCGTTGATGGCGTGCTTGCGCCGGGCGTCTCCGCGAAAGATCTGACGCTGGCTGTGATCGCCGAGATCGGCTTTGGCGGCGGCTCTGGTTACGTGATCGAGTATGCAGGCTCAGCGATCCGTGCGCTTGAAATGGAAGGTCGCATGACGCTCTGCAATATGTCGATCGAAGCCGGCGCGCGTGCAGGCATGGTCGCGCCGGATGAGAAGACGATCGACTTTCTGCGTGGGCGTCGCCACGTCGCCAAGGGTGATCGTTTTGAGGAG
>Ga0315902_10007415_pt1 | contig 14987 bp, 11 predicted proteins | sample LakEriMetagenome_9_FD_203523 | JGI IMG/M metagenome (GOLD analysis project Ga0315902, IMG submission 203523) | Freshwater fungal communities from buoy surface, Lake Erie, Ohio, United States - Buoy 12 MA117 | ecosystem: Environmental > Aquatic > Freshwater > Lake > Lake biofilm | place: USA... | reverse complement strand
GAGCCGAAGTCCCGCGTGAGGCGATCGACCGCCTTCTCCAGCGCCCCCAGCACCACACCGGGTGCGGCCTTGGTGCGGATGTACTCCAGCACCGGCGTCCCCGCCGCACGCGCCGCACCGGCCGCCGCCTGCGAGACATCCTCGCCATAGGCATTGGCCAGCGTCATCGCCACGCTCGCCACCCCGAAGCGGTAGTCCCAGCCGCGCAGCGTCCGCACCGGCACCTCGAGCTTGGCCTTGAGCGGGTCCGCGCTCGACAACTTGTCGTAGGCCGCCAGCACGGGCGGAATGAGCTGCTCCATGGCCGGCAAATAGCTGTCGTAGGCGGCGCCAATGAGCCCGTCGAGCGTGAAGTCCTTCCGCCCCTGCAGCACGCGCACGGCATGCACGCCGCGCGGGTTGTCCTCGCGCTGCTCGGACATGTAGCGCGGCCAGTCGCCGATCTTCGGGCTGTCCGGGCCGGCCGCGGTGAAGGGCCAGTTGTTGGTGTTGTTCAGGAAGCCGCTGCCGGGGTTCTTGAGGAGGATCATGTCATCGAGCGCATGCAGCCCCTGCCACTCGGTGCGGGGATCACGGCCATCCACCGGCTTGGTGAAGTCGATGGTGGTGTCGCGCTTCGGGATGAAGTTGCCGTGGAAGTACGCGATGTTCCCGTCGGCATCGGCGTACACGGTGTTGTTCGACGAGTTTGTCCGGAGCGCCATCACCTGCTTGAAGGCATCAAAGGTGGTGGCCTTGGTCCGCCCGTAGCTCTGCTGAATGGCCTGCAGCGGGTTGTTCATCATCTTCACCGCCACCCACTGCTCGCCCTGTGCCCGGATGATCGGACCATGGTGCGTGAAGTAGGCCGTGACCACGCGCTCGGCCATCCCGGTCGCCGTCTTGTATGGCAACCGGATGGTCTTGGCCGCTACGGGGCGCGTCCCCGTGCCATAGGCATATACGAACCCCTTCCCCTTCGGCGTCACGGTCTCGAGGTACTCGTCGATCACGTCCCCGCCGCCGGAGGTGTGCATCCATCCGAGCCGGCTGTTGAAGCCCTGATAGATGAAGAACTGCCCCCAGGTCACCGCCCCGTACGCGTTCAGCCCTTCCTCGCTCACCATGTGGATCTCGGGGCGGAAGTAGAAGGAGGTGTGCGGGTTGATCATGAGCAACGCATGGCCGTTCACGGTGTTCTTCGGCGCAATGGCGAAGCCGTTCGACCCGCCCGGCTCCTGCCCGAATGGGCTGGGCTCGGCCGCGTCGTCCCGCGACGGCGCTGGCGCCGCCCCTCCGCTGCGCGGGCCGTAGAACTGTTCGATGCCGCGGAGATTCACCGATTCGATGTCTCCGCCAATGGAGCCTTCGCTGAACGACAGCGCCATCCACGGTTGGTAGCTGGTGATGAGTCGCGGCTTCATCTGCGGGTGCGTGGCCAGGAAGTGGTTGAGTCCATCGGCCCACGCCGTCATGAGCGCCTGCATGGCCGGTGGGCTGGCTGCGTACTGCTTCTTCAGCTCCAGCGTGTCGATGAAGAGCTTCATCCGGAGGTCGCGCCAGAGGGCGCTCTCCCCCTCCACCTCGGCCAGGCGCCCCATGGCGTTGATGTAGTTCGTCTCCACGCGGCGGAAATCATCTTCCGCCTGCGCGTAGATCATCCCGAAGACGGCGTCGGCGTCCGACTTCCCGTACACATGGGCCACCCCCCACTGATCGCGGATGATGGTGACGCGCTGGGCCTGCGCCGCCCATTGGGCGGGCTGGGCGTTGGCACCGGAGGCCGCCCCGAGAGCGGCGGCAACCACGAGGGCAAGTCGGCGGAGGGTCATGGCGTGGCGTGGCGATAGACCGAAAGGGCCGAGTCGTCGAGGGTGACGAACTGGGTGGCGCGGGGAAGCTGATGCGTGCGCGCGTGTTCGGCTACCAGCACGCGCGACCAGGGGGCCCGCAGCCACCGCTCGATGAGCCGGTCGAGCATGCGGGATTCGTACGGGGGATCGGCAAAGGCCACATCGTAGCGCTCGGGGGTCAGCACGTCGGCAAAGGGGAGCGCATCCTTCTTGAAGATCCGCACCTTCTTGGTCACCCGCAGGGCGGCCACATTGGCCTTGAGGGCGTGGAGGCTGGAGGGGCCGTTCTCCACGAAGTCGGCATACCGGGCCCCCCGGGAGAGTGCCTCGAGCCCCAGCGCGCCCGTGCCGGCAAAGAGATCGAGAATGCGTGCGCCGTCGAGATCGGCCGCCACCAGTTGCATGACCCGTTGGCGAAGCGGCTCGGCGGTGGGGCGCGTCCGGGAGTCGTTCCCGGGAGAGGTCAGGGTCCGACCAGCGAAGGTCCCACCAATGATGCGCACCGGTCAGCCGGGCTGGTTGCGCATGTGATCGGCCAGCGCCTGGAAGCGTTCGCGCAGGAACATCTTCACTGCCTCGGGCGCGCCCTGCTCGGCAAGGGCCCGCTCCATGCACCACATCCACTCGTCGCGCTCTTTGCTCGCGATGGGGAAGGGCATGTGCCGCATGCGGAGCCGCGGATGGCCGTACTCGCTTTCGTAGAGCGGCGGGCCACCGGTCCAGCCGGTGAGGTACTTGAACAGCTTCTCGCGCGACACCTTGAGGCTGGTGGCGTGCAGCGTGCGGATGGTGGCCGCCTCGGGGGCGGTGTCCATCAGGTCGTAGAAGCGGTCGACGAGGGCGCGGATGCCCGTCTCACCGCCGAGCTGTTCGTAGTGGGAGGACTCGGGGAGCTGCATGATGAGAATGTAGCCGCGGGTCAGCGTCGGGGGGACGCGGTATAGAGGGTGTGCATGGGACCACTGGTGGCGTGGGCCCGCACCCGTTCGGTGCCGACGGTGAGCCCGGCGCGCTGGAGTGCTCCCACGAACCCCGGATCGTCCCCCACGGACCAGTACACGATGCACCCGCCGGGGCGCAGGGCGGCCATGGTGCGGGCAATGCCGCGGGCCGCATAGAGCCGGGTGTTCTCCGACATGATCATGCCGTCAGGGCCGTTATCGGTGTCGAGCATGATGGCGTCGAAGGCCGCCGGCTGGTCCGCGAGCAGGCGCACCACGTCGGTGTGCACCACCTGCACGCGCGGATCCTGCATGGCCTCCGCGGATAGTGCATACGCCGGGTTGGCGTTCCACTCGATCACTTCGCCCACCAGCTCGGCCACCACCACCTCGGCGTCGGGGCGCAGTACGCGCAGCGCGGCCCGCAGCGTGAAGCCGAGCCCCAACCCACCAATGAGCACGCGGGCGTTGGGCGTGTCGCGATACGGGGCGCAAGCCAGCTCCGCGAGGCGGTCCTCGGAGAGGTGGCGCCGCGTGGACATGAGCTCCACGCCATCGGCGCGGATGAGATAGGCACCGTCGTGACGGAATAGCGTGAGGACGGTGCCATCCGGCGTGCGCGCGTCGCCGAGGCGCTCCAGTGGTTTCATGGGCGAAGGATAGCGGCGGCGGCGGCCCGCCTACAGCTGGCCCGTACTGCCCCAGTCCGCAAGGCGCGCCCGATACGCGGGATCCGCATAGCGTGTGAGCCGGAAGGCGGGCGCATAGTCGGGAACCGGGGAGCCGGTGATCTGCGCGGCGAGCAGTTCGGCGGCCGCCGGTGCGGCCATGAGCCCGAAACCCGAGAAGCCGGCGCAGACGTGGCTTCCCGACGGACCGGCCGGGCCGATGAGCGGCCGGTTCTCCACCGTCTTGGTGTAGTACCCACCGTCCACGTAGGCGTGCGGCAGGCGCTCCAGGTAGGCCGCCAGCCCGGGTACGAGGCGTGTCATGCCGCGCAGCACCACCTCGGGGTAGAAGGGGTCCTCCGGGAGCGGGAACTCCGGCGTCTCGAAACGGTGCGCCCCATGATAGTCCCAGAGCATGAGCACCGTGCGGCTGGCCCCGTAGCCTTCGGGACGGAAGTGGATGCCGGCGGGGAGCAGTTCGGTGAGCCAGCGCGTGCTGTCGTCAGCCGCCAGTTCATGCCGCTCGGCCTCGGTCCAGTCGAGCCGCTGCACATCATCGAGGATCACGAGCCCGGTGTCGCGAGGGACCACCCCGTGGACATCCTCGATGGCAATCTTGTAGTGCGCCTCGGAAAAGAGCGGGAGCTCCACGTCAACAAGCGCCGCCACCTGCTTTGCGTAGGGGCCCGCGGCATTCACGAACACCGGCGTCTGCCATTGCTCGGTCCGTCCGTCGGTCGTTTCGATCGATACGCTCTCCACCCGTCCGCCGGTCTGCACCACGGCCGTGATGCGACCGGCCACCAGCTGCGCCCCGCGGGCTTTCGCCTCGTCCAGCAGCCACGCCCCAAGCTGCTGGCCACTCATCCACCCGCAGCGGCGGGCATGCAACACGGCGGTGATGTCGGGGTGCATCCACGGGAAGTGGGCCCGGATGGCCGCGGGATCGAGAAAGAGATCGGCCCCCTCGGGGTGGTCTCGCCACTCGGTGTGCATGGACGGCTGGTACGCCACCGCGTCGGCCATGGACCGGTAGATGCGTGTACGACCCGCCCCCTGTGCCTCGGCGCGCGCGGCTTCGTCGAGAAATGCCGCCGTGCGTTCAGCACGCGTGGTGGCATAGAGATAGCCGCGACGGTTGAGGAGAAACCGGTTGCCGCTGGCGTCAGCCCATGTTTCCAGCCGGTCGATGCTCCGGTTCATGAAGCGGACCATCGCGTCATCGGGGCCGGGCCACCAATTGCGGTAGGCTTCGGTGCTCTTGTCACTCGTGAGCGTGAGCGGCGGGAGCGGATCAACCAGTATCACCTGGAGCCCGGCCTCCGCCAGCGCGTGGGCACAGGCAATACCGGCGATACCCGCGCCGGCGATGATGGCATCCGCGGTGTGGGCGGAGGGCCGTTGGCTCATGGTGACCTCTCGTGGAGGGACGACAGAAGGTAGGTGGGGATGTGCGGGGCATGGCCGGCGGCCTGCGCCGCCGCGAGCTGGGCGGCCGTGGTCACGCCGGTCAGGAGCAGGGCGGAAGCAATGCCCACGCCGTGGGCACCGGCGATGTCGGTGTGCAGCGTATCGCCCAGCATGACGGCGTTGCGCGTCCCAATGCGGTCGAGCGCGGCGGTGAAGTGCCACGGGGACGGCTTCCCCAACAACTCGAAGTGGGGCGCGTCGCTTCCCAGCACCAACGCGAGGGCCCGCTCGATCATGCCGGCAATGGAGCCGGCGGTGAACCCGAACGCGCCGCCTCCGGCGGGATAGATGAGATCCGGGTTGGCAAGGAGCAAGACCGGCGGGCGCCCCGCGCGACAGGCGGCCAGGATCATGGAGAGCACCTCGTCGAGGAGCCCCAGCGCCAGTGCGCCCCCCTCATCGGCGATCACCACGGCATCAGCCGGATCGGCGACCGTGGGGGCCACGACCTGCGCCCCGACGGCGTGGGCGTACTGGGCCGAGTCGGCGGTGCCGATGACTACGACGCGTCCCTTCGCGATGCCGTGGCGCTCGAGCGCCGGGCCAATGAGCATCCCGCAGGTGAGCACCTGATCCAGATCGATCTCGAGCCCGAGGCGGCGGTAGCGCTGCGCCGAGCGTTGCGGGGATCGGGAGGCGTCGTTGGTCACCACGAGAAACGGTTGGTCCCTGCGCCTCAGGGTACGCACCGCTTCGGCGGCACCCGGCATCACGCCACCGGCATGCACCAGCACACCGTAGGCATCGAAGAGGACGGCCTCGTGGCGGTCGATCAGGTTCTGGAAATCAATCGGCTCGGTGGTCACGGAATGAAAATACAGTTGTCATCTCCGCGATGACGGTGAATGATGACAGCATGCGCGCCGTCCAACTGCTTGCCCCCGGCCAGCCCGTGGCCGACCGCGAGGTGCCCGTCCCGGCGTGCGGCCCAAGCGATGTGCTGGTGCGCGTGCGGGCCGCGGGGATCTGCCATTCGGATGTGCACTACCGCGCCGGCCGGTCGCCCGTGGAGCCGCTGCCGCTCACGCTGGGTCACGAGGTGGCCGGCGAGGTGGTGGAGGTGGGACGCGACGTCCTCCTCCACAACGTGGGCGATGCGGTCTGCCTCCATTATCTCGTCACCTGTGGGCGGTGCGCGCACTGCCTGAACGGGCGCGAGATGTTCTGTGCCACCGGCAAGATGCTCGGGCACTTCACCGCCGGCGGATGGGCCGAGTACATCACCGTGCCGGCACGCAATGCGGTCCCGTTGCCGCACAACGTGGCCTTCGAGCATGGCGCCGTGATGATGTGCTCCTCCGCCACGGTCTGGCATGCGCTGCAGCGCGGACGCCTGGCCGGCGGTGAAACGGTCCTCGTGATCGGGGCGGGGGGACTCGGCATGTCGGCGGTGCAGCTGGCGTATGTACAGGGCGCCGCACTCGTGATCGCCGTGGACCGCGACCCTACCAAACTGTCGTTGGCCGCGCGCTTCGATGCGGAAACGGTGGACGCCACGGGGCTGTCGGCCGCCGAGGTGGTAGAAGCGGTCCGCGCCATCACGGGCGGCCGCGGGGTGGACGTGGCCCTCGAGCTGGTGGGGCGCGCCGATCCGGTGCAGGTGGCGCTCGGGTCACTGGCGCCGCGCGGCCGGGTGGTGATCGTGGGACTGAACGATACCCCCGTGGCCGTGGATACCTATCGCGACCTGATCGGGCGGGATGCGGAGCTGATCGGGTCCAATGACCACCTCCTCACGGAACTGCACGAGCTGGTGGATCTCGCGGCGGGGGGTCGGCTGCAGTTGCACGACGTGGTCACGCAGCGCGTGCCGCTGGAGGCGGCGGCAATCAACGGCGTGCTCGATGCGCTGGAAGCGGGTCGCGCACCAGTGCGGACGGTGGTCATCCCCTGAACGGGTGAAAGCCCTGTGCCTGCAGCCCCACAATGGGGAGAAAGAGCGGCGCAGGTAGATCGTCCCACCGGAACCAGTCCCACCGCTCGCATTTGTCCGGTTCGCATACGGCCGGATCCCCCGCGGGTGCCGTGGCCAGCAGGAACACCGTGACGTAGTGCCGGCCGCTCTCGGGGAACCAGTTGCTCGTCCAGGGCCCCTGCCCGTCAATGGAGACGGTCAGGCCCGTCTCTTCGAGCACCTCCCGTTGGGCACAATCGGCCACCGCCTCTCCCCACTCGAGATGGCCACCGGGGAACTGCCAGACGCCGTCGCCATGGGTGGCGCTGCGGCGGAGCCCCAGCAGCAGCCGGTCACCCCGCCGGACGATCACCGCCACCCCCACGCGCGGCAGGTCGAAGGGGGGCGCGGGACGGGGCGTGTGGCCCGTGGACACTTGCTGGAGCGGCATCGACCGGTGCATCCGATGTGGCGGAGAACTGCAAGGGAGCGGGTTGCTGGGGCCCGGTACGGGACCTAGCCTTTCGCAAGGTAGCACCGTCCGTACCCGTCTCCCGTACCCCGGGTCCATGTCCTCTCTCAGATACGCGGCGATCACCGGGTGGGGCGAAGGGCTCCCGCCCGCCGTCCTCACCAACGCCGACCTCTCCACCTTCCTCGACACGACCGACGAGTGGATCGTCCAGCGCACCGGCATGCAGGAGCGGCGGGTGTCGCACGTCTCGGCGATCGAGATGGCCACCCTGGCCGGCAAGCGGGCCCTGGCCTGCGCGGGCCTCACGGCGTCCGACCTCGAGCTCATCGTCTACGGTAGCTGCACACCGGATGAGCAGGTGCCCAACTCGGCCTCCGGGGTCCAGCTGGCCCTGGGCGCCCGGCGCGCCGCCGCGATGGACCTCAACACCGCCTGCACCAGCTTCCTGTACGGACTCTCCAGCGCCACGGCGATGATCCAGAGCGGGATGGTGAAGAATGCCCTCGTGATCGGCGTGGAGTACATCAGCCCGTTCATGGACTGGAGCAACCGCAACGTGGCCGTGCTCTTCGGCGACGGGGCGGCGGCCGTGGTGCTTGAAGCGAGCGACACCCCCACCGGGGTGATCGGTACCGTGCTCGGCTGCGACGCCGAGGCGCGGCAGGTGCTGCGCGTGCGCGGGATGGGGTGCAGCTACGTGCACCCGGATCTCCACTACGGCGACACGGCGTGGGACTTCGATGGGCAGGCGATCTTCAAGCGCGCCGTCCACGGCATGAGCGAGGCATGCGGCCGCGTCATGCGTGAAGCGGGGGTGACCGCGGCGGACATCGACCTCGTGGTGCCGCACCAGGCGAACCTGCGCATCATCGAAGCGGTGGCGAAGTACGCCGGCGTGCCGATGGAGCGCGTGATGCTCACCGTGCAGCGCTACGGCAACATGAGTGCGGCCACGGTGCCGGTGAGCCTCGTGGATGCGCTCAAGGAAGGGCGCGTGAAGCCGGGCAGCCTGATCCTCATGCCGGGGTTTGGCGGCGGGCTCACCTTCGGGGCGCTGCTGGTGCGGTGGGGCGAGCGGATTACCCCACTCGGCGCCACCGATGCCGAGCACCCGCCCGTGACGGGCAGCGCGCTCGACATGGTGAACGCCATTCGCGCCCGTCAGGACCCGGGCGGGCGGTCAAACGAGGCCCTCACGAACTCACGGTTCATCGAGACGCTGCTGCAGGGCACGCCCTGACGTATCCGGTCAAACGACGCCGGCCGCCCGGATGCCTCCGAGCGGCCGGCGTGGCGTTTCACCCCGCGCTGTTTACGGCCAGGGAAGCACGATCACCGGGAAGCGTGGCCGGGAGGCCGGCACGTCGGTTCCCTCGAGGAAGCGGGTGATGTCGTGGCGGGCTCCCACCACGTGGGCGGCCGCGGCGGCATCGGTGCCCATCATGCCGGCCAACCGCGCCTGCAGTTGGCGCACGTGCGTGATGGCGGTGGCGCGCACATCGGGCATGGCCTTGGCGTCACCGGCCAGGTCGAGGAGCACATCCAGGAAAGCGCGCTGCGTCGCACGCTGCACGGCCTTTTCGGCCGGTGAGGCGGCCGCTGGCGCCCCCCACGTGCGCGCGATGCAGGCGCGCATCACCTCGTCGAGGGTGAGCTGCCCGGCGTCACGGGCGGCAAAGAGCACGAGCCGCGCGGCCCGCTCCTTGTCGAGCAGGTAGCCGAAGACTTCGGTGGCGAGCCCACCGGCCAGCGTGACCGGATCGAAGGCGGTCCCGCCATAGCCGTCGGCCCACGTCTGATCGGTGTTGAACCCTGGTGGCGGCGGTGGAATGAGTGCCTGCACCCGCTCGGGGACGGTGAGCTCGCGCGGCGCCAGGGCCTCGAGGGCCACGGCCAGCGCCTTCTTCTGTTCGGCGGCCCCGATGACGCGCGTGGGGACCTGCCCGTCACCGCGGAGGGCGAAGGTGAAATCCATCCCGCCCACATACTTGGCCACCGCCTCCAGCGAATAGCGGTGGTGCAGGTAGACATGGGTGAAGCGCATGTTGAGCAGCGCCAGCGGTTCACCGGGCTGAATGGCGCGCTCGTCGAACTTGTCGATCATGATGCGCCGCACGGCGGCCGAACGCTTCACGGCGTCGAACGGGTCGCTCCCCTCCTCCCAGCGCGTGACGTACGGGGAGGAGGTGTTGAACCCGGCGTAGGTATCGTTGATGTAGCGGACGTTTCGCGCGATCCCGTCCTTCATGACGGCCGCGAGTCCGATCTGCTCGCTCGCCGCATCGGGGTACCAGCGGTAGCCGAGGTTGATGGCGAGCGAGTCCCACGCCCCGGGGCCGGTGCGGTAGGCGTTGCGGAGATCGAGCCCGCCGTCAGCGGTGGCCGTGATGAGCGGGAAAGGGTAGTCCATCACGCTCGAGCGCCCCTGCGTGGAGGCGATGTAGTTGTGCTGGAGCCCGAGCGTGTGGCCGATCTCGTGGGCGGCGTGCTGGCGGCGGCGCGCCATGGCGAAGACATCGGCTGCCACATTCGGGCCGGCCGAGCCGAACGCGGGCACCGTCCCGGCCCAGATGTTGTAGTCCACCAGCGAGCGCCAGGCATCCATGCGCACCACGGCGCGGAGGATCTCGCCGGTGCGCGGGTCGCTGTAGCTCGGGCCCACGCTTGGCCCCGGGCCGGTGCGGTGCACCCACATGAGCATGTTGTAGCGCGCATCCATCGGATCGGCACCGGCCGGCAGGTCGAGGACGCGGAAGGCGTTCTTGAAACCGGCCCCCTCGAAGACCTTGGCCCACCAGTTGCCCCCCTCGCGGAACGCTTCGCGATACGGGGCCGGAATGCCGGGATCGAGGTAATAAATGATGGGCGTGACGGGCTCCACCAGCTCGCCGCGCGCGTACGCGGCCGGATCCTTCGGGACGAGCCGCCAGCGGTTGATGAAGCCGGCGCGGTAGTCGCCGTCGAACCCTTCGGAGAGGTCGGCGTACTGCGTGCCGCCGTAGCCGAAGCGCGGGTCGTAGGCCCGCGGCCGATAGCCCTCCTCGGGGAGCGCCACGAAGGCGTGGTGCTCCTCGAAGGTCATCGCCCGCGGATCGGGTGCCACGCCTCCGCGCCCGCGCGGGGCCTGATCGCTCGTGAAGGTGAGGACGGCGTGGACTTCCACATTGCGCGGGAACGCCTTGGTGCGGGACGGCTCGATGTAGCTGCGCGAGGGATCCACGCGGTAGCCGGCGCCACCGGCGCCCGGGCCGCGCAGTCCGTCGGCCACGCCGTACGCGTCGGCGAGCAACAGTGACGAGGCGTCGACGGTGATCGTACCGGTGGAATCAGGTGAGCCTTCAATGGGGAACGACCCCACGATGCTGCGCGGAAACGCCTCGGCAGCGGCCCGCTGGTTGGCGGCATCCCCGGCTGGCGCGCGTACCCCCCAGTTGTCGCGCACGAGGAGCACGCGGGCGCCACGCCGCTCGAAGCGCACCAGGCCGCTTGGACCGGTCTGTCCGCGGTCGAGGCTCCCGGTCCCCAGCCCGGTGGTGAGCGTGACCATGTGCAGCAGGTCGCGATTCATCTGGGCGGCAGGAATCTCGAGGAGCGCGCGGTTGCGCGTCTCGTCAATGCGGACGCGGAGGAGGGGCGCGGCGGATTGCGCGGCAAGCGGGGCGGCGGCGGTCAGCGCCGTGAGGGCGCACGCGAGGACGGTCGGAATGAGTCGAGGCATCTGGTACGGCCTGGGGTGAAGAGGGAACAGCACGACGAGCAGCGATTGACGAGACGTTACCGACCGGGACGTGGCGCGATCGGCCACGGCGATCGAGCATCGCAAATGGGGAAACCGAGCCGCTCCATGAGGGCGCGATAATCGGCACGCCCCTTCAGCGGGTCGAGCAGCGGCTCACATCCGGGCGACATCACGGCGTTGGCCAGTGCGCCCTCCTTCACGAGACTCGTTTCGAGCAGGCGGACGGCCTCCTCGAGACGGTTCTCCACCAGCGCTTCCAGCAACCGGTCGTAGGTGGCGAGCAGCGAGGCGTCGGTCCCCCGCATGATGGCCTTGAGGGAATCGTACACCGCCCACTTGCCGGCGGCGGCGGCGGCTACCATGGAGCGCCCGAGTGCTCCACGTGGCGGCAACGCTGACGTTCGAGCGAGTTCGGTGAAGTAGAGGGCAGAATCCGGATTGATCCAGATGTACGCCATGGAGGCTCCCGCCACGCGCTGGATGAAGGCCGGGTCCAGCGCCGTCATGCGGGAGACGGCCCGACGGGCATCATCCCACCGGCGGAGCCCCATGTAGATCATCCCTTCGCTGTTCACCAGCGTGGCCGACTGCGGGTCGAGCTGACGCGCCAGCGTCAGCTGCTCCAGGGCCTCCGGCAACCGGCCCACGCCCGTGAGGTACAGGCCGTACCAGTGCGCCACCGTGGGGTTTCGCGGATCCACGCGGCGGACGGCCGCAAAGGCCGACTCGGCCCGGGCGAAGCGCAATTGACGGGCGGCCAGATACCCACGGGCCACCAGTGCATCCCCCTGAAGGGAGTCGATGGCGAGTGCGCGCACGATGGCGCGGTCCGCCGAGGGGAAGTTGACGCCGATCGTGGCGCGGCGATCGAAGTTGACCTGAAGGAGATACGCTTGGGCGAGTGCCCCCCACGCCCGCGCAAAGGTGGAGTCGGCGCGCAGGGCATCGGTGAAGTCCGTGATCGCCTGCCCGATCGGTGCGGCGCCCCGCTGCGCCATGTTGTACTTGCCGCGGAGATAGAGGTCGTAGGCGGCGGCATTGGTGGTCCCCCGCACATCAGGGGCAGCGGGCGATCCAGCTGCCGATCCAGCCGGCTGACCGAGGAGGCGCGGCGCCAACGCGGACACGATGGCGCGCGTGACACTATCCTGCACCTCGAAGACATCGCCAGAGGCGCTTTCGTAGCTGTCCGCCCACAACGCCTTGCCATCGCGCGTACTGGTGAGCTGTGCGGTGATCCGGACCCGCGAACCGGCGCGCCGCACGGTCCCTTCAATGAGCCCCTTCACGTCGAGGGCAGCGCCGATCTCGCGTGCCGGCACCGCCTTCCCCTTGTATGCGAAGGACGAACTGCGTCCCGCGAGCTGCAGGCCGTCGAGGCGGGCGAGCGCATGCGCCAGCTCGTCGGTAATGCCGTCGGAGAAATACTCCTCCTGCGGATCGCCCCCCACATTCACGAACGGGAGCACGGCCAACGTGGCAATGGGCTCGGGACCGGAAGCCGCCGCGGCACCAGACGCATCCTCGCGAGATCGCAGGGTCCAGAGTGAGAGTCCACCGGCCACCAGCAGCACGGCTGCCGCGAGCCCGGCGCGCGGCCACCACCGTGCAGCACGAGCGCCCCCCGCTTCGGCACCGGGAACGGGCGTGATCCGCGCGCTCATCAGCGCCGTCAGGGCATTGAGTACCTCCTGCATCGACCCCGGGCGCTGTTCCGGCGACTTCTCGAGGCAGCGGGCCACAAGGGCCACCAGCTCGGGGGCAAGCGCGGGCACCACGGTGTGCAGCGGGGCGGGGATCTCGGTCAGATGGGCCGCCACCAACGCCTGCGCCGTGGTCCGCCCGTCGAAGGGATGCCGACCGGCCAGCGCCTCCCACGCCAAGATCCCCCAGGCGTAGATGTCGGCGCGGTGATCGGTGGTCTGTTCCCCCATGGCCTGCTCGGGCGCCATGTACGCCGGTGTCCCGATGGACATCCCGACGGAGGTGAGCGTCCCGCCCGTGGTCGGGGTGAGCGCCGAGGCCGACAGCGCCTTGGCGATCCCGAAATCGGCGACCATTGCCGTCCCCGAGGAGAGGAGCACGTTCTCCGGCTTGATGTCGCGGTGCACGATGCCGTGCGCATGCGCATGCGCGAGCGCCTGAGCCACGTTGCGCAGGATGCCAAGCGCCTCTCCGGGATCGAGGGGTCCGCGCGACAGGGCCGCCCGCAGCGTTTCGCCGCGAACGAAGGGCATGGTGTACCAGGGGAGGCCATCGCGCGTCTCTCCCGCGGCCAGCACGGGGACGATGTGCGGCTCCTGCAGGGCCGCCACCAATCGGATCTCCCGCGTGAACCGGTCCACACTCAGCGACCGGGCCAGATCGGGGGCCAGGACCTTCACGACCACCTCCCGGCCGAGCGCCTCGTCGCGCGCCACATAGACATGCGACATGCCACCGCCGCCGAGCTCCCGGAGGAGCACCAGCGACGAGCCCAGCGATTCCTGCAGCGCAGCGCGCAGCGCGTCGGTCATCGGAGATGGCTGGTGGACCTGGCCGGTACGACGGGGGATGCGGGAGAAACTACGGTGGGACGAGAGGCGGACAAGGCAGATCGGCCTTCGAGAAGCATCCGGCTAACTTTCCTCGCATGCGCCCGCTCCCCGCCCTCCCGTCCCGTCCCCGGTCAGCCCCTGCATGGGCGCTGCTGGTCCCCTGGCTGGCCGCCTGGGTGATGGCCTGTGGTGGCGCGAGTTCCGTGCCCCCCACCACCAGCCCGGGATCCCCGACAACCCCGACTCCACCTACGCCCCCTGCGGCCCCGGTCATCACGGCCATTGGCGAGGCGACGCTGCTGGACGTGGCCACCTGGAACCTCGAGTGGTTCGGCGACCCGGCCAACGGGCCGTCCAACGAAACGCAGCAGGCAGCGAACATCCGGGCGGCCCTCGCGGGGGCAGATGTCGATCTGTGGGCCGTTCAGGAGGTGGTGAGTGCCACCGCGTTCCGGTCGCTGGTTGGTGCGCTCCCCGGGTATGCGGGCGTCCTCGCGACTGATCCCATAGTCACGGGCGGTGCTGCGGCGTACAGCGACTTCAACGACGCCGAGCAGAAGGTGGGGCTCATCTACCGGAGTGCGGTGGCGTCGGTGATGGGGGCCCGGGTGATTCTCACCGAGCGGGATTTCGACTTCGCCGGACGCCCGCCGGTGGAATTCCGTGTGCGCGTCACACTGGGGAGCGTGGTGGATACCCTCCCGGTGATCGTGCTGCATGCCAAGGCGGGGAGTGATGCGGCGTCGTATGCGCGGCGGGCCACCGCCGCCACGGCCCTCCAGGCGTGGGTGGAGCAGACGTATCCCACGCAGGCCGTCTGGGTGATCGGCGACTTCAATGACGACATGGATGTGTCGATCACCACGGGACAGCCATCACCATATGCGGCCATCGTGTCGGATACGCTGCGCTGGCGCGTTCCCACGAAGGCCCTGAGCGACGCGCGTCAGTCCACTACGGTCTCGTTCGCCGACGCGATCGACCACCACGTGGTCACCCGATCGGCGGGGCTCCGCTACGTACCACTCTCGGCCCGCGTCTGGCGGCTCGATTCGCTCATTCCGAACTACCGGACGACCACCACGGACCACTACCCGGTGGTGGCGCGCTATCATCCGCGATAACCAGACGGTCGTCTAGCCGCGCAGGCGCTCGGCCAAACCCGAGTGGCGCGTGGTGCCACGAGAGACGGCGGTCCGGAGCACGTCGGCCGAGCCGGCGATTGTAACCGATGCTCGCGCCCGGGTGACGGCCGTGTAGACCAGCTCGCGCGTGAGGTTGCGCACCGGCTCATCAGGGAGCACCACCAGCACGTGATCGAACTCCGATCCCTGCGCCTTGTGTACCGTCATCGCCCATGCCGTCTCCACGGTGGGGAGACGGGCCGGCGCAAAACGACGGACGCCTCCACCCGGGTCGGCGAAGAACACG
>Ga0315902_10007414_pt1 | contig 14988 bp, 10 predicted proteins | sample LakEriMetagenome_9_FD_203523 | JGI IMG/M metagenome (GOLD analysis project Ga0315902, IMG submission 203523) | Freshwater fungal communities from buoy surface, Lake Erie, Ohio, United States - Buoy 12 MA117 | ecosystem: Environmental > Aquatic > Freshwater > Lake > Lake biofilm | place: USA... | reverse complement strand
TCGGCCAGCCGGCGGACGAACTCGGGATCCTCGGCGATGCGGATGCCGTTGGTGTTGAGCATCACGTGGCGGATCGGTCGCCGTTTGGCCGCGGCGAGGATTTCCAGGATCTCGGGGTGGATCGTCGGCTCGCCCCCGGAGAGCTGCAGCAGGTCGGGCTCCCCCTCGCTGCGCACGAGCGCGTCCATCATCCGCTCGATCTCGGCCAGCGGCCGGTGGAGCGACCGCTGCGGCGACGAGTCGGAAAAGCACACCGGGCAGGTGAGGTTGCAGGCCTCGTTGACGTCGATGAGCGCCAGGCACGAGTGCTGCTCGTGGTCGGGGCAGAGCCCGCAGTCGTAGGGACAGCCGCGGTCGGTGTGCGTCTGGAGCACGAGCGGCCGGTCGCCCGGCTTGAGGTAGTCGTGGCACAGCCGCCAGTAGGCGGCGTCGGTGGAGACGAGCACCTTCTGCGGCCCGTGGGTGCGGCAGCGTTTGTGATAGAAGACCTGGCCGTCCTGAACGACGATCTTCGCCGGCACCAGCGCCAGGCACTCGCCGCACAGCGACGTCGTCTGGCCGAAGAACACGTACGGCGCCTGCCTCCGTGCGGTCGCGGTCATGGTCACTCCCGGGTTGGTGGGGCCGCGTCGATCCGCTGCGCGGCCCGGAACAGGGCGGCGGCAAGGAGGAGCGCCAGCGTCGCAATCACGGCGATCTGGAATCGGCCGTCACCGAGCAGCCACAGTGGATCGGCGGCGGGCGGTGGTGTCGCGATGACCGACTCCGCACCGAGTGTCGCGGGCGTCGCGACCACCCGGGCGGCGAGCGCGGCGCGGATGGCGGCCGTGTCGTACCGCGGCGCGGCGCGGTCGCAGCCGTAGGCCAGGCGGTAGACCCCGCCCGGCTCTGCCAAGAACACGATCTCGCGGGCTGGGCCGCGGGCCGTGACGCCAGTCACGGCGAGCGGCGGGCTGTCGCCGTCGTCGATCACGAGCTCGTACGTCTCCAGGCGGCTCTCCGGCAGCGGGACCGCGAGCTGCTCGCGGCGCAGGCCGGCGACGTCGATTCGCGTGATCGTGGCCGTGGCGATCGGCCTACCCGGAGGGCGTGGCCTGTCGCGGTCGGGCTCGGCCGGCCGCTCCACCGTCAGCATGCGGCTGAAGTTCCGGGAATCGGTCAGGATCGTGAACTCGGTGACTGGCTGCCGGCGGGCGTCGACGGTGATCCGCGTCGCCCGCTCGTCGGGCCCGCGGACGACGCGAAAGCCGCCGATCACACGATCCTCGAGCACGGCGGCCGCCCCCTTCTCGACCTCAACGCCGTACCAGAACTCGATGCCGTCGATGCGAAACGGCCGCCGCTCGACGACCGTCTTTTCCCGGATCTCGCGCTCCGCCCCCGCGGCAAGCGTCCGCGTGAGCTCCATGAGCCGCGACTGCTGCTCCTGCGTCACGTCGCCGATCACGATCCGGTAGCGGTCGCCACGCCGCCCGCCCCGCACGACGGGCAGGGAAATCGAAACGTCGCGGACGTCGAGGAACCGTGCGTAATCGTAGATCAGGGCATCCTCGACGAGCGTCTCCCAGCCACCGTCGTCCGCCAACCGGGCGACGGTCACCCGGTGCTCGAAGTCGTGCAGCGGCGTCAGCAGCGCGAACCCTTCCGGCTCGATGTGGTCGTGGCCGTCGCCGAGCGCGACCGTCACCTCCAGGCTCCCGTCCGGAAGCGGCTTCGCCTCGGCGACGACGGCCCGGGCCCGCCGCTCCACCTTCCCACGGTTCGTCGTCAGCATGTCCCGCACGACGTGGGGAATCTCGTCGCCCTTGGCGTCCAGGATTCGCAGGTCGCCGTAGCCGTCGGCGGCGGCGGCATGGACGTCGGCGTCGAGCCGCACTGCGACCAGGCCCGTCGCCTCGATGGCCGGCAGCACGAGCGGCTTTTCCCGCCGCCCGGCGTCGGCCGCCTCGGCGTCCGCGGCGACGAGCAGCGCCGCGGCAAGCAGGATCGCATCCCAGCGGCTCATGGCGCAGCGTCTCCGTCGGCCTCGAGCGTGAACTTCTCGCGATACTTCAGGTACACGAACGAGCCGGCGATGAGCAGCAGCCCGAGGATGATGAAGGCCACGATCCGCCAGAAGGTGTCGAGGCTCGCAAGGTCGTGGAGGAACACCTTTCCCGAGACGATCGCGAACAGCCCGAGCCCGGCCCACCGCAGCGGCCCGACGTTGCGGGCGATCCCCGCCAAGACCAGCGCGAGCGCGAACGACGCCCACACGATCGACACGCCGCCGGCCCGCAGGCCCGGATAATAGGCGGCCAGAAACGAGTTCGCCTCCAGGGTCAGGTAGGCGAAGAGCGTGCCCAAGCAGGCGACGGCCAGCAGCGGCCGGGCCTCCGCACCGGCCCGGGGCCGGCCCGCCACGGCATAGGCCACCGCGAGGAAGGCGATCACCGCCCCGAAATCCAGGGCCCGGAGCCCGGCATCGAGTGCCGAGTATCCAGGGCCGGCCACGAGCCGCTCGTCCACGCCCCAGGCGGGCAAGTCCCAGGTGAAGAGTTTCAAAAGCACCGCCACGGCCACACAGCCGGCGAGGGCCAGGGCCGTGCGCTCGCCGCAGACCGCAAACCGCGCGAGGAAGATCGCCCCGATGCCGAGCCACACCAGCGAGAGCAGCGGCAGCCGGGCCGCCGGGAAGAAGAAGTCCGCCGTGCGATCGACCTCCAGGTGCACGTAGAACAGCAGGGCCGCGATTCCGGCGAGCCACACCAGCGGCACGACCCAGGCGTCGCCGCGATCCGCCGCCGCAGGCCGGTCGGTCTCGCCGTCTGCCCGCCGCGCCGGCCGACCCAGCAGCCGGGCCGCCACGCCGAAGGCCGCGATCGGCACGCCGAAGGCGACGACACGCTCGGCGAGCAGCCGCAGGTAGCCCGAGGCCGGCAGTTCGGCGGCGGCTGCCGCCACGCTGCCGCCGGGGAGGAACGTGCGGCCGAGATCGAGCGTGCACAACCGCACGAGCACGATGCCGAGCAGCGTGAGTGCCATGCGTCGCACGATGCCGCTCTCCAGCCGCTCGGCCATCCACAACAGCACCACCGCCTGGATCGCCCAGCTGGCCGTGACCCACTGCCGCGAGAGCACCAGCGGCATCGTGACGGCGACGAACGTGGCGGCGAGGCCGAGGAAGGAGACGAGCAGGCCGCGGTCGACGCCCCCGCGACGGAGGAAGCGGAGCACGTGCAGGGTGTAGAACGCGGCCAGGCCGAGCGTGACCAACGCCACCTGCCGCCGGCCGAAGGCGTCGTCCACCATCCAGAAGGAGATGCCGAAGAAAACGGCCGCGTTGGCGAACAGGGCGAGGAGGTCGAGGACCGTCGCGGGGGCACCGCGCACGACCTTGTAGAGAAAGGTCATCGTCGAGAAGAGCACGAAGAATCCGACGACGAACGGATAGACCTCGCGAAACTGGCTCGTCTCGTACCGCACGAGCGCCGCCGGCACCAGGCACCAGGTCGCCAGGAACGCCAGCAGGTTGACCAGCGGCCAATTCCGCCAAAAGCAGATCGCCAGCACGCCGCAGCCAAGCACGAGCAGGTAGCCGAACAGCACCGGCAGGTTGGGGTCCGCCGCCGTGAACATCAGCGGCGTGCCGTAGCCGCCGATGATCCCGAGCACGGCCACGAGCATCGAGTCGAACCGCACCGCGATCCCCCCCGCCAACACCGTGACAGCGGCCATGAGGGTGAAGGCCGTGACGACGTCGACGAGCCCGAACAGACGGTGGGCCGCGAAGACGCTGAAGTACAGCGTGGCGAGGCCGCCACCCAGAAACCCCTGGCCGAGGACTCCGTAACGGCCGCCGAGCAGCCGCGTGCCGAGGATCAGCATCGCGAGCCCGGCCGCGGCCGAGAGCGCTACGCGAGCCTGTGGCCCGAGCAGCCCGCGGTCGATCGACCACTTGAGGAAGAACCCGATGCCCACGACGAGGACGACGATCCCGAGCCGCAGCAGCCACTGGCTCGCGACCGCGTACTCCGTGGAGACGCCCGCGGGGATGTGGTCCTCGCCGACGATGATCCAGTTCCAGATCCTGCGGAGCGTGTCGCGGGCCGCCGCCTCGAAGCGGCTCGGAACCGCGCGGGGCAAGGGATGCCGTGGCGGCGCGACGGGCCGCGCCGCTGCCGGCACCGCCGCGGGAGCGGGCAGCACGGCATCGAGTTCGGCGGCCACACGATCCGGACGCCCGGACGCCAACGGGTCAACCGGTGGCTTGGCGGCCGCCACCGATGGCAGCGGCGGCGGCTCCACGACCGGCACGGGCGCGGGCGTCGGGCCCGGGCCGACGGACTCGGCGGCCGGCGACACGATCACGTCCGGCAGGCCGAGGCCTTTCGGTTCATCGCGACGGGCGAAACTCGCCGCCAGCAGGGCGTCCATCTGCCGCTGCCGCTCGAGCAAGGTGCGCTGCGCGTCCTTGATTTCGCGCAGCAAGCTGGTCATGCGGACCACGAGCGCACCGAGCACGATGATCGCAAACGCACAAAACTCGCTCATCGCCGACCGCCAGCCTCCCTCGAGTCCACTGCCATCCCGTGGTCCAGGAGTCTACCCACCCGCCCGCAGGCCCGCGGGCACCAGGGTCCGCTCCAGGACGTCGCAGCCCGCCTGGATCAGCAGCGCCAGCACCGCGGCGGGCACCGCGCCTTGCATGAGCAGCCCCGCGTCGGCGCGGCGAATCCCGGCCAGGATCGCCTCGCCGTAGCCGCCGGCGCCGATCAGGCCGCCGATCGTGGCCGTGCCCACCGCGATCACCGCCGCCGTCTTGATGCCCGCGAGGATCGACCGCGAGGCCAGCGGCAGTTCCACGAGCCACAGCCGGGCCCGGGCGTCGAGGCCGAGCACCTCGGCCGACTCGCGGAGGTGCGCCGGAATCCCCGCCAGCCCGTTGAACGTGCCGCGAACGATCGGCAGCAGGCCGTAGAGAAACAGCGCCACGACGGCCGGTTTCCAGCCCAGGCCCACGAGCGGCACGAGGAACACGAGCACGGCCATCGACGGGATCGTCTGCAGGATGCCGACCACGCCGAGAATCCCTGCGGCCAGCCGCGGCCGGCGATGGGCGTAGATTCCCAGCGGCACGGCGACGGCCACGGCCGCGACGAGCGACGCGGCGACGAGCGCCAGGTGCTGGAGCGTGGCCCGCCCCACATCGCGGGCCACGATCAGCCAAGCGGGCGTCGTGTCGTCGGCCACGTCCCAGCCGAACCGCTCTCGCAGGAACGTCGCCGCCGTGGCCCGCTCCGACTCGCCGTCGAGCCGCACGCGGGCGTTCATTTCGCGCATCGCGTTCGGACCGATCGCCCCCTCGAGCTTCCCGAGCGTCGCCAAGAACGCCGGCGCCCGCGTGACGAGGTCAACGCGATACATCACGAACGCCTTGTATTCGCGGAACACGCCCCGGTCGTCCCGCAGGATCCGCAGTTCGTGGGCGCGAACCTCGGGGTCGGTGGCGTAGAGGTCCGTGACGGCGACGTGCCCGCTCTCCAAGCCGCGGTAGGCCAGGGCGTGGTCGAGCACCCGCGGATGCTGCCGCAGGCCGTAGGCGTCGCGGATCGCCGGCCAGCCGTCGGCCCGGCGCACGAACTCGTCGCTGCATGCGATGGCGAGGTCGCGGCCCGCGAGGTCGGAGATCGTCTCGATGCCCGCCGCGGCGGCCGCCGCCTCCTTCATGCCCAGCGCGTAGGTGTTGTCGAAACCCAGCGGGGCGGTGCGGGCGAGGCCCCGTCGGGCGAGCGCCTGCGCGACGTCCTCCGGGCTGCGGACGGGCTCGGCGCGGAGGATCTCCCGCTCCAGCGTGCCGCTGTACTCGACGTAGCAGTCGATTTCACCGCGCTCGAGGGCCGCGAACACGATCTGCGTGCCGCCGAGCGCCGCCCGATGCTCGGCCGCCACGCCCGCCTGCCGCGCGACGCCCGCGAGCACCTCGCCAAGCACGATGCCTTCCGTGAACGGCTTGGAGCCGATCCGCACGACAGGGCTCGCCGCGGGGGCGGCGGCCGCGATCGGCGCCGTCATCGTCGCGACCAACAGAGCCGCGGCCAGGATTCGGCTCGGCAACGGGTGAATCTTCATCCAACGTATCCAAGAGCATCGGGCGAACGTTTTCAAACTGAACGAGGTCACGGGAGGGGTTGCCCACGCCCCAGGAGCCGGCGTGGCTGACCAGCGGAGGCATGGATGCCGAAGCGCAGGCAGCCTCGAGAGAGCGGATGCCACGATGGCATCCGCGAACGTCCGGCGATGGGGCGTGGGCAGCCCCGACCTACGAACGGTACACGAATCAACGACTGTCCTTCTCACGCGCGCGGTCACGATGCATTCCTCCCTTCGCCGCCCATCAGTCCCGGGAATCGCTGGGCAGACACGAACCGCCGCACGAAGTCATCGGCCGGGGCATGGATCAAGTCGTCGAGTGTGCCGCGTTGCACGATGCGGCCGTTGCCCAGCAGCAGCACCTCGTCGCCGAAGAAGCCCGCCTCGCCCATGTCATGGGTCACCATGACGACCGTCTTGCCCGTGTCGCGGAAAATCCGCCGCAGGTCTTCCTGGAGGTCGTATCGCACGAGCGGATCAAGGGCCCCCATCGGCTCGTCGAGGAGAATCGCCGCAGGATCGAGCATCAGCGCCCGCATGATGCCCAACCGCTGCCGCTGGCCACCCGAGAGCTGGGCCGGAAAGCGATCGAGCGCGGCCTCTGGCAACCGCGTGAGGGCGGCGAGCTCCGCGATCCGGGCGGTGATCCGCGATGCATCCCAGCCGAGGTGCCGCGCGAGGAGGCCGACGTTGTCGCGGCCGGTGAGATGCGGAAACAGGCCACCGTCCTGGATCACGTAGCCGATCCTCCGTCTCAGGTCTGCCATCGAGGCGGCCTCGAGCCGCCGGCCGTCGATCGTCACCGTGCCCTGGTCGGGCGTGACGAGGCCGACGAGCATCCGCAGCAGCGTGCTCTTGCCGCAGCCGCTGGGGCCGATGAGCACCGTCGTGCGGCCGCGGGGAACGGCGAGCGTGGTGGGCTCGAGCACCGTCCGGCCGCCGAACGCCTTGGCCACGTTTGCCAGGCCGATCATCGGCACATCCGCGGCAGACGCCGCGGCCGCCCCGTGGGGCCCGCGGTGGGGCGGTCGTGGCTGGGTAGGGATCGCGGTCACGGTGTATCCTGCCGACGGTACAGCCCGCGTCTGGCGGGCCGTTCCCCGGATCAGGCGACCGCCCGATCCGGATGTCACGCGGCTTTTTTCGGAACCCCGACCGCCGCCGCAGGCGGCCCCGGGCCCCCCCACCCTAGAGAGGACACCATCCATGGCGGAACTCACCCGCCGCCTCGACCGGTTTCACTTTCCCGGGATGTGCGTCAACTGCCGCGCGCCGACTGATTTCGCCTGTCCGATCATCGCCTGGAACGGCTTCGACTTCCTGCTCGCGCGGTCGATCGTCTGGGCGGAGGTGCCTGTTCCGGTCTGCGATGCGTGCCGGAGCCGCCGGGTGTGGGCCGGCAGGATCGCCGGGGCGGCGATCGCGGCCTGGAGCGGACTGTTGATAGCGACGGTGGCCATGCTCTGGAGACCTGCTCGCGGCAGCCTGAATGAGGCGATCACGCTGGCCGCAACGGCCGGCCTGGTGGGCTCACTGTGGTACGCCCGCAATCGGATGCGTCGCGACCTCGACGGATTCATGCTCGGCGTGTGCGGCAGGGGGGTCAAACCGGCGACGAACGAGGCGACGCTCTGGTTCCGTGATCCCCCGCCCCCACAGGACGACTTCGGGCCGGGACGCGGTGGTCGCTCGACCTTGCATCCGGCCGCTGCGGCGGGTTACGCGGAACTGACTCGGCTGGAGGAGCAAGCCACCGCGACGCTGTTCGCGGGCCACCGCGTTCCGGCGTTGGCCAGACTGGAGGCCGAGGACTTTCGGCTCCAGGCCGGGTTGCGCTGGCTCGTCCTCGCCGTGGGCCTGTTCACGCTCGTGGGGACGTGGTACTCGTTTTACAGCCGCAACGCCATGGCCGTCGAGGAACGGGGACTGCGGTCCGACATCATTATGGCCGGGGCGGGACTGCTGCTGGTGGGGCTCGGAGGCTACACCATCGATCTGGCGGGAGACCGGATCGTCCGTTCACTCTGGGGGCTGCGCAAGCCACTCGATCGGACGACGACCACGATCCGAAAACACGACCCGAACGGCCTGCACCTCGTCGATGGCCACGGCGTCCGCTTGTGGGTCACCAAGCACATCATGAATTACGACCGCCTTCTGGCCGAGTGCCAGTTGCGCACGGACGTGCTCTCTGCCGGTGAACGTCACGGTCCTTGAGGTCTCACGGCCCGCTCGGTGCCCTGGCATGTCGAACACTCAACCTTTTTCGTCGGCCTCCCAGCCCGCCGCTCCCGCGGGCGACGCCACGCGGATCGCGGGCTGGCTGGCCGCGGCCCGGGCCGGCGACGCGGCGGCCCGCGACCGGCTGTTCGGTGCCTGCCGGAGCTTCGTCGCCACCGCCGCCCGGTTTCATCTCCAGCGCCGGCTGCAGGCCAAGGTCGATGCCTCGGACGTCGTGCAGCAGTCGCTGCTCGAGGCGCATCGCGGTTTCGACGGCTTCGCGGGGGAGACGCCGCAGGAGTGGCTCGCCTGGCTGAAGCAGATCGTGGCGCACAACGCGTTCGACGCCGCCAAGCGCTACCGCGGCACCGCGAAACGTGACGCCGGCCGCGAGGTGCCGCTGGCCGCGCACGACGACGCGTCGCACGGCTGGCACGAGCCGCCGATCGACCCCGCCTCATCGCCGAGCGGGCGGGTGATTCGGTGGGAGCAGGAACTGCTGCTCGCCGCGGCGATGGAGGCGCTGGCCGACGACCACCGCGAGGTGCTCTTCCTGCGGAACATCGAACGGCTGCCCTTCGAGGAGGTGGCCCGGCGGATGGGCCGCTCGAGCGGAGCCTGCCGGATGCTGTGGATGCGGGCCATCGCCGCCCTCAAGGAGCGGCTGCCCGCGGAGTTTTCCAGCGCCGAGGCGACGCCATGACGGCCCCTGACGAGCGGACCGGCGACGCGACGGACGTCGATCCCGACTTCCTCGATCGTTACCTGGCGGCGATCCAGGGGGGCGACGCGGCCGCAGAGCGTCGTCTGCTCGCCACCTGCCCCGCCCTCGCCGCGTGGACGGCCTGCCTTCGCGGGCTCGACGACCTGGCATCGACCGTCGCTCCCGAAGCGGCGTCGGCGCTGGCCACGGACTCGCTCGCGGGCCGGCGGTTCGGGCCGTTCGTCGTCGGCGACGAGCTCGGCCGCGGCGGAATGGGTGTCGTCTACCGGGCCCGGCACGCAGGACTCGGCCGCGACGTGGCCCTCAAACTGCTCGCCGCCGGGGCATACGCCACGGCCGAGCAGCGGCGGCGGTTCGTGACCGAGGCCCGGCTCGCGGCCCGCGTCCGCCATCCCGGCGTCGTGGCGATTCACGACGCCGGCGAACTCGACGGCCAGCTCTACTTCGCGATGGACCTGGTCGCCGGCGACGACCTCGCGGCCCGCCTCCGGGCCGGGCCACTGCCGCCGCGCGACGCGGCCTCCACGATCGCGACGGTAGCGCGGGCCGTGCAACACCTCCACGACGCGGGCATCCTCCACCGTGACCTCAAGCCCTCGAACGTGCTCCTCGACACCGCGGGCGCGCCGCACCTGGCCGACTTCGGTCTCGCCCGCGACGCGGCCACGGACGACGGCGTGACCGCCACCGGCACGCTGCTCGGCACGCCGGAGTACATGGCGCCCGAACAGGCCGCGGGCCGCGTCCGCGGCATCGACGCCCGCACCGACGTCTACGGACTGGGCGCGATCCTTTATGCACTCCTCACCGGCCGGCCGCCGTTCGGCGGCGACACCCACATGCTCGTGGTGATGAACGTCCTGGAGCGGGAGCCGGTGCCGCCGCGCCGGCTGAACCCGCGGGTGCCCGCGCCGCTGCAGCGGATCTGCCTGCGGTGCCTGGAGAAGGATCCCGGGCGTCGCTACGCCTCGGCCGCCGCCGTCGCCGCCGACCTCGAGTCCTGGCTGCGTGGCGACCGCATCGCCCCGCCTGGCGGCGGCCCGCTGCACCGCCTGGGCCGCGTGCTGCGGCGCTACCCCGCCGCCGGCTTCCGCCTGGCCGGCATCCTCGGCACGCTCGCCGTGGTCGCCACCCGGATGCTCGTCGATCCGACGACCGTCGCCTTCTATCGCCCCGTGGCCTTCGGCCTCGCGTCGTGGGCCGCCTGCGCCGCCGTCTGCGAATGGCTCGGCATCCGCCGGCTTGCCCTGCGCCAAACGGGCATCGCGTTCGTGATCACCGACGCGGCGTTCGTGACCGCGCTGCTGGCCCTCGTCGGCGGCGCGGAAAGCCCGCTGGTCGCCGCGCATCCGGTGCTCGTCTCCGCCGCCGGCCTGTGGCTCGATCGCCGTCTCGTGCGGATCGCGGCGGCGGCTTCACTGGCGGGCTACGCGATCCTGCTGGCGACGAGCCCGGCCGGCTTCCGCTGGAACGTGGCCGCGATCGTGGCGCTACTGATCGTCTGCGCGGCGGCGATCGCCGACTTTCAGGTCGGCCGCCTTCGCCGCGGCTGACGCCATCAGCAGCCGAAGACGCGGCGGGCGTTTGCGGTGGTGGCGGCTGCGAACGCGTCGAACGGCTCGCCCCGGGCGAGCGCCAGGCAGCGGGCCGTATGCACTACGTTCGCCGGCTCGTTCCGCTTGCCGCGGAGCGGCTCTGGCGACAGGAACGGGCTGTCGGTCTCGACGAGCAGCCGCTCGAGCGGCACCGTCTTCGCCACGTCGCGAAGCGCTGCAGACGAGCGGAAGGTCACCATCCCCGCGAAGCCGAGGTGGCAGCCCAGGTCCAACGCCTCGGCCGCCTCGGCCGCCGTGCCGGTGAAGGCGTGGAGCACCGGCCGCACCGGGCCGCGGGCGACGGCCGCGCGGAGCATGTCGAGCACGTCGCGGATGCTCTCGCGGGTGTGGATCACGACCGGCAGCGAGAGCCGCTGGGCCAGCCGCAGGTGGCGGTCGAACGAGTCGCGCTGCATCTCCGGCGGGGCCGTCGTGCGATACCAGTCGAGCCCGGTCTCGCCGATCGCGGCCACGCGGCCCCCCTCGGCGAGCCGCACGATCCGGTCCCACTCGCCCGGCTCGGCCTCGGCCACGTCGTTGGGATGGATGCCCGCCGCCGCAACGACGCCCGCCTCACGGGCGGCCAGTTCCGCGGCCGCCTCGCTGTCGGCGGCCCGCGTGCCGATCACCGTCATCCGCGTCACGCCCGCGGCCCGCGCGCGGGCCAGCACGTCGGGAAGTTCGGCCCCGAACCGCATCGGGTCGAGGTGGCAGTGACTGTCGAAGAGGTGATGCATGTCGGTTCGCTCGTGCTATCCGCCGCGCACGTCACAAAAAGCCCCCGGCGGAAGCCGGGGGACTCCGGGTGAAAGGACCTTCCCGGTTGCCATGCGATGTGGGTTTGGACAAGGGAAATTGCGTGCCATCATCCGGCATGGACGGCAGAGTGGTTTTCATGCCCGGAGTCCCCGGGTTTCCACCCGGGGCTTCTTGCGCGGGGTGCGGGAAAATCGCCGCTGATTTCCCAGCACGACTCGCGACCGCCGCTACAGGCCCTTGGCGTCCACGAGGCCGGCGCGGCTCTTGGCGAGCAGTTGGCGGAGCTGTTCGCCGTGACGCCGGTTGGTCTGCACGGCCTCGCGAGCGAGTTCGACGGCGGTCGTGTCGTCGCCGGCGACGGCCACGACCGACTCGCAGGCGGCGGCCTGGGCGTCGAGCGCATGGATCAGCCGGGGCAGCAGGCTCTTCAGGTCGAGGTCGTGCAGCGCCGTGAAGGAGAGCGGGTAGGCCGTCCGTGGAGCAGCCACCTCTCGCTCGGCGAGCACCGTGCCGGCCCGGTCGAGCAGGCTCTTGTGGTCGCCCACAAGATCGGCGAGCGCCAGCTTGATCTCCTCCGGGCCGGGATAGGACCAGATGCCGGAATCGGAAACGTACATCGCCAGCGACGATTCGAGGGCGGAGACGAGGCGGCGGAGTGGATCGGCGGCGGGCATGGTCGGGTTTCCCTAACTGGCGAACGTGCCGGCGAGCTGCGCCGCCGCGTACAGCCCGGACCAGAACAGGCCCAGGATCACGACCGGCACCGCAAACGCCGTGACCACCGCGCCCGGCAGGGAGACGAGCGGAAACGCCTCGCCGACCCGCTCGGACGGCGGCGGATCGAACGTCATCACCTTGAGCACCCGCAGGTAGTAGAACAGGCTGATCACCGTGTTCACGCCGCCCACCACAAGGAGCACGAGCATCAGCGGCTTCTCGGCCCCCGCCTTGATCGCCTCGGCCAGCGACGAGAAGACGAGGAACTTGGAGACGAATCCCGCCAGCGGCGGCAGGCCGATGAGGCTCACGAGCACGACCGTCGTGGCGACCACGATGCCCGGGCTGGTGCGGACGAGGCCCGCGTAGGCGGCGATCTCCTCGCTCCGCAGCCGGTTCCGCAACAGGGCCACGATCGCGAACGCCGCGAGGTTCATGAACAGGTAGGTGGCGAGATAGAAGACGAGCGCCGCCACCGCGCGGCTGGCACCGGCGGAGCTCACGCCCATCAGCGCCACCGCAGCCGCCGCGCCCATCATCAGGTAGCCGGCGTGGGCGATCGTCGAGTAGGCGAGCAGCCGCTTCATGTTCGTCTGCCCGTAGGCCGCGAGGTTGCCGAGCGTGCAGGTGACCGCCGCCATCAGGCCGATCACGTAGACCAAGAAGTGCCGCACCTCGCCGGCGCCCGCGGCCGCAGCGGCTCCCGCGGCGTCGGTCGCACCCAGACCGAAGGCGAGCCTCAGCAGCAGCGCCACGGCCGCCGCCTTGCTGGCCACCGACAGGAACGCCCCCACCTCGGCCGCCGCCCCCTCGAACACGTCGGGGCACCAGAAATGGAACGGCACGGCGGAGAGCTTGAAGGCCAGGCCCACGGCCACCATCAGGCCGCCGAGCGCGAGCACGAGCACCTCGCCACCGGCCCCGCCCTCGCCGACGATCCGGGCGAGCTCACCCGCCAGGCTCGGCAGGTGGCACGTGCCCGTAACGCCGGCCAAGAGGCTGATGCCGTAGAGCATGATGCCCGCGGCGCCGGCACCGTACACGGCGTACTTGAGCCCCGCCTCGGAGGCCGCCTTGCGGCCCTTGAGGATCGCGGCCAGGGCGTAGGAGGGAACGCTCGCCATCTCCACGGCCATGAACACCATCAGCAGGTGGTTCGCCGACGCCATCAGGCACATGCCGAGGGCGCCGCCGAACACCAGCGTGTAGAAGTCGGCGCCGTCCTCACGATCGGGAATGCCCGACACCTTCGTGAACAGGACATAGAGCACGAGGAACCCGGCCAGCAGCAGGCGGATCGCCGCCGTCAACGCGTCGAACACCAGCAGGCCGCCGAACAGTTCCTGTCGACCCGGCGCGGCCGTCGCGTCGACGAGATTCCAGGGCGAGCCGGGCAGGCCCCGCAGGTCGCTCCAGGCGTACCAGAGCGCGAAGCCCGCGCCGCCGAGGGCGATCAGGGCCGAGTCGGCGTTCCGCAGCACCGGCAGCATCCGGCACAGCAGGAGGAGCACGATCGTCGCCGCGATGGCCAACTCGACGCGAAACAGCGGCAGCGACACGGCGAGCGTGTCGGTGATCGCGCCGGTGATGAGGGATCCGATTTCCACGGTGCAGCGGTTGGGGTTCGAGGGTCAGCGGGCCGCGGGGGCGGCCGGGGCGGAGGCGAGCGCGGGCTGGGCGGCCGGGGCGTCGGGACGCACCCGCCGCGTCCAGTCGGCGAGCGTCTCCACCTGCCGGTTCACCGACGGGGTGACGTAGTTGAAGATCAGCTGCGGCCCCACGCCGAAGAGGATCGCGAAGAACACCAGCGGCACCGCGATCGACAGCTCGCGGCCGGTGATCGGCGTCAGGTGATCGCCGTGCGGACCCTTGTACTCGGCACCGAGGTACACCCGCTGGATCGCCCACAGGATGTAGCCGGCGGTGAGGATCACCGTGAATGCCGAGATCACGGCCAGCACGCGGCTGTAGTTCCAGCTGGAGAGCGTGACGAGCACCTCGCCGATGAAGCCGCACAGCCCCGGCAGGCCGAGGCCGGCGAAGAACACCGCCACGGCGAGGCCCGAGTAGACGGGCATGCGGTTGAAGATCCCGCCGAACTCCTCGAGGTTGCGGTGGTGCACGCGGTCGTAGAGCACGCCGACCATGAAGAACATGCCGGCCGACGAGATGCCGTGGGCGAGCATCTGGAACATCGCTCCGTTCACCCCCTGGGCCCAGGCGTCCCAGCGGAACTCGTTGCCCGCCACCGCGCTCCACACGCCGAGGCCGAGCATCACGTAGCCCATGTGGCTCACGGAGCTGTAGGCCACCATCCGCTTGAAGTCCTTCTGGGCCAGCGCCGCGAAGGCGCCGTAGACCATCGAGACGACGCCCAGCCCGCACACGAGCCAGGCCAGCGTCAGGCCGGCCCCCGGACAGATCGGATAGCAGATCCGGAGGATGCCGTAGCCACCGAGCTTGAGGAGCACACCGGCGAGGATCATCGAGATCGGCGTCGGGGCCTCGACGTGGGCGTCGGGCAGCCAGGTGTGCACCGGCACCACCGGCACCTTGATCACGAAGCCGATGAGCAGGAGCAGGAAGGCCCAGGTCTCCAGCGACATGCCCCACAGGTTCACCGCCGCGAACGGCGACTGGGGCAGCTGGCCGAGCTGCGCCAGGGCGAGGAGGTTGAAGGTGTGCACCGGATCCTTGGCCGTCTTGATGGCGTTCACGGCGTCGGCCGCGGCTGCGGCGTCGAGGCCGGGGGCGATCACATGGGCCGCCTGGAGCTGCTCGGGCGACAGCTGCCGCAGGTCGCTCGTGAAATACAGCATCAGGATCGCGAGCAGCATGAGC
>Ga0315902_10007413_pt1 | contig 14988 bp, 9 predicted proteins | sample LakEriMetagenome_9_FD_203523 | JGI IMG/M metagenome (GOLD analysis project Ga0315902, IMG submission 203523) | Freshwater fungal communities from buoy surface, Lake Erie, Ohio, United States - Buoy 12 MA117 | ecosystem: Environmental > Aquatic > Freshwater > Lake > Lake biofilm | place: USA... | reverse complement strand
CGGCCGGCGGCGGCGGATCGCCTCGACATCCACGCAGGCCGCAACGAGGGCGACGTGTGCCGCGGCACCGTCGTGCTCGATCACACGGCCGTGGGGGGTGCCGCTCGCCAGCGACGGCATGCCTGGCGGCAGCGACTCATAGGTGGCGAGCACGGCGCCGCCCGCGTCGGCCGTGAGCACCCGTCCCGCCGCGGAAAAGAGTTTGAGGCCGTTGTAGCGGGCCGGATTGTGGCTCGCCGAAATCTGCACACCGCCGGCGGCGGCGCGATCGCGGACGACGACGCCGATCGTGGGAGTGGCCGCAGCGCCGCAGTCGACCACGTCGCGGCCGAGCGCGGTGAGGTGGCTGGCGATCGCGGCGGCGAGCATCGGCCCGCTCTGCCGGCCGTCGCGGCCGACGACGACGGGGCCCGGCGGCAGCGTCGCGGCGAAGGAGTGGACGTAGCGGACTGCGACCTCGGGCGTCAGCGTGGCACCGACCACGCCCCGGAGGCCCGACACGCTTACGATCAACGGTTCATCGTGGGAGGCTGGGTGGCTCATCAGGGCCGCAGTATAAAAGCCCACGTCACGATCTGCTCCAGCCGCCCGCCCTGTCCCGGAGAATCGCCATGGTTCAGCAGTCTCCCGCCGCTGTCGCCCGCCTCCTCGACTCGATCGCCGCTGCTCGTGCCGCGGGCACGATCACCGAGCATTCGGCCGCCACCATGCGCGATTGGCTCACGCAGCCTCGTTACGGTGAGTTTGCCGGGGAACTCGCGGCCCGGATCGAGAAGGGCCTTTGGAAGGAACTCGACGACGCCTTCTGGACCGTGATTCCGTTCGGCACCGGTGGCCGCCGCGGCACGATGTATCCGGTCGGCTCGAACGCGATCAACGACCGCACGATCGGCGAGAGCGCCCAGGGACTCGCCGACTACGTGCGAAGCACGCTGCCGCCTGGCCAGACGCCCACCTGCGCGATCGCCCACGACACCCGCCACCGCTCCGATCATTTCGCCCGGCTCTGCACGGAGGTGCTCCTCGCCGCCGGCTTCAAGGTGTTTTTCCTGCGGGGCGTTCGCAGCACGCCGGAACTCTCGTTCGCCGTCCGCTACACCAACAGCATCTGCGGCATCATGGTGACGGCGAGCCACAACCCGCCCACCGACAACGCCGTGAAGGTCTACTGGGCCGGCGGCGTGCAGGTGCTTCCGCCGCACGACAAGGGGATCATCGACCGCGTGATGAAGGTGGAGGCGGTCACACGGCAGCCGTTCGACGAGGGTGTAGCCGCCGGTCGCGTGGTGTTCGTCGAAGACGAGGTCGATGCCGCATTCGTGAAGGCCGTGCTGCTCCAGTCGGCCCCCGGCCCGCGGGACATCTCGATCCTCTACACGCCGCTCCACGGCGTGGGAGCTACGGCCGTCGTGCCGGTGCTCGAGGGGGCCGGGTTCAAGCGGCTGCGGATCTACGGCCCCCACGAGAAGCCCGACGGTGATTTTCCGAACGTGCCCGGCCACGTGGCCAATCCCGAGAACCCGGCGGTGCTCACCGCACCGATCGAGGAGGCCAAGGCCCGCGGCGACGATCTGGTGATGGCCAGCGACCCCGACTGTGACCGGCTCGGCGCCGCGGCGCCCCTCACACTCGCCCCCAACGCGGCCTGGGCCACCTTCACCGGCAACCAGCTCTGCGCCCTCCTCTGCGAGCAGGCGATCCACGGCCGCAAGGCCCGCGGTGAGGCCCGACCCGGCGACTACGTCGTGACCACGATCGTGACCAGCGGCCTGGTGCGGCGGATCGCCGAGGCGTACGGCCTCATCGTGGACGACACGCAACTCGTCGGCTTCAAGTGGATCTGCTCGGCGGTGGACACGCACGGCCCCGAGCGGTTTGTGTTCGGCACGGAGGAGTCGCACGGGTACGTAGCGGGCACGCACGTCCGCGACAAGGACGCGGCCGTAGCGGCGCTGCTGATGGCCGAGCAGACGGCGGCCTTGAAGGCGGCGGGGCGGTCACCGCACGAACTGCTCGACGAGCTGTTCGCCAAGCACGGCTGCCACGTGGAGCGGACGATCAACGTGATGCTGCCCGGGGCTACCGGCATGGGCCGGATGAAAGAGATCATGGCCGCGGTGCGAGCGACGCCCCCAAAGTCGTTCGGCGGCCTCGACGTGGTCCGCACACGTGACCAGGCCAGCCTCCAGACCTGGACGCCGGGCGGCAGCCCGACGGCCTACGCCGGTGTGAAGAGCGACGTGGTGCTCTTCGACTTGGCCGGGCCCGGAAACGGCGTGCTCCTGTCGGATGGCCGCTTCCCGCCGCTCGGTAACGCCGTGGCCGCACGGCCGTCAGGCACGGAGCCGAAGATCAAGTTTTATCTCTTCGCCGTGGCCCCCCCGGGCCCCGCCGCCGAACTGGCGGCGACGAAGGCGAGGCTCACAGCGCAACTCGACGCCGTCGAGAAGGATCTGCGAGCGCTCGTGGGGGTCTGATACGGGTCACACTTGATGCTTGCGCGTCCGTTTGTACGAGCCCAACGCCGTGAGGCGTGGGGCGAACCGCCACCAGACGCAACGTCCAGCGTAGTTTGCCCGCGGCCTCACGGCCGGTCGGCTTTTACGGGCATGAACTCAGCGGGGGGCTGTCCGTGCCCAAGACCCGTGCTGTGGGAGCAAGTGGAGGCAGGATGCCGAAGCGCGGCGGACACGCAGTGAGCGGAAGCCTGGATGGCCGACGTGAACGTCCGGCGACGGGCATGGGCAGCCCCGAGCCTGTGAACCGTCCAGCAACCCATCGGAATGTCAGCCCCAACGGCGGTTGTGGTACTGGCCTGCCGCCGCTACCCTCCCCCGCCCGGCCGCCACCGGCGACGGGCCCCGAGGATGCTCCCGTGGCACGACCGCATCAGCGGCTCATCCCCCGCGTCTGGATGGCACTCGCCGCGGTGCTGATCGGCGGCGCGCCGGCCGCCACCGGCGCGTCGGTGCAGGATGGGCAGCCGTCGCTGGCCGAATCGTTGCCGCCCACCCCGGAGCGGATCGCGCTCCTGCCACCCGTGGAGTTCAACCTCGAGGAAGACACGTTCGCGAGCGAGCCAATCGCCGATGCTGATCCCGAAGCGGGCACCAGACGACCACGCCGCGGAGGCGGGCCCTTCGGCGCGGCGGCGCCGGTATCACTGGGAGGCTTCTGGGCGCCGCCGACCGACGTCGTTGGGCAACCCGCGACGCTCGGGATGAACGCCCAGTTCGCCCGCGTGGCCGCGCCGCTCGTGCCTCCGAAGGAGGGCGAGCCCCTCTGGATCGGCATCGGCAGGTTCGGCCGGCTGGAACTCTCCACCGACGCGATCCTACCCGACTCGAACCAGCCCGTGCCCGACCAACTCTGGCTGGTTGAGACCGGCCTGACGCACATCCGCCCGCTCGCCCGTGGCGGCACGCTCGGCGGCACCTTTCTCTTCGGATCGGCGAGCGACCGGCCGTTCGCGGCAGGCCGCGATCTCACCTTGATGGCGATCGCCTTCTGGAATACGCCCGCAGCCAACCAGCGCGACGAATGGAATCTGAGCCTCTTCTACTCGCCCACCTCGCAGCTGCCCTATCCGCTCCCTGGCGTGGCGTATGCCTGGCGGCCAAACGAGACGCTCGAGGCCAAGCTCGGCGTGCCTGCATCGATCGAATGGCGACCCGACGAGGATTGGACGCTCTCCGCCGCTTGGTTTCCGCTGGTGAACGTCGCCGTCGAAGCCCGTCGACGACTCACCGCGTCGTGGTCGCTGCTCGCCTTCTATCGCACCGACACGCAGATCTTCTTCCTCGCGGATCGGCAACTCGACGCCGAGCGGTTCTACGTGTTCGACCAGCGGGCCGCCGTGGGCCTGGAGCGGGTGCTCGGCAACGGATTCTCGCTCGAGGCCATGGCCTCGTGGCTGTTCGATCGCGAACTCTTTCAGGGCACCAACTTCACTTCGGGGCGAATCGACTCCGTCCAGTTCGATCCCGGGCCGGGCCTGTCGCTGCAGGTGCTCTGGCGCCGCTGAGAGCACGCTCGGGCAATCATCTGTTGCCCGGCACACCGACGCGTGGTATGGTCGGAGGGTCGGAACAACGATGATGGTGGGCGATTGGCATCATGCCGATCAAGGTCCACCGCGATCGCCATCTCTCGAAGTGGCTGTCGCCAGCGGGAAAACGCCCCTTTCGGGCCCCGCGGCGGCCTTCTCGCCGGGCAGGCAGTGATCCATCGCCAGGCCTGCGGTCTATTCCCGTCGCGTGACGGGTCCGCTGGCAGCCCGCACACAACCATCCCGCACGGGCACTCGTTGGCTCGCCGAGCCTTCGTCCGTGCGGCCACCGCATAGGACCATTCCATGACCACGTCCCCTGAATCGATCCCTGCCTCCTCCTTTCCCGAACTCGGCCTCTCGGACTCTCTGCTCCGGGCCCTCGCCGAGGAGGGCTATGCCACGCCCACGCCGATCCAGGCGAAGGCGATCCCGCACGTCCTCGCCGGCCGCGACCTCTTCGGCTGCGCCCAGACGGGCACCGGCAAGACGGCGGCCTTCGCCCTGCCGCTCATCGACCGGCTCCGCGAGACGCCTCGCAAGGCGGCCCCACGCCGCTGTCGGGTGCTCGTGCTCGCTCCCACCCGCGAACTCGCGGCCCAGATCCAGCAGAGTTTTCTTGCCTACGGACGCCATGCCGGCATCCGCTCGGCGGTGATCTACGGCGGTGTCGGCCAGCAGCCGCAGGCGCGCGCGATGATGCACGGCGTGGACGTCCTCGTGGCCACGCCGGGCCGGCTGCTCGACCTCGTCAGCCAGCGGCTCGTGGACATCCGCGACGTCGAGTTCCTCGTGCTCGACGAGGCCGACCGGATGCTCGACATGGGATTCATACACGACGTGCGGAAGATCGTGGGGCAGCTGCCCCGCGATCGGCAGACGCTCTTCTTTTCCGCCACGCTGCCCGCCGAGGTTCGCGACCTCGCCGACTCGATGCTCCGCAATCCGCTCGAGGTGCGAACCGCCCCACGGTCCACGCCCGCCGAGACCGTGAGCCAGTCGGTGGTGTTCGTGCCGAAGCGGGAGAAGAAGGCGCTGCTCGTGAAGCTCCTTCGCGAGGAGGCGACCGGCCGCGTGATCGTGTTTGCCCGCACCAAGCACGGCGCCGACAAACTCCATCGCGACCTCGAGAAGGCCGGCATCGACGCCGCCGCGATCCACGGCAACAAGTCGCAGGCCCAGAGGGAGAAGGCGCTGGCCGCGTTCAAGTCGCCACGGCCGCCGGTGCTCGTGGCGACCGACATCGCCGCCCGCGGCATCGACGTTGACGACGTGGCCCACGTGGTCAACTACGAGCTCCCGCACGAGCCCGAGACCTACGTCCACCGCATCGGCCGCACCGGCCGCGCCGGCCAGACCGGGGCGGCAGTGAGCTTCTGCGACGCCGAGGAGCGGCCGCGGTTGGTGGCGATCGAGCGGCTGCTGAAGCGGCCGATCCCGGCCCGCAACGAGGCGCCGGCGGGCCATGCCGACGACGTCGACTCGGCGCCGCCGCGGGAGCGGTCGGAAGGCCCTCGGCCCAACTCGGCGAGGCGGACGCGGGGCCGTGGGCGGCCTGGCCGCGGGAGCCGTCAGGAGTCGCATGGATCGCAGGGCACATCGCGTCGCGAGGCACGTGAGGAGCGGCCGGCGAGCGGCTCCGTCGCCGTCGCCACCCCGCCTCGGCCCGCGAAGCCGGGCCGCCGCAAGCATCGTCGAGCGTTGTGATCGCCCGGAGCTGGGTCTCAGGGCCCGGACCGTGTCGCCGCCTACAATCCGGCCATGAGCACGGGTGACGATCGCGAGCCGGAGAGCCCCGGAGAAACCACTCCCGCCGACACCGACGCGGCTGCGGCGGCAAGGGACCGGTCCGTCGCCGCGGAGAAGGTACGGTCGTTTCCGCAGTCGCCCGGCGTCTACCTGATGAAAGACGCCGCGGGCCGGGTGATCTACGTCGGCAAGGCGAAGAACCTCCGGGCCCGGGCCGGCAGCTACTTTCTCAAGGCGGCTTCCGAGGATCGTCGCACGGCCGACCTCGTTCGTGAGATCCGCGACATCGACTACCTGGAGGCCGACAGCGAGGTCGACGCCCTCCTGCTCGAGAGCCGGCTCATCAAGGACGTCCAGCCGCGGTTCAACTCCGATCTCAAGGATGACAAGACGTTTCCCTACCTGCAGATCACGACCCACGAGGACTTCCCGCGGGTCGAGTTCACGCGGACGCCGCGGCAGAAGGGGGTGAAGCTCTACGGGCCGTTCACGAGCGCCGGCTCGCTCCGCGGCGCGATCGTGGTGCTGCAGCGGATCTTCAAGTTTCGCACCTGCACGCTCGACATCGACGCCGACGACGAGCAGTGGCGATGGTTCCGCCCCTGCCTGCTCGCCTCGATCGACCAGTGCACGGCCCCCTGCAACCTGCGGATTTCGAAGGAAGACTACCGCAAGGACATCAACCGCCTGAAGACCTTCCTCGACGGCGGCAAGAAGCAGCTCCTCGCCGAGATGCACAAGGAGATGCTCGAAGCCTCGAAGACGCTGGAGTTCGAGCGGGCGGCGCGGCTCCGCGACGAGATCCGGCTCCTGGAGACGCTGGACCAGCGGGGCGACCTCGAAGAGCACGTGCAGCCGGAGGTGTTTCTCGTCGATCCGAAGAAGGGGCTGGCCGGCCTGGCGAAGGTGCTGGGGCTCGAGAAGCCACCGCGGGTGATCGAGGGCGTGGACATCGCCCATCTCGCCGGCAACGAGACGGTGGCGAGCCTCGTGCAGTTCATCGACGGCCTGCCCTTCAAGCCGGGGTACAAGCGATATCGGATCAAGACGGTGGAGGGAATCGATGACTTCAAGAGCATCCACGAAGTGGTGTCGCGGAGGTTCGCGAGGCTGGCACGGGAGGGTGCGTCACCTCCCGACATCCTCCTGATCGACGGCGGCAAGGGGCAGCTCGCGGCGGCGCTCGACGCCCTTGAGAGCCTTGGCGTGGAGGCGCCGTGCGTGATCTCGCTGGCCAAGCGGGAGGAGGAGGTCTTCGTACCGGGCCGGAGTGAGCCTCTGCGGCTCTCCCGCGACTCGTATTCGCTCAGGCTGCTGGAATACGTCCGCGACGAAGCCCACCGCTTCGCGCAGCATTACCACCATCTGCTCCGCGGCAAACGCACGCTCGACGAGTAGGGCAGCGGGGCACTCCGACAGGAAGCCCCGAGCGGCAGCGAGGGGATCCCGGCCCGCCACCAGGGCGACGCCTGCCCCGCCACCACGCCCTATCCCCTCGCTTGCGCTCGGGGCTTTTTGGAGGAGAGCGCAGCGATCGTGAGGGGCTGCCCATGCCCGGGAGCAGGCGTTGCTGACGAGCGAAGCCAGGATGGCGGAGCGAAGTCAGCATCGAGCGAGCGAAGCCCAGGATGGGCGCAGCGAGCGTCCGGCGACCGGGCATGGGCGGCCCCGAGCTGGACGGCAAGCCACGCAGGTCCCCATCGCTCACGCGATTGGGCTTCCTGAGCCCGAGCGGCGCAGCGACCAGATCCCCATCGCTCACGCGATTGGGCTTCGTGAGCCTGCTCCTAGCGATTCGTCATGTCGCACGACACGCCGCCGGCGGCTGGCACGTAGCAGGCGCGGGCGTAGTCCATCACCATGCGGTGCGAACTGAACCGCCAGGCGAGCGAACTGATGGAGTTCATCATCATCTTGATCCACGTCCGCGGCAGGCCGTCGGAGTCGCGCTCGTAGAACAGCGGCACGACCTCCTCCTCGAGCACCTTGAAGAGGGCCTCGCCGTCGCGGCGGTCGGTGATCTCGTCGTTGTGATGCGTCTCGCCGCGACCGATGGCGAAGCCGTTGCGGCCGTCATAGGCCTCGGCCCACCAGCCGTCGAGGATCGAACAGTTGAGGCCGCCGTTGAGCACCACCTTCTGACCGCTCGTGCCCGAGGCCTCCAGCGGCCGGCGGGGGTTGTTCATCCAGACGTCCACGCCCTGGATGAGGTGGCGGCAGACGTTGATGTCGTAGTCTTCGACGAAGACCACGCGGCCGGCGAACCGTGGGTCGTTGCGGAGGTTGGCGATCTTGCGGATCAGGGCCTTGCCCGGCTCGTCGGCCGGATGAGCCTTGCCCGCGTAGATGATCTGGATCGGCCGGTCGGGATTGGCGATCAGGGCGTGCAGACGGTCGAGGTCCTGCAGCACGAGGTCGGCCCGCTTGTAGGTGGCGAACCGCCTTGCGAAGCCGATCGTGAGGATGTTCGGATCGAGCACCGACTGCGCCATCTCGACCGCCTCGTCGCATTCGCCACGGCGGCGGCACTGCCGCGAGAGGCGGCGGCGGACGAACTGGAGCAGGAGGTTCTTGAGGGCGTAGTGCGTCTCCCAGAGCTCGCCGGGGTCGCACTCGTAGATCTTCTGCCAGACATCGGGCTCGCCCATGCGGCGAAACCAGTTGTGCGGGAAGATGCGGTCGTAGAGCTGGAGCATCTGCCAGGAGAGCCACGACGGCACGTGAACGCCGTTGGTAATGTGCCCGATCGGCACTTCCTCCTCGATCCGCCACGGCCAGAGGTTGGACCACATCTTGCGGCTGACGTGGCCGTGGAGCGCGCTGACGGCGTTGGCCCGCCGCGACATCTTCAGGCCGAGCACCGTCATGCAGAAGAGCTCGCCAGGGTTGTGCGGCTCGACGCGGCCCAGGCCCATGAGCTGGTCGTGGGAAATGCCGAGGGCGTCGCGGGTCGGCCCGAGGTGCTCCTCGATGAGGTGGTTGTCGAAGCGGTCGTGGCCGGCTGGAACGGGCGTGTGGGTCGTAAAGACGGTCTGCCGGGCCACCTTGCGGACGGCGTCGTCGAACGGATAGCCGTCCCGCTCCATCCGGCCGCGAACGGCCTCGAGGGTGGCGAACACCGAGTGGCCCTCGTTGAGGTGATACACGCCCGGCACGATGCCCATCGCGCGGATCGCCTTCACGCCGCCGATGCCCAGGAGGATCTCCTGGCGGATCCGGGTCCGCGTGTCGCCGCCGTAGAGGCGGCTGGTGAGTTCGCGATCCTCGGGCGAGTTGCCTTCGACGTCGGAATCGAGCAGGAAGAGGCTCACCCGGCCGACCGCCATCCTCCAGACCTTGGCGTAGAGCGGGCCGCTCCGCGTGTCGATCTGCACCTGCACGTGCTTGCCGGCGGTGTCGAGTGCCGGCTCGATCGGCAGGGCCTCGACCCGCGACTGGAGATACTCCTCGTGCTGGTAGCCGTCGATGTCGAGCTGCTGCCGGAAGTAGCCTTGGTCGTAGAACAGGCCCACTGCGATCAGCGGGATTCCGAGGCCGCTGGCGCTCTTGATGTGGTCGCCGGCGAGCACGCCGAGGCCGCCCGAATAGATCGGCACCGATTCATGGATGCCGAACTCGGCCGAGAAGTAGACGACCGGCTTCGAACCGAGCACACCGGCGTTGACGGTGCTCCACGTCGACTGTTGGCCGAGATACTCCTTCATCCGGCGGTAGGCCTGGTTGATCCGGCTGTAGAGCACGAGCTCCGCCGCCCGGGCCTCGAGTCGCTCGGGCGTGAACTCCGCGAGCAGGGCGATCGGGTTGTGGTCGAGCTGCCGCCAGCGGATCGGATCGAGTTCTCGGAAGAGGTTCGTGACCTCCGGGTGCCAGCTCCACCAGAGGTTGCGGGCCAGTGCCATGCACTTGTCGTAGAGGTTCTGCGGCGAGAGTTCGTCCAGCCGCGGCGGGGCGGGAACGATGGCGGCTCCGTTCGTGGAGGTCGCGGCGGCGCGGCCGCGGGCCGAGAGTTCTTCAGCCTGGCTCATGGGTTTGGCTCCGGGAGGGAGGGGGGAAGGTGGGTCACCGTGCCAGAAGGTGGGCGAGAGTATACCTAGGGGAAATGTCGAGGATATCCCGGGCGCAGCACGCCTTCGTTCACCCTAACGGTTCCCTCGTGTCGTCGCCCCTACCGAACGCAGTCGACAGTGGAACCCTCTGTGACAGACTCACTGCGCTGGCCGACAAGACCGCTGCCGAGGGCCCCTGGCGGAGCGGCGGCTTCGACGTCCTCGCCCGCAGTGGCATGCTGGCCGGCTTCATCGCCGTCGAGGACGGCGGCACGGGGCTCACCGACTCGGCGATCACCGCAGCGCTCGTGGCGATCGCTGAACGGTGCCTGACGACCGCGCTTGCCCTCACGCAATGGGCCGCCGCGGTGCGGATCATCGCGGGTGGTCCGCAATCGGCGAAGAAGGAACTCCTGCCGCCGCTCGCCTGCGGCACCGCGCTCACCACGGTCGGCATCTCGCAGCTCACCACGAGCCGCCGCCACCTCGGCCGGCCGGCGCTCACCGCTTCCCAGGCCGACGGCTCATGGCGACTCGACGGCCTCTGCCCATGGGTCACGGGCGCCGACTCGACGCAGACGATCGTCACCGGGGCGACGACCGACGACGGCGGCCAGATGTTCTTCGTGGTGCCGACGGATGCGGCAGGGCTCACGATCGATTCACCGCTCGGGATGCTCGCCCTCACGGGAAGCCGCACGTCGGTGGTGCGATTCGCGGGCGTGCGGCCGGCGCATGCGCTGTCGCCACAGGCGAGCGGCGGCGTCCGCACTGGCGGGCTGTCCACGACCGCACTCGCCGTCGGTTCGACGCGAGCGAGCGTCGGCGTGATCGCACGGGAGGCGGAAACCCGCGCCGGCCTCGGATCCGTCGCGGCCGACTTCGCCGCCGAGATCGCGGCGGTGGAGTCGCGGCTGATGACGGCCGCCGCGACCGGCATCGAGCCGGCCGACCGCGACCGGCTCCGGGCCGATGCCAACGGGCTCGTGGTTCGCGCCGCGCAGGCGGCGCTCACGACGTCGAAGGGGGCGGGCTTCGTGACGGGCCATCCGGTCGAGAGGCTCGTCCGCGAGTCGCTCTTCTTTCTGGTGTGGAGCTGCCCGCAGGCCGTCACCGAAGCGTTTCTCTGCGATCTCACCGCCGGCTGACGCGGGGCCAGGGAGACCGCTCGCGTGAGCGATGGGGACGGCGGTGGATGGCGACCCGCGGGGCGCGATCGTACCGCTTACGCGGTTACGCTTGCTGCAGCCAAACGGATGCAGGGAGCCCAATCTCGTGAGCGATGGGGATTCGTGACCGAAGATCGCGAGGCCTCTTTGGACGCAGAGCGTGATCCCCTCGCTCATGCTCGGGGCTTTCTCGCGGCGGGGCAGCGTGGGCCTTTGACGGCATGCCGAGCTCCAAAAAGCCCCGAGCGCGAGCGAGGGGATGCGGGGCTGAAGCACGATCGGGCTTTGAATCTGCCACCGACCCACTGCCACACTGCCGAAAACTGGCCTTGCCTTGAACCACAGCGGAGGACGATCCTCCCGGGTCACACGGGCCAAGGATTCGGCCATGCACGCACCACGCTCGCTCGTCATCGTCAAACTCTCCGCCATCGGCGACGTGCTCCACGGAGTTCCCGTGGCCGTCGCCGCGAAGCGGGCCTTCCCCGACTGCCGCATCGGCTGGGTGGTCGAGGGCCGGGCTGCCGACGTGCTCGCCGGCCATCCGGCGATCGACCACCTCTTCCGCATGCCCCGGGGCTGGCTGAAGTCGACGGCGCAGGTGCTCTCGCTCAAGCGACAGCTCGGGGCGTTCGCCGCCGATGTCGCCATCGACCTGCAGGGACTGCTCAAGAGCGGCGTGGCCACGTGGCTCTCCGGCGCCCCGGTCCGCATTGGCCACGCCCGGCCCGCATCCCGTGAACATGCCTGGCTCGCCTACACGCACCCCGTCGATACCACGCTTACGCATGTCGTGGAGCGAAACTGCGACCTGCTCTCACCACTCGGCGTCGTGGCCACGATGCCCGCGTTCGAGATGCCGCACTGGCCGGTGAGCCGACTGCGGATGCAGCAGTGGCTTCAGGCCCAGCGACTCGGCGCGGCCCCCGCGATCATCAATCCCGGCGCCGGCTGGCGGTCGAAGCTCTGGCCGGCCGAGCGGTTCGCCGCCGTGGCCCGCGGGCTGCATCGCCGGGATGGGATCCCTTCGGTGGTGGCCTGGGCCGGCGATGTGGAGAAAGCCGCCGCGGAGCAGATCGTCAACGAATCGCTCGGCGCCGCCATCCTCGCCCCGCAGACCACGCTCCAGGATCTCGGCGAACTCACCCGCCTGACGCGGGTGTTCATCTCCAGCGACACCGGCCCGCTCCATCTGGCGGCCGCGGTCGGCACACCGTGCGTGGGCCTCTTCGGCCCCGTGCCGGGCAGTCGAAACGGACCCTACGGACCGCAGCACGCCTGCGTCGAACCGGCCGCGCCGCTGCGGCCGGCCTGGGATGACCGCAAGACCGACATGCTGTCGATGCATGGCATCGAGGTCGATGCGGTGCTGGCTGCCACGAAGAACCTGCTGGCGCGCTCGCAGGCGGCCTAAGGAAACGCTCTCCGGCCCGCGGCCGATGCCGCGGGACATGGGGCCGCATCCTGGCCGGCGCATGCGGGCGTATACTCCCGCGGTTTCCCGGAGCCGCCGCCATGCCCCGCCCGCGTCGCAACCTCTTCTATCCGTTGCTCGGCATCGTGGGCTTCGCGTTCACGATCACGGCGGCGAGTTTCTGCGTTTCCGTGCTGCGGGGCGTGCGGCCCGAAACGTCGCAGCAGGAGCCCCACGCGCTCCAGCGGCTGATGGACCGGCATGGCACGTCGATTCTCGTCGGCGAACTCGTCGTGCTCGCCATCGCCACGGTGGGGGCGGTCGGCCTCGACCACGTCGAAGGGGAGCGGATTCGTGCCGCACGCGAGGCGGAGCGAAGGGCCGCGGCCCCGGCCGGGAAGCCCGAGGCGACCAGGCCGTGACCGCGTCCACCGCAGCGAGGATCGCGAAGCTCCGCGAGGAGATCCGGCGGCACGACCGGAAGTACTACGTCGAGGCGGCGGCCGAGATCAGCGACCGGGACTACGACCGGCTCGTCGACGAACTCCGCGAACTCGAGGCGAAGCACCCCGACCTCGTCACGCCCGACAGCCCCACGCAGCGGGTGGGCGACGAGCCGGTGCCGGAACTTCAGCCGGTGCGACACCGCGTGCCGATGATGTCGATCGACAACACCTACGGCACCGACGACTTGGCCGCGTGGGGCAAGCGCGTCGAGAAGCTGCTCGCCGACGCGGGCCATGCTGAGCCGGTCGAGTGGGTACTGGAGCTCAAGATCGACGGCGTGGCGATGTCGCTCCGCTACGACCATGGCGTGCTGAAGCTGGCCACCACGCGGGGCAACGGCATCACCGGCGATGACGTCACCCACAACGTCCGCACGATCCACGGCGTGCCGCTGGCGCTCGGCCTGGCGAAGCCGCCGGAGTCGATCGAGGTCCGCGGCGAGGTCTACATGACCAACTCCGACCTCGTGGTGCTCAACGAGGCGCAGGCAAAGGAGGGCCTGCCGCCGTTCGCGAACACGCGAAACGTGGCGGCGGGCAGCATCCGGCTGCTCGACCCGCGGGAGTGCGCCGCGCGGCCGCTGCGGTTTTTCTGCCACGGCGTGGGCGACGCCACCGGCCTGGGCGCGGCCTCGCAGACCGAACTGATGGCGTGGGCAGTCGAGGCGGGCCTGCCGGTCGCCCCGGGCACGCAGGTCTTCGCCTCGCTCGACGCGCTCGTGGAACGGGGCACGCAACTCATCGAGGAACTCCACGATCTCGACTTCGAGGTCGACGGCTTCGTGGTGAAGGTCAACCGGTTCGACCAGCAGCGGATCCTCGGGGCCACGGCCAAGAGCCCGCGGTGGGCGATCGCCTGGAAGTTCGAGAAGTTCGAGGCCACCACGACGCTGGCGGGGATCCGCGTGCAGGTGGGCCGCGGCGGCACGATCACGCCCGTGGCCGACCTCGAGCCGGTGGAACTCGCCGGCACGGTCGTCCGCCGGGCGAGCCTGCATAACGCCGAAGAGATCGCCCGCAAGGACATCCGGATCGGCGACGTGCTGGTCGTCGAGAAGGCGGGGAAGGTGATCCCGCACGTGGTCCGCGTGGAAAAGCACCTGCGGAAGGGGCGGGTACGGGCGTGGGAGTTTCCCACCGAGTGCCCCGAGTGCGGCACCGCGGTGGTGAAGGACGAGGACGGCGTCTACATCCGCTGCCCCAACGTCGACTGCCCGGCCCGTTGCCGGGAACGACTGCGGTTCTTCGCGTCGCGGGGGGCGATGGACATCGAGGGGCTCGGTGACAAGCTCGTGGAGCAGCTCGTCTCAACCGGCCTCGTGAAGGACTACGCCGACCTCTACACACTCACCCCGGAGCAGCTCGAGCCACTCGAACGGATGGGAAAGAAGTCGGCAGGAGCCCTCGTGGAGCAGATCGCCGGGAGCCGGTCGCGCGGCCTCGTCCGCGTGCTCAACGCCCTCGGCGTCCGGCATGTCGGCCCCCGCGTGGCCACACTCCTCTGCGAACGGTTTCCGACGATCGAGAAGCTGCAGGCCGCCTCGGCCGAGGATCTCGCCAACGTGCCCGAGATCGGCGACATCATCGCGGCGAGCGTTCACGAGTGGCTGCAGAGCGACTACGGCCGCCGCACGATCGACGGCCTCAGCGCCGCGGGCGTGCGGCTCGACGTGCCCGAGGCCGAACGCGTGGCCGGCGGTCCACTCACCGGCAAGACGCTCGTGGTGACGGGCACGCTCGCGGGCTTCTCGCGGCAGGAGGCCGAGCAGGCCATCCGGCAGGCGGGCGGCCGAGCATCGTCGAGCGTGTCGAAGAAGACCGATTACCTCGTCGCCGGCGAGGAGGCCGGCAGCAAGCTCGCGACCGCGACGAAGCTCGGCGTGCCTGTGGTTGACGAAGCCGCGTTCAGAAAGCTGCTGAGCGGCGACGGGTAGCGACGCGACGTCCGACCCGCTGCCACGTCCAACCCCTCGCTTCCGCTCGGGGCTTTCTGGGTCTGGGCAGTGCGAACCCGTCAGGAAGCCCCGAGCGCCAGCGAGGGGATCCGGCGCCGTCA
>Ga0315902_10007412_pt1 | contig 14988 bp, 23 predicted proteins | sample LakEriMetagenome_9_FD_203523 | JGI IMG/M metagenome (GOLD analysis project Ga0315902, IMG submission 203523) | Freshwater fungal communities from buoy surface, Lake Erie, Ohio, United States - Buoy 12 MA117 | ecosystem: Environmental > Aquatic > Freshwater > Lake > Lake biofilm | place: USA... | reverse complement strand
TGGCAGTCGGACTACTACACCTCGCATGGAAACGAATTCGCCGGCGCAGGCGCTAGCGTTGCGGCGTGGTTGCGCGTCAACCTCAACGCCGCGGTGTTCAGCCGAAAGACCTACACGAACGTCTTTCCCGACGTCGGCATCAGCAACGCCATCGGGTTCCAGTCCTCGACGATGGACGAATGCCTGATGTTTCAAGCCGCATCGGGCTCGGGCATCGTGGTCAAGCCTGGTCAAGGCTTGGCGCTGGTGTCTGGTCGAACCTCCGCGACGGGCGAGTTCCCGCTGCTTGGGGCGTCGTCGACGTTTCACAATTACGACATCGAGGCGACGATCCTCTACTACCCGCCCCCGGCCGCACCGAGCGGCGGCAACACCTACTCGAAGTCCCGCGTCGTCAACAGGATGTAACGCATGGTCAAGCAGAGCACCGCACGCAATCTGATGGTCTTCCTGACCGACTCGACCGACCACGTCACCGGCCTTGCCGGGGCGACGCTTTCGGTGTCGCTCTCCAAGAACGGCGCGGCCTTCTCGAGCATCTCGCCGACCGTCACCGAGCGCGGCAACGGGTGGTACAACATCGCGCTCACGAGCTCGCACACTGACACGCTCGGCGATCTGGTGCTGCGAGCAACGGCCTCTGGCGCTGACCCCATCGACCTGCGCGAGCTCGTCGTCGAGGCCGAGCTGCTCGTCAACGTGATGAAGATGAACTCGGCTACCGTCTACGGTGCCGGCGCGTCTGGCGACCTCTGGCGCGGCACGCCGTGAGTTTCTCGTCTTCCGCTTTCTCCACCTCGGCGTTCTCGACGTCGGCGTGGGATTTCCTCGCCGCGACGGCGTCGAAGCTCTGGATCAAGGTCTCGGGCACCTGGAAGGAGGCGACGACCCACATCAAGGTCGCCGGGACGTGGAAGGTCGCCACCCCGTTCATCAAGGTTTCCGGCACCTGGAAGTAGCCCGGCCGGGAATGTTTTGCATTTTCCAAACTGCCCCGATAGAAGGAGCGGCAAGATGGACACCATCGAAAAACGCAGCATCATCTCCATGACCGAGGACGAGTCCACCGTGACCATCGTCTTCTCGAAGGAGAGCGCCGAGCAGGAGAGCGAGGACGTGGCCGAGGAGGCCGCGCCGGACGCGCCTGCCGCCGAGGAGGCTGAAGCCGAGCGGAGCGCCGAGGCCGAGCCCGCCATCCCCGCTGAGGGCGTGCGCAAGGGTCCGTCCGCGCGGATGTTCCGCACCGGCACCATCGAGCTGCAGCCCTCCGACGCCGATGTGCGCCGGGTGGCGCTGGCCTTCAGCAGCGAGGCCGAGGTCGACCGCGGCTGGGGCATCGAGGTGCTCGACCACACCGCGCGCGCCCTCAACGCAAGCTTCATCGGCAGCGGGCGCGCCCCGCTGCTGCTCGAACATGACCCGACCGAGCAGATCGGCGTGGTCGAATCGATCTCCCTCGGAGCGGACCGGGTGGCCCGGGCCGTCGTGCGGTTTGGGAAAACCGCGCGAGCCGAGGAGATCCTGGCTGATGTGAAGGACGGTATCCGCTCGTCGGTGTCCGTCGGTTACATCATCGACGAGATGGTTCTGGACGGTGTGCGGGATGGCCGGGAGGTCTACCGCGCGACGAGCTGGACGCCGCTCGAAATCAGCATCGTGTCCATCCCCGCCGACATGAGCGTCGGCGTCGGGCGCGCGCTGGAAGCATCCACGATCTCCACCACTTCCCCCAAGGAGTCCAAGACCATGTCCGATCAGAACGTCCCCGCGGCCGACCCGGCCGCCGCCGAGCGCAGCCGCGTCTCGGCCATCCTCGAGCTCGGCACGCGCCACAACCAGCGCGACTTCGCCGAGACCGCCGTCCGTGACGGTGCGAGCCTCGAGCAATTCCGCGGTGCCCTTCTCGACAAGGTGGGCAGCAAGCCGCTCGCCACCGCCGAGATCGGCATGACCGAGAAGGAGAAGGGTCAGTTCAGCTTCGTGCGGGCGATCCGCGCGATGGCGAACCCGACCGACAAGGCGGCCGTCGCCGCCGCCCGCTTCGAGTTCGAGGCTTCCGAGGCGGCTGCCGCCAAGGAAGGCCGCGTCTCGCGCGGCATCACGGTCCCGATGGACGTGCTGATGAAGCGCGACATCCTGACGGGCACCGGCACGGGTACCGCGAAGGGCGGCAACCTCGTCGCGACCGACCTGCTCGCCGGGTCGTTCATCGACGTGCTGCGCTCCCGCATGGTGCTCAACGAGCTCGGCGCGACCTTCCTGACGGGCCTCCAGGGCAACGTCGCCATCCCGAAGAAGACGGCTCCGTCGAGCGTCGCCTGGGTCGCCGAGAACAGCGCCCCGTCCGAGTCGACCAACACCCCGAGCTTCGGCCAGGTCACGCTGTCGCCGAAGACCCTTGCGGGTTACGTCGACTTCAGCCGCCGCCTGATGCTGCAGTCCTCGCTCGACATCGAGACGCTGATCCGCAACGACCTCGCGACCACGATTGCGGTCGCGATGGACAACGCCGCGATCTCCGGCTCGGGCACCAACCGCCCGACCGGCGTGCTCAACACGTCCGGCATCGGCTCGGTCACCCTCGCCACGAACGGCGCGGTCCCGACCTGGCAGATGGTGGTCGACCTCGTGCGTGAGGTGGAGATCGACAACGCCCGCACGGGCGCTGCCGCGTTCCTCACGAACGCGCAGGTCAAGAGCCGCCTGGCGCGCACCCCGCGTCAGACCTCGGGCATCGAAGGCAACTTCATCCTCCAGCCGCCGTTCGACAACCTCTACGGCGAGCGTCTGGTGGTGTCGCAGCAGGTCCCGTCGAACCTGACGAAGGGCACGGGCACGAACCTCTCGGCGCTCATCTTCGGCGTCTGGAGCGACCTGCTCATCGGGCAGTGGAGCGGCATCGACCTGCTGGTCGACCCGTACACCGGCAGCAACGCGGCCACCGTGCGCGTCACGGCGTTCCACGACTGCGACTTCGCGGTCCGGTACCCCGAGTCGTTCGCGGAGTGCAACGAGATCATCACGACCTGAGCGTGATCGACCTCGCGGCGATCAGGGGCCGTCATCAGGGGCGACGAGCAGTCGTCCTTGGTGGCGGCCCCACCCTTTTAAGCGACCTGCGTGCGGTGCGTCCGCGGGTCGGTGCCACCGGTCTCTGGATCGGTGTGAACCAGCACGCTTTGCTTCTCAGCCTCGACTACATCGTCTTCCAGGACCGCGAGATTGCGCCGATCCTGCAGGGTCACGGCATCCCGCTCGTGACCCACCACAAGGATCTCGCCGACATCTGGTCGGGCATCGTCCCCGACTTCGGCTTTAGCGGTGGCACGGCGGTCTGGATTGCGGACTTCCTGGGCTGCGACGAGATCATCGTCTGCGGCTGCGATGCGTACACGGAATCGCGCCGGTATTGGCACAGCCCGCCGGGCTTCCGCGGCCTCGAGCTCGGGGTGACGGCCTCGACGGCGTGGCAGCAAGTGCGCGATTATATGGCGCGGCCGGAGATTGTCTCCGCGCCGTCTGGGTATCTGACCAAGGTGTTCCGCTCCTATGAAAATTGAGATCCTTCGCGGCCGAGCCTATCGCGGCACCTCGCTCGAGGTCGGCCGGGTGTATTCGGTCGACGCCAACTTCGCCGGCTGGATGGTGATGAGGGGCTTCGCCAAGCCATACGCCGAGCCCGAAGTGGTGGCGGCTGCGGAACCGGCGGCCGACGCGGCCAAGGTGAAGCGTGGACGCCCGGCTCGCTGAAATCGCCAAGTACCGGCACGTCTACACGACGGATGCCAATTACCGCTGCTACGACGAGCGTCTGCGGCCGGTGACGGCTGCGCTCTACGGCCTCAAGGGGTCATTCCTCGACGTCGGCTGCGGCCGTGGCGAGCTGCTGCGCGAGGCCGAGCGCCTCGGTCTTTCTCCGGTGATGGGTGCCGAAGCGGTGCCCGAGCTCTGCGGCGGCAACGTGGTCGAAGGGCAGATCCACGCGCTGCCGTTCAAGGATGGCCAGTTCGACCACGTCACCTGCATCGACGTGCTGGAGCATCTGCTCGAGGTCGACATCGTGCCTGGGCTCTTGGAGCTCGAGCGGGTGACGGCGAAGACGCTGCTCTTGGCCGCCGCCGATTACTCTTCGAAGTGGAACGGGGTCGAGATGCACCCCGCGGCGCGGCCGTATCACGAGTGGCAACACCTCTTCAAGACGACCCTTTCTGGCCGCGTCGAGTGGGTCGGCAAGACTTCCACCTCCGAGATGTGGCGGGTGACCTATGGCGGTTGAGACCGAAGCCGACCGGCTGTCGATGCTGTCGCTGTCCGACTGGGGCAGCCGCGCGCGGTACCGACGAGCCGGCCGGGTGTACGACATCATCGGGATCTATGACGCGCCCTTCGTGGCCGTCGGCGTGGCCGATGCTGACGTCGAGTCCAGCCTGCCGACGTTCACCGTCTCGACGGCCTCGATGCCCTGCCGGGTCGGGCACGGGGACGCGCTCTTCATCGACGGCCGCGGCTACATCGTGCGAGGCTTCCAGCCCGACGGCACCGGGATGACGGTGCTGCGCATCGAGGTTGACCTCGACCTCGACTTCGACGAGCCCGCGAACATCGAGACCGAGGCCGGCGACAACCTCGTCACCGAGTCGAATATGTACCTCCTGCAGGAGGCCGCGTGAGCCACGCCCGCCGCACCATCCGCGACCGGGTCGTGCAGATCCTCGAAGCGGCCGAGGTCGCTCAGACGGTCTCTGCCTCGCGCGTGCACCCCCTGCCGGCGGACGTGCTGGCTGCGGCGCTGGTCTACGCCAACTCCGAGAGCGTGACCGGCACGACGCTCACCTACCCGCGCACCTACCATCGCGAGCTGCAGCTCGTGATCGAGGTGGTCTCGCGCGACACGCGGCACCTGGACGACCGTCTCGACAACCTCTGCGCCAATGTCGAGAACGCCATCGGGGCTGACCACACGCTCGGCGGGTTGGTGAAGGACTGCCAGCTGACCGACACGGCGCTGACGATGAGTTTTGACGGCGACGCTCCGATCGGGGCGGCGCGCATGGTGTACCGGACCCTTTACATGACCAGCGAGACCGATGCCGGGTCGGTCGTAGAGTAACCACAGGAGACAATCGAAATGGCGAACCATCACGGCAGCGAAGGCCTCGTCCGCGTCGGCACCAACACCGTCGCCGAGGTCACGGGCTTCAGCTTCACGGCATCGGCCGAGTACGCCGAGGACACCAACCTCAGCGACCTCGACAAGACCTACAACGTCATCGCGATCAAGTCGTGGTCGGGTTCGGTGACGGCGTTCTGGGACGAGACCGACACCAGCGGTCAGGTGGCGCTCGCCCCGGGCGCGAACGTGTCGCTCGTGCTCGCGCCCGAGGGCGTCGGCGCGGGTGCGACCCGCTACAGCGGCAACGCGCTCATCACCGAGATCACCCGCAACGTGCAGCGCGGTGCCATCACCGAGATCACGTTCAACTTCCTCGGCAACGGCGCCCTCACGGTCGCGACCTCCTGATGGACTGGAAAGCGGCAGCGCGGGCGCAGTTCCAGGAGCGGCGCTCGGTCGACACGCTGGTCGAAATCCCGGTGCCGGAGTGGGGCATCTCGGTCTACTACTGGCCGGACATGACCCTCGCCGAGCGCCGGGAAATCTTCCTCTTCGCCAAGCAGGACGGGGACAAGACCATCCTCGACCTCGAGGCGATGGCGGTGACGGTGCAGGTGCGCGCGCGGGACAAGCACGGGGCCAAGCTCTTCGGCCGCGTCGAGCGCAAAGACCTGATGAACGAGTACGATCCTGACGTGCTCGTTCGCATCGTCACCGAGATGAACACCGGCGGGGTGAACATCGAGGACGCCGAAAAAAACTGAGAGAGGACACCTACCTTCGGGCGGTCTACGCGCTATCGCTCCGAATGGGTGTCCTGCCTGACGACATCTTCAACATGACCGAGCGCGACTTCGTGCACCTCTTGGCAGCCGCCAAGATGGAGCACGACGATCAGGAGGCATCGTGGCAAAGACAGAAGTCCAGATAACCGCAGTCGACAAGACGCAAGCGGCGATTCGCTCGGCCACGACCTCGCTGAAGACCATCGAGAAGACGGCCAAGGTGACGGGCAAGGCGATCAACCTCGCCTTCGGCCTGCTCACTGGCGGCGTGTTGGTGTCGGCGTTCGGCAAGCTGACCGAGGCGGCGAAGAAGACCGACGAGGGTCGCAAGGCGCTCGACGAGCTGTCCAAGACCCTGCGCGACCCAGCCTTGGTCGAAGCCGCCAACGCGCTTTCCGGCGCGCTGATCACCGGGTTCACCAAGGCGCTGCAGAAGGTATCGTCGTTCATCCAGTACACCCGCAACGAGCTGGTCAAACTGGGTGCAATCGAGGCTAGCGGTCTTGCCGGCCAGCGCGCACTTCTCGAGCAAGAAATTGCGGCAGCCTCTCGGGTGTCGACCGGCGTGGTGCCGGGCGGCGGCATGGATTTGAGCCCGCTCGAACGCGCGCGCATGATTGATTCGGCGAAAGTAGGCAACCAAGAAGAAAAAAACCGTATCGCCTATCTGCGACAAGCCCTTGCCATCGTAAACCAGCAGATCGAAGCCGAGCGTGCGCTGGCGATGGCGAAGGAGCCCGACGATCCGAAGAAGAAGAAAACCACCTCATCTCCTCGGGAGCGCGCCAAGAAGACGAAGGAGGATATCGACCGCTGGGCGATGATGACGATGGAGGACATCGAACCAACCTTCCAAGAGTTCGGCGAGGGTCTGGCCGATAGCCTCGTCGCCGGCCTCGACGCCCGCCTGCGCCCCCAGACTGGCCCCCTTGCCGAATTCGCCGCCGAGGCCGCCCGGCAGATGCAAGGCGTGTTCGCCGACTTCCTCTTCGACCCGTTCGAGGAGGGCTTGAAAGGCATGGCCCGGGGCTTCGTCAACATCCTGCGCCGGATGCTGGCTGACCTGATGGCTCGGCAGCTACTGCTCAGTTTCTTCAACCTGTTCACCGGCGGCACGGGCATGGTGGCGAACATCGCCAACGCCGCCGCCCAAGGGCTGCAGGCGCGGGCGAACGGTGGCCCCGTCACCGGGAATAGCCCCTACCTCGTCGGCGAGCGCGGCCCTGAGCTCTTCGTGCCCTCCACCGGCGGCAGCATCGTCCCCAACCACAAAATGAGCGGCACGACCGTTTCCCCGGTCTACAACATCGACGCCCGGGGTGCGACAATGGAGCTGGCGCAGGCCCTGCCGGACATTCTGGCAGACAACAACCGGCGCATCTTCGACGAGCTTGATCGTCGTTACGGGATACGCGCATGACCGACTATGTGCTGCCGCCGGATCTTGTAGCCGCCGAGGTCAACTGGCAGATCCTCGACAACACGGCCGTCTTCTCGTCGGCCCTGTCCGGCGCCGTGCGCACGGTCAGCCGCCCCGGTAACCGCTGGGGCTGCCGGCTGCTCTTTCGCGCGCCGTCGCCTACCCGCCGGCATCGGTTGCTTGCGCTCGTTGCCGCCTTGCGTGGCCGGTCGAATCGTCTCTGGCTGACCGACCCCGCCTACCAGCAGGCCGGCAGCCTCGTAAATGCGGAGCTTCTCTCCAACAATGCAGCCGTCGCCGCGACCACCGGCTGGTCATCGGACAATGCCGAGATGGTGCTCTCGGCCGACTCCCACTTGGGGCTGCGCCTGACCCGCACCGGCGTCACCGCCGATCGGTACGCCTTCCAGTCCGGCCTGACCACGGCGGCCTCGACGCCCTACGCCGTCCGCGCGCTTGTCAGCGCCGGCCGCGGTAACGTCAACCTCAAGGCCACCGCCGGAACGAGCCAGGGCGCGACCGGCCTCCTCAACGGCACCGCCATCACTTCGGCCGGGCGCATCGTCGAGACCTTCACGGCCTCGGGTACGACCTCCCACGTCAGCTTTTACGACCTCATCTCCGGCCGGGCGGCTGGTAATTTCCAGTTCCTCTCTCACGCCTCTGTGGCGCGCTGTGGGCTCGTGGCGGGCGGCAGCCAGACTGGCAGCGCCCTGCTGATTGACGGCCTTCCTGTGTCGTCTGCGGGGCTCCTGCGCGCGGGTGACTGGATGGAGGTCGGCGGCGAGCTGAAGCGGCTGACGGCCGACCTCAACACCGACTCGACCGGCACCGCCTACGCCCTCTTCGAGCCCGGGCTGCGCAACTCCCCCGCCGACAACGCCCCGGTCATCTTCCGCAACCCGATGGGGCGCTTCCTGCTGTCCGATGAGTCGGTCGGCTGGCGCACCACGCCGGGCATCATCAGCGACATCGAATTGACCCTGGTCGAGGATCTCGGGTCGTGAGCCGCATCGTCGAGGCCTTGAACGCCGCCGAGGTGGACAAGGACTCCATCACAATGGTCGTGATGGTCGAGATCAATTACGACTCCGGTCCGATTCGCGTGCATGACGGCGTCGGCGAAATCCGCTTCGTTGAGTACCTACTGCAGGAAGACGGCGACAACCTGCTCGCCGAGGACAACGACCTCCTCACCACCGAATCGGACATCCTGCCTTTTCTCGGCGTCGGCGAGCTCGGAACCATCGACTCGGTGGAAGAAAACGTCGAGGTCATCGCCCGCCAGATCACCCTTACACTGTCCGGCGCGGATGCGTCGCTCCTGACGCCGGCGCTGTCTCAGCCCTACCAGAACCGCACCGTCACGGTGTACATCGGCTTTTTCAATGCCGTAAGCGGTAAGCTCGTGGCCACTCCCGAGGTCATTTGGGAGGGGCGCATCAATCAGCAGTCGGTTACCCTCAGCAAAGGCGAGGCGACGGTGTCCATGACCTGCGAGCACCGGCTGCGCCGCGAGCCGCGCGTCGCCCGCTACACCGACGCCGATCAGAAACAGGTTTTCCCGTTCGACGACTTCTTCAACCTCACGCACACCATCGAGGGCTTCGTCGGCAAGTGGGGCCAGCGAGATGTCGGCTTCGGCGGAGGCTTTACCAGGCCGGGCGGCTCAACCATCACGAGCAAGGTATGAGACTGCACGACTGGCACGAGCGGATGTGGCGCACCCTTGATGCGCACCAGAGCGTCGCCTTCGACTGGCAGACGGACAACTGCTGCCATTTCGCCTTTCGCGTTGCCGATGCCATGACCGGGCGCAGCACGGCCGCCGAGGTCGACGGTCTTTCGTGCGGGGACGGCAGCGCCGCCGCGCACCTCGAGCAGGTTGGCGGCCTCATCCCTGCCGTCTCCGTTTTCTGGGGCCTAGCCCAACACGGCCGCCCCGCGCGCGGCGACATCGTGGCCATCGAGACCCCGCACGGCCTCGCCGCCGGCATTTGGGTCGGTGACGGCGCGCTTGTGATGTCCGCCACCGGCCTCACGCGCTACCCGCGCGCGAACGTCGCCGCATTCTGGAGCGTCTAAGATGCCCCAAGCCCTTCCGCTCGTCGTCGCCGTCTCCGCCAAGGCCGCCGCTGCCGCTGCCGCCAAAGCTGCATTCTGGGCGGCGGTCAAGAAATTCGCCATCAAGGCGCTGATCAATATCGCGCTTGCCAAAGCGGCGATGATGCTCATCGGCAAACCAAAAATCAGCCGCCAGCCGCAAGATGTGGAGTATTCCGGCACGCTTGAGCCGCGCCGCATCGTCTATGGCGAGATGCTGGTGTCGGGAATGAACGCCATCCCGCCCTTGACGTCGGGCAACACCAACGACTTCCTCCATCAGGTCGCCGTGGTGGCAGGGCACGAGTGTCAGCAGCTGGGCACGGTCTACTTCAACCGCGAATCCGTCGGCAACATCACGGCCGTCACCGGCACTGCGGACGATGGCAAGATCACCACCGCGCGCTATGCCAACAAGGCATGGGTGCGTCGTTATGCGGGAACCGACGCGCAGACCGTCGACTTCAAGCTGACGACGGCATTCCCGTCGCGCTGGACGGTCAACCATCGCGGCCAGGGCGTCGCCTACGTCGCCATGACCTTCCAATACGACGAGGAGGTCTACCGCACCGGCCGCCCTGAGCTGACCATCTTGGTGCAGGGAAAGAAGGTATACGACCCGCGCTTGGATTCAACGCGCCCGGGCGGATCTGGCACGCATCGCGTGGACACCCCCGCGACCTACGCCTACAGCACCAATCCCGCGCTCTGCCTTGCCGATTACCTCATCAGCACGCGCCTCGGTCTGGGCGAAGACACGGACCGCATCGACTGGGCGCTGGTTGCTGAGGCAGCAGACATCTGCGACGAGCTGGTGAACATCCCCGGCCCCGCCACTCAGAATCGATACACCTGCAACGTCGTGCTCGACGCCACCGACCGCTTCGAGGACAACATCGAGGCGCTGGCTCAGGCTATGGCTGGCGTCTGCTACTACAGCGGCGGCCTCTGGCGGATGTACGCCGGCGCTTGGCGGACCCCGTCATTTACCATCGGCGTCGACGATCTGGTCGACGGCGGGGTGAAGCTCACGACCGCCTTGCCCTATAACCAGCGATACAACAGCGTCCGCGGCAGCTTCGTGAACCCGGCGCGCAACTGGCAGAAGGTCGAATTCCAGGGCGTCGTGAATCAGTCCTACATCGCCTCGGACGGCGAGCAGGCGTGGCTCGACACCAACTTTGCGGCAACGACCAACGAGTATGAGGCGCAGCGCCACGCCATCCTGCTCAACCGCCGCTCGCGGCTCGTGCAGGCAGCGACGCTGCGCTGCAATATGTCGGCCTACGGCATCCGCCCCTTTGAGACCGGCACCGTCACCATCCCCGAGCTCGGCTGGGCGTCCAAGACCGTGCGCTGCGAAGGCTGGTCGTTCGATCCCAGCGGCTTCGTCGAATTGTCCATCCGCGAGGAAACCTCCGCCGACTGGAACGACCCGCTTTTGAGCGACTACACCGACCCCGGAAACATCAGCACCCCGACCCCGGCCGACTACACTCCGCAGCCGCCGACCGCGCTCACCGCAAAGGGCATCCAGTCGGCCATCGTCTTCACCTGGGGGCCTTCGCCGCAGTTCGCGCCCGATCAGGTCTACGAGCTGCACGAGCACACCAGCTCCACCCCGTTCTCGAGCGCGACCCGCATCTGGCGCGGCAACTCGACCTCGACGGTCATCGGCAAGAACGACCTCACGACCCGCTATTACTGGGTCTCGGTCGTGACGCCGGCCGGTATCCGTTCCACCACCGAACCTCCGAGCGTCGGCATCGGCGCAGCGGCCGACAGCATCCCGGGCAGCCTCACCGTGTCCGTGTCGCCGTCCTCGCTGCAGAAAACCGACACGGCCGCCTCGATTACCACCGCTACCGCTACCGTCACGGCGACCGGCGGCACTGCGCCATATACCTATGCCTGGACGCGCATTTCGGGATCGACGCTCATTTCGGCCAACTCCCCGGCGGCTGCGGCTTCGACCTTCACCGGCTCGACGCTCGTGTCGGGGACTACCTACGACGCGACCTTCCGATGCACCGTGACCGATTCGGCTGGCACGCCTGCCGTCAAGACCATCGACGTGGCAGTATCGATCCGCCGAGAGTCGATGCTGGCAAGCGCATCTCCGGCAACGCTTTACAAGACCGGCGACAGCGGCACCATCACGAGCAACAGCACCACCGTCACTCCCTCTGGCGGAACGTCACCCTACAGCTACTCGTGGACGAAGCAGGGCGGCGACACCCTCACCGTGACGAGCCCGACAGCCGCGACCACGACCTTTTCGACCAGCGGACTCAGCGAAGGCGAATTTGCCGCCGCGACCTACCGCTGCACGGTTACCGATTCCACGACGCCGACGGCGCTGACGGCGACCGCCGACGTCTCCATCACCCTTGAAAACCCGGCAGAGGGCGCCCCGCCATGACCGATATGAGATCCCCCAGCGAAACCCACGACCGCCGCTTGCGCGAGCTCGAGATCAAGTTCGCATCGCACGAGGCCGTCTGCGCCGAGCGGTACCGCGGCATCCGCGAGGATCTGGATCGGTTCAGCACCGTCGTCAGCCGGGTCGGCTTCGGGCTCATCGCCGGCATGGCGGGCATCCTCACCAAGCTGGTGTTCTTCCCGTGATCGAGCCGTACTGGGTGCAGAGCGCACGCCACTACATCGGCTTGCGCGAGATCCCCGGCGTCAAGACCGCCCCGACCCTTGCCCGGTGGCTCCGCGAGCTGCGGGCGTGGTGGGGCGATGACGAGACGCCTTGGTGCGGGGTCTTCGTCGCGGCCATGTTCCGCCAGGGTGGGCACAGCCTGCCGAAGCACTGGTACCGCGCGCGGGCGTGGCTCGACTGGGGGGTGCCCTGCAGCCCTGTCCCGGGCTGCGTCGTCGTCTTCAACGGCGGCCCAAAGCGGCCCGGCGCGGGCCATGTCGGCTTCCTCGTCGGCCGCGACGAACGCGGGCGGCTGATGGTGCTCGGCGGGAATCAAGGCAACTCCGTCAACGTGGCCCCTTTTGACCCCGCCCGGGTTCTGGGCTACCGTTGGCCCTCAAACACGGCCCCACCGGCCTCCACGACGCTCCCGCTGCTGGCTTCCAACGGCGCGCCGCCATCAATTCACGAAGCCTAGGAGAGAGAGACATGACCGCAGAACAGATCGCAGGCATCATCCGCGCCCTCGTGGCGGCCGTCGGCGGCTACTTCGTCGGCAAGGGCCTCGTCGACGCCAACACCGTCGCCGCAATCGGTGGCGCGCTCGCCACCCTCGCCACGGCCGTCTGGTCCGTGGTGTCGAAGAAGAAGGACTGAGCCGTCGTGAGCGGGGCAACCCGCAAGGATAGAGGCGGCGGTGCCCGGGACCGGTACCGCCGCCTCGGCATCCCGCGCCGGTTCAAGATGCACGGGCACGAAATCACCGTACGCATCCTGCCGCTCTCGCGCTGGCCGCACACGAAGGGCGCGCTCGGCCTGTACGACCCGAAGCTGCACCGAATCGACGTGCGCAGCGACCAGCCCGACACCGCCATCCAGCAGACCTTCTGCCATGAGTTCGTGCACGCAGTGCTCGGCCAGATGGATCACAAGCTCTACGCCGACGAGGTCTTCGTGGACAACTTCGGCAGCCTGTTGCATCAGGCTCTAAGCTCTTTCCGCAACCGCTGAGGCACCATGCCGCTCACTGCGTCAGATCAGGAGTTCATCGCCGCGTGGCAGAGACTCAAGAAGGCTTCGGCAGTCTCCAAGGCACTCGACATCAACCTGCGCAGCGTCTACAGCCGCCGCCGCTCGATGGAGTCGAAGTACGGCATGGCGCTCGAGGCCATGAACCCGATCCGCGGCGCAAGCGACCGTAGCGCAGCCGGCCGCCGCGCCAACGCCCTCGCCGCCGAGCGCGCCGAGCGGTACGAGGGCGAGATGCACGACACCGTCGCGGACGGCGTGGTGCTGGTGGCCTCCGATTGCCACTACTGGCCCGGAGTCGTCACCGTCGCCCACGAGGCATTCTGCCGGCTCGCTAAATCGCTAAAACCTCGCATAATCGTGCTCAACGGCGACATCCTCGACGGCGCTCGCATCAGCCGACACCCGCGGATCATGTGGGAACAGCAGCCGCAGCTGAAGGACGAGATCCACGCCGTGCAGGACCGCTGCGCCGAGATCGAGCGCGCGGCAGGCTCGGCCAAGCTCGTGCGCACGATCGGCAACCACGACGCCCGCTTCGAGAACTACCTCAGCGGCCGGGTGAGCGAGGTCGAGGGAATGCCGGGCTCGACGCTCTTGGACTTCCTGCCCCGGTGGCGGGCGGGCTGGGCGCTGCACTTGAACGCCCGCACCGACGGGTGGGTCTGCATCCGGCACCGCCCGGTGAACGGTGGCATCCATGCCGCCTACAACAGCACCCTCAAGGCGGGCGTGTCATACGTCCACGGCCACCTCCACCAGCTCAAGGTCACGCCCTGGGCCGACTACCGCGGCCGGCGCTACGGGGTCGACACCGGCACGATGGCCGACGTCGGCGGTCCGCAGTTCACCTACGTCGAAGGCGGCCCGCTCAACTGGGCATCGGGCTTCGCGGTGCTCACCTTCCGCGAGGGGCGGCTCCTGCCGCCCGAGCTCGTTGTCGTGGACAAAGACCAGGCATGGTTCCGCGGTCAGGCGATCTGAGCGCCGACGAGCCCGCGACGACCCTGCTCTGCCGGGTCTGCTGGCACGCCGCCGAGGTCACCCGAACCGAGGCGCGGGTCTGGTGCGCCCACGCCGTCCACCACGGCTGGCAGACCGACCGCCCCGGCTGCGACCGGGCCGGCTTCAAGCCCGACGACGACCGCCGACCATGATCCCGACGTTCCCCCTGATGTTACCCGGGCGGCCACAGCTGCGGCTGGCGCTCTGGGGCGGCCTATTGGCGGCTCTGGTGGCCGGTGGGTGGCTAGGGTACCGTCTGGCCTACGAGCGCGGCAGGGCGGCTGAGAGAGCGTCCTGGGCGGCCGCCACCGCCGAGGCCGGGGCGCGGTTCGCCGAGGCGCTGGCCGCCCAAGCGCCCGTCGTCGTCCAGGCCGAGCGCGACCTCACCGCCAACCGCCGCCGCTCCAACGCCCGCCGCGAGGATCTCGACGATGCCACCAAGACCGACCCGGCTGCTGCTGATTGGGCTCGCCAGCCTATCCCTGACGGCGTGCGCGCCGCGCTGGGTCATCGTCGAGACCTGCCCGCCGATCCCCGCTAACCTCACCGAGCCCTGCGCCGTCCCCGACCGCGACATCGCCACAAACGGCGACCTCGCCCGGGCTTACCTTGATGCCGTCGAATGCGTCGACGAGTCCCGCATCAAGCTCGAGGCCGTCCGCGCGCTGGGAGAGTGCCGGGTCACCGCCCGGTCAGCAGCTCCACCGCCAGCGCCCCGAGCAGCAGGATCGCCAGCGCCACGATGACGGCGTCCCGCAGCAGGCGGAAAAGACCGTCGAAGTCGGGCGGCTTCTCCATCACAGCACCAGCCAGACCGCCACCGCCACAACCGCGCAGATGACCACAGCGCGGGTCGCGAGCTCGGCCACGCGGTCCCAGATCACGA
>Ga0315902_10007411_pt1 | contig 14991 bp, 10 predicted proteins | sample LakEriMetagenome_9_FD_203523 | JGI IMG/M metagenome (GOLD analysis project Ga0315902, IMG submission 203523) | Freshwater fungal communities from buoy surface, Lake Erie, Ohio, United States - Buoy 12 MA117 | ecosystem: Environmental > Aquatic > Freshwater > Lake > Lake biofilm | place: USA... | reverse complement strand
GTGGGCAATCCCAATCTCGAGCCCGAAAAGGCCTGGAAGGCCAAGGTCGAATGGGACCAGCGGAGCGGGCAGCTTGGCGCCTTCACGGTGGGCCTCTTTCACGACGCGGTCGAGGACGTCAGGGATCTTGTCGTGATCGGCGCGAACGATGCTTACGGGAACCTGGGCGATGGGACACGCACGGGTGTGGAGTTCCGGGGACAGATGCCGCTTGACCGTTTCGGTCTGCCGCGCGCTGAGATCCGGTTCAATGGCGCCTTCCAGACGACGCGGGTCCGGGATCCGCTGACGGGGGAGATGCGTTCTTTCTCCTCAGGGGACAATGTGTCCTCGGGCACGCGCAGCGGCGGGGCCGCCGGCGGTCCGCCTCCGCTGAACATCGGCAATCGGGACTGGGGGTATGTGGCGTCCTTCCGCCAGGAGTATCCCGAGTTGAAGTCTGCATTTTCCATAAGCATCGCGCGCAACGCGCGCCGCGAAGAGTCGCGGCGGGTCGAGACGATCACCCAGGACCGTGCGATCGAGCGCATCGACCTCAACTGGGACACCACCGCCATTCCCGGCCTGACGCTGAGGTTTGGTCTGGGCAATATCCTCTCCCCGCCCGAAGAGCGGGTGCGGACGTTCTATACGGGCGACCGCAGGAGCGACGTGATCGCGCGCACGGAAACGCGCCCTTACAGGGGCGGCCCCGACGGGACCATGACCTATTCGATCCAGGCGTCGGGCAAGTTCTGAGCTACCGTGGGAGCGGAGCGTCAAGCGACCTCGCCCGGCCCGCTTCAGGACCGACGTCGCCTGACACGACGCGCGCTCAGCGCCCCCGCCTCTCCGGGCGGACGAGGCACCTGTTGTCGGCCTCGCCTCAGCCCGCAGGGTCATCGGAAAGCGCGGCGACAGCCTCAGAGGGCAGTCGGGGCAGGTCTGTTCACGCCAGCTGATGACAGCCGTCGCAGATTGGCGTCCGCTGCCGGCGAGACAGCTCTGAGGCGCTGCGCCTGCAGTCCGATCGCAGGATCGGATGCTGCCAGGCGGGCGATCAGTCCGGTCATGGGATCGAGCCGGCAGCCGAGGATCCACTCCCGGAGGCCATCGGTTTTCATCCATGCCGACCGATTGGCCGATCCGGTGACAATGTTTGGGATCCATTCCTCGACCGTGTCCGACATCGGGGTGGGCTGGCAAAGGCGGTTCCTCGCCGCGTCATCGCCGCCGTGAACTTCAAGGTAGGCGATGAGGGCCGCACTGAAGCACAGCTGCCCGAAGCGGACGGACTGGAGATCGATACGTCCCTGAGAGAAAACCTTGTCCCTGAGGTGACGCGTATGGCCAAGGGCGCTGGCGCTGCAGTCGACATACAGCGTGCCTGGAGAGGCTGCGATCTCTCCCGCTTCCAGGCGAACTGCATCGGGGCGAATGGACACAATGCGTCCCAGACGGACAATGTCCCTGATCGTCCGGGCGCGCCCCATGTCTGCCTCGGTCGCGATTGCGCCATGATAGAGGCCGGGCCAGACATCGCTGTTCAGCCGAAGCCAGTGTCCTTCAGCCTCCATGCGCAGGCACAGGTCTTCAATGGAGCTTGCCTGCGCCCAGATCTCGCTCTGGTCGGCCAGAGCCGCAAGGCTGCTGGCGAGGAGCTCGGGACCTGGCTGGTAGGCCCTGCGATTGGCGACCCAGGGATCGCGCGGCGCGATCCATCGGATACGTCCAGCATCGAGGCCCTGCGCCAGCAGCCAGGTGATGACATCAAGACCGGTTTTTCCGGCTCCGATCACGGTGATGCGCTGAGCATCTGCGATATGGACTTTGAGGTCGTTAGGGGGAATGCACGTCACGCCCGCCTCCACCGCGAACCCGCGCTGATGTGTGAGGGGAATGCGCGCCGCAAGCCGTGAGGCGTCGACGAGCCTTGTGCGTATGCGGATCGGGCGTTGTGTTCCGGAGGCGAGCTCCCGGATCTCTCCGTCGGGGGTGACCAGGCTCCCGAAGTGAACCGTGACGCGTCCGCTGGCGAGGAATGTCTCGTTCAGGACCGCACGGAAGTAGTCGGCGACTTCGCGCCCGGATGCGAGTTCATAAAATCCGCAATTGTCGCCTGAGGCGTCGATCCTGTCTTCACCAAGGCGGCGTGAGGCGACACCATAGAGGATGGATGGCTGATGCAGGCGAACGAACGGATAGGCGTCGTTCCAGTGGCCGCCGGGGCCAGGTCTGGGATCGACGATCGTGACATGCGCGTCGGTTTCCTGAAGCAGCGTATCCACAAACGCCATGCCCATGGCGCCGCATCCCTTCACGAGATAGTCGGTCTCCTCCGCCATGGCGCGCTCCGGGGTTCTTGCAGGCTTGTGACCTGACAGCGCGGGTCTTTCAACATCTTCACGGTCTGGCGGTCCTGCCGCCGAAGCGGGAGCGAGGAGCTGAGCGTTGTATGGGAGGGTTCCGGCCGGATTTGCTCCAGGCAGCTGATGCCGCTTCTGCCAGTGCTCCTCTCCTCCATGCAGGGCCACGGCCATCCTCCGCCTGACGCTGAAGTTCGTGCGCGCGTGCTGAGCCTGAGCACTTCGACCATAGATCGCGTTTTGTCGCCGATCAGGGCGGGGGCGAGTGTGTCAAGGCGCCCGCGCAATCCGCCATCGCTTGCGATCCGGCGCCTGGTTCGGGTCCACACCTGTTCAGGTTGAAGCGATGCGCCGCCCGGATTCATGGCGATCGACCGTGTGGCGCACAGCGGTCCCTCATGCAGGGGCGGCGACATCCAGCCTCGGGTGATGACCGATATGGCGCGACACACAGAGTGTCCGCGGCTGCTGTTTCGCGAGCAGACACTGAGCAGCGAGGTGATGACGTTCGCCGTGGCCGACCTGCCGTTTCCGCTGTTGGGATTCGGTTCTGACAATGACAGCGTCTTTGTGAACGAGACGATCAGCTCATGGTGCGAGGCGGCCAAGTTTATGTTCAGCCGCTCTCGATCTTGCCGGAAGAACGGCGAGGCGCCTGTCGAACAGCGGCTCGCTCTTGCCTCAAATGTACTGGAAGAAGGCATCGCCCTTGAGCTGGACGGTCGCGCCGCCGGACCGTATTCTCCCCTGCGCAATCTGGCGGGGGGAAATTGAGCATGTCCCGAAGAGTGTGCTTTTGGTGCCTGTCGGCTGCTGCCCTTTTTCTCGCCGCTCCCGCTTACGCCGAGCCGCAGCGCATCGACGGGGTCAACAAGGACGTGTTCCGCACGCTGCAGTACATCCACAACATGAACCCGGGGAACGCCTGGACGCCGGACCAGACACGGATCTTCATGAACGCGGTCATGAAGGACGAAGTCTATGACGAGGCGGAGCGAGCCCTCGTTGCGGCCCTTCAGAAGGAGAGCTTTGATCTCATCATTGGGGCAGCCAAGGGCCCTCAGTTCAGCCCCAATGACCTTCCGCGCAAAGGAAGCCTGCCGCCCGCCTCGCGCGCCGCCCTCGCTACGGGCCTCACCAGCGAGGCCTTCGCGGCCGCGGCGAAAAGGGCGCAGGATCGCGCCGCCGGGCCGGTGGGGAATGAAACACTGCTGGATTTCTATCTCCGGACAGGCGGGGAGGGGCTGGAGAAGTTAGCCGCGTACGCTGTTGAAAGCCCGGAAAAATGGGGAGAGGCCCGTCTCGCTCTCGCCGGCGATCTCCGGGCGGCCTACGAGCGGACGCGGGGGGATTCCATCACTGATCTGGTGCGGAAGAACTCTGATTTCGAAACGTCCTGGCGGACGCGCCTCTATCAGGCCCGGGAGATCGCCGATCCGAGACTGAAGGACGCCGCTTCATGGCTCAGCCTAGAGGCCGGCCCCACTGTCGATGTTCTCCTCGGTGGCGCTGTTTCTAACCAGATCTATTACAACGTCCTGGGTCCTGACCAGACCGACACACTGCTGGCGTCGGTTCGCCAGCGGCTTGGGGTCCCGGCCGAAAGTCTGGGACAATGATCGCAGACAGCGCCGCCGGTTCCGGAATGGGGCGTTATCATCGAGTCCCCGCTGCCGCGTGTACACAAGCGCCTCGATAAGGTCATCTTCGCAGGCTCGACCATCGGTGTGATCGAACGCCTGCGCCCGTCTCTGTCGATCTCTGCGCGCCGTTTATGCAATCCTCTGTGGCGCGGGCTTAGACAGCAACGATCGATCGGCTCCGGGAACATTCCTGATGAAGCAAGAGGTGGGAGTTTTTGGAACACGGGCGAGTCAGGCCCTGTGGCTTCTCATCCTGATTGTCGCGCTACGGCCGGGACAATCGTCAGCTGGATAATGCCCTTCATGACGCTCTCCGACGAGATCCGGACTTCCGCAAATCGCTACGGCAGGCCTGAGTGCACGCCGAACATGCGGCTTATGAAAGTGCCGGCGCGCCGTGCATCATGCTGGTCGATCTTGGGACGGCACCGTCTTGTCCGGCTCAGGAGCTTTTCTGAACATCTTCCGGCGTGCTGAGATTGACTTTTGCACTGCAACCGCCGCGTGCGTTCAGCGCCTGCACAATCACGCCTCTCCTCCTGACCTCTGCACGCCGCGCCGTGTGGGCTTGCTATAGGTCCGCGGCGGGAAGGGCGGTAAAAGAACGCACAGCCGTAGATTCACCTGACAGCCCTTTTCGCAAAATCACCATGTTGCGCTTTCTGACACCGGTCCTTCTCTGCCTGTCCCTGTTTGCCCCAACCGCTAACGCCCAGAGCGTCCAGACGCTGTTCGAGAGGGGTATGGAGGCAGGAAACGCCGGGGATTACATCAGTGCATTCGCACTTGTCCGGCAGGCTGCCGAGGGCGGTCACGCCCCGGCGCAGTACACGCTGGGGAGCATGTATTCATTCGGCCAGGGCGTCGAGCTATCCAAGACCGAGGCAATGATCTGGTTCGAGCGAGCGGCGAGCCAGGACCACCCTCTCGCCCTCTACAATCTCGGGCTTTATTTCGATCTTGGTATCGGCGTTGCACAGGACAGGACGCGCGCCCTCGCATGGTACCGCAGGGGCGCTGCTGCAGGTGAGCCCCAGGCTGCCTACAATGCAGGTCACATGATGCTGACAGCCGACGGCGTTGCGCGCGATGCCGCGGAGGGTCTTCGCCTGATCGAGCAATCGGCAAGCGCTGGAACAGCTGATGCCCAGGCCTCCCTGGGCTATATCTTTGAGGTCGGATACGGCCTCGGCAAGGATCCGGCGAGGGCCCTCGACTATTACGCCCAGGCCGAGAGGAACAACCTTGGTGGCGCAGGAGACCGGCGGCTCGCTCTTGCCTCAAATGTACTGGAAGAAGGCATCGCCCTTGAGCTGGACGGTCGCGGTCCTGACGCGCTGCGCCTGCAGGACCTCGCCTGCCGCTATGGCCAGTACTATGCCTGCTTCAACGCAGGGCGGCTTCGCTTCGAGGGGCGTCTTGTGCCCCGTGATGTCGCCGGCGCGTTGGAGCGCCTGAGGGTAGCGTGCGACCGTCTGCTTGAGGCGGCATGCCGCCTGAGGGCCGAAGCCGTGCTATCGGGTGCAGATGCAACGCAAGCCGACAGGGAGCGCAGTTCAGTCTACCTTGAGCAACTTTGCAGCCAGGCCGATGCGCGCGCCTGTCATAACCTCGCCTTCATCAGAATGTCGCCAGCCTTCGGGACACCAGACCCGGACGCTGCGATGAAGCTGCTTGCGCGTAACTGCATTGAGCGAGGTTTCAATGCTTCCTGCGAGCCCTACTATGCCATGTACAATTCCTCCCTGCCGCAGCGGTCGGCAAGCAGCAATGCAGGCAAGTCCATCCTCGAAGAAGGCGTCCTTGCAATCATGTCCGTGGCCGCCGACGGCCTCTCAGCCCTCAGCGCGACTGGCAGTTATTCATCGGGTGCCTATGGCGGCTACTCCGCCTTCTCGCCTCCATCAACGACGACCTACAGCACTTATTCGCCTGCCGATAAGGCGAACTTCTCCAACTTCATTGACTCGATCCGCTATCCGACCGTGCAGTGCCGTTCGGGAAATCCCTATTGTTGATGGCCTCTGGCAATGGCTGCCGAAGGGGGCTCTGATACAGCTTCACCCTTCGGCCCCGTCGGCAGGGGTAATCAGCGACCGCCTCGTCCGCGTGCGCATCGACCGCGAGACCAGCGCCGAACGTGCTATCGCTATACTTTGCAGCATCGAGAAGGGCCTGCTCCGGCTGCGAGGAGGCGGTCGCCAGGAGCGGCCGTCTCTGGCATGCAGAGGGTTTCTGCAAGCGCCCGCAAGAACGGCTTCAGCCAGGACATCAGGGATACCCGCATGTTCCGCACTCCGCCCGGCATGACAAGGCTGGCGCTCTGCTGGCTGAGCCGCCTCGTTATGCCTGTGGTTCTGGCGCTCTGCGCAGGGCCGGCCTTCGCCCAGCGCCCGCCAGCGCCGCCCCTGACGGCCCAGCCGCAGTGGATCACCCCGGCCGCCTCAGGTCCCGGCCTCGTGCAGGGGACATTCGAGAGCCGGGCGGCAGGAGCGGCGGTGAGCTATCATATCTATATTCCGCCAGGCTACGCGAGCGAGCCCGGTCGCCGGTTTCCGGTGATCTACTGGCTGCACGGATCAGGAGGAGGGATCTCCGGCGTCGCCCCGCTGGCGCGTCAGTTCGACGGCGCCATCCGGGCCTCGCTGACCCCGCCCGCCCTGATCGTATTCATCAACGGTCTTGCTCAGGGCATGTATGTCGACTGGAAGGACGGCACACGGCCCATCGAGACGATCATCATCTCGGAGCTGATCCCTCATATCGACAGCACATGGCGCACCATCCCGCAGCGTGAGGGCCGGCTGATCGAAGGCTTCAGTATGGGCGGTTATGGCGCTGCGCGCCTTGGCTTCAAGTTTCCTGAACTGTTTGGCGCCGTCTCGCTTCTGGGCGCGGGGCCGCTTCAGGCTGACCTCACCCGTGATGCGCCGCGCGCCAACGAGGCTCGCGCATCGGATCTGATGACGCGCGTTTATGGCGGCGACCAGGCCTATTTTGAGGCGGTCAGCCCTCTGCGTATGGCGAGGATAAATGCCCAGGCGCTGGCGGCTGATACGCGCGTACGCATCGTCATCGGTGAGCGCGATGAGACCTATTCCAACAATGTCGCCTTTCATCAGGAGCTGGAGCGGCTGGCGATACCCCACGCATGGACGACGCTTCCCGGCGTTGGACACGACCCCATGGCGACGCTGACGGCGCTCGGGCGGGCGCGGTGGGATTTTTACACCGAGGCTTTCGCTTCAACAGCCTTGCCCTGAAGCGGGCGGGCCTGCCTGTGCTGGCCCTGCGATCGGGCCCGTGCCGATGTCTCCGCTTTTCAGGCCGTCCTGCGCCCGATAGGCGCGCCAGGCACGCACGGCCTGCGCCGCAGCCTTTTCGGGTGTGGTTATCCTCAGGGCAAGGGTAGCATGGGCCCTGGTCAGAACATGGTTTGTGCAGGGATCGTCCGTGCAGGCTGCCGTTCGGGCGTCTGCCTCTGCGGCGAGGGCGGCAAAGTCTCCGACCTGCTGCTCGGACCTTATCAGGACTTCGGCTGCCTGATTAGGCATTGACGCTGCCCCCGCAGCGTAGCAATACGCGTCCCTCATCGACGGCTGGAACGGGCGGTTAGCTCAGCGGTAGAGCACTACCTTGACATGGTAGGGGTCACAGGTTCGATCCCTGTACCGCCCACCAGCTGCAAGCAAAGTCTTCTGTACAACGGGCTTTTTTCGATGGTCGGCCCCGTCCCTCCATGCGTCCCCCCTGGATGACCCATAGATGCCCGGCGCGACGCCGGGACCAAACTCAGCGCGCACTGCCGTGCAAGCTGGGAGACGACCGAAGGCTGCTACGGGACACGCGATGCGGTCCTCTGCGCGCTCCTGATGCTGCTTGCGCCGAAAGAGATGTCGGCTCAGGCGCCCGCCGAATGACCAACGGCGGGAATGCCCCTGTCTTTGGACGCCGAGCGAATGCTTGGTGCACCACTACGTATTCACGCCAGCGGGCCCGAAACTGCAGGCTTTCATTCAAGCTTCGGGCGACCTGAAAATTCCGGGGCAGGTCAAGTGGGCTCGACGAACGTCCTGGCGTCTCTGACGGGATCGGGCATGTCGATCCCTTGCATGCTTTCGTCCCGACTAACCGACGAGGTCTTCAACGGCGAGGCCGAGCGCTTCATTCAGACCCTCTTGCGTGAATGGGCCTAAGCAAAGCCCTATGCCGCTTCAGAACGAGGAAACGCTGCCCCCGGGCCATTCCTCTGCCGCCAAAACAACAGAAGGCCTCATGCTAGCCTCGCCGGGCAATCACCAGCTGAAGCACGTCAGCTCAAACGATGAACAACGCGCTCAGAAACGACACCGCGCCCGCTCATTCCGCATGGACTTTATGGGCCCATGGGCTTTAGGGGCCAACGAGGCGGAATGTTTTTTCTGAGACGGGCCCGTGTGCCACTGCCTGGCCAAATCCCTAATACGCAGGGTATTCCGGATCAGGCATCGGTCGCTTTGGTCGTCTCAGGCAATGATGGACCGTCGGGTTCAGGTCCTGAACACCCTGAGGCTCCAGATTGGGGATCATCGAGCTTGCTGTTACCTGTTGTCTGGAGGTGGATTAGCATAACCTTTCCAGGAGGGTGTCTGATGCTTGTGCGCGTTTTCACTGTTTGGCTCGCTGCTTTGGCCGTCATGGGAACAGCTGTTTCTGCAACGGCGCAGAACGCAGCTGAACCCAGCGATGAAGTCGTGGTTCTTGGCAAACCACTGGAAGACATCGTGCGGGAGTTTGTCGGTGAGCTATCAGGCGCGCCTCAGGCAGACGGTCAGCTGGCGCGCTGGGACAGGCGTATATGTCCTGGTATTTATGGCCTTAAAGACCGGCAAACCGCTGAGCGCCTGATTGACCGTATGGCGGTACGCGCTTTCGAACTTGAGCTGAATGTCGGCGAGCCGGGCTGTTCTCCCGACATCATGATCCTTTTTACTGACAACGTGTCGGTCCTTACAGCCGGGCTTCGTAGTCGTCTGGAGCGGGTTCTCAATGAGAGGAATGTTTCGACATTTGGGCGCAGAGAATTGGCGGCCTTCGTGAACTCTGATGCACCGGTGCGCTGGTGGACATTTGCTTCGACAAAATCGCGCCTTGGACTGGATATCGGTCCTGATCTTGGTGTGTACGATTTATCGCCGAGCCGTGTCCGCCCATTGACGCGGCAGGATATGTCCAAAACCCTCATTGTCGTTGACGCAAATCTTACCCGCAATCTCCGCGTCGGCGCCCTTGGTGATTATCTCGCAATGGTATCGCTGGCGCAGATTGATCCGGAAGCTGAGACAGCTGGCTACTCGACGATCCTGAATCTCTTCGCCGGGGGCTCTACTGAAATGACTGCCTGGGACAGGTCGTATCTTGAGGGGCTTTACGGTGCAACGCGTGCGGCCAGGAGCATCAGGCAACAGGAAGCAGAGATCCGCAGGACAATCATGAAAGATCTGGACGAAACGGCGGCTGACGGGCCCTGATTGCTCGGCTGTTGCGTTGCCGTTTTTCAGGAGCCTGGCTCAAGCCTGAGATCGGCCGGCATGAAAGGGCTCTTCCGAATTCATGGTCATGACCTGCCTGGTTTCTTCGGACCCGCGCGAGTTTGCGTAGGCGGCCAGTTCTGCTTTCTGTGTTTGCCCCTTGCGGAGCGGTTGAGCGACGGAACGGAGCGCGGATATTTGTCTGAGTACCAGATCATGATACCGCTACCTTCATCGTGACAGTCGCGCCGGTACAGATACGTAACCCGGATGTTGGGCGCGATATTCGCGCCCTGGCCGAGCGGCTCGGCCTGCCGCTGACGGACGTCATTGCCGACGCGGTCCGCCGCCGCCTTGCTGAGGCAGTCGGCAAAGCAGCCGATGCTCAAGCCGCGGCGCGGCGGCGCGTGGTCGACGTGCTTGCCCGGATCGACGCGCTGGCCGTGACCGGGCCTATACTCACAGACGATGACCTCTGCGGGCCGGACGGGCTGCCCCGCTGATGGTCGTGGATGCCTCGGCAGTGCTGGCACGCGCCCGGAGCGCACATGTAGCTTCGGACCTCAGCGAAGCCGGGGCGCTTATTGCCGTGCTCGGGACAAGCGTCCCGGCTTGCGACCTTGATGACGCGCGCGGTGCGGTCGCCGCCTTGGCCCGCAATGGCAGGGGCACGCCGGCCGGGCTCAATCCGGGCGACAGCGTCGCCTGCGCCCTTGCACAGAAACTCCGGCGCCCGCTTCTCTCCAAAGGCGACGATTTCAAGAAGACAGACATCGCCCGGGTTGGCTAAACCCTCAGCGGGCCGGCCCGTTGTTCCAAGATCTCAGATCCTTCCAACCCTTCGAATGGAAAGGAAGTCAGCATGAGGCGGCAAGGCGGGAGGATGACGCAGACCCTGCAAGACAAGATCCTCTCCCTTCTTGCCAAGCGTCCCGATCAGAAGGCGGATGAAATCGCCAAGGCGCTTGGTGCCACGCGCAGCGAAATCAATCAGGCCCTCTATGGCCCGTTGAGGCCGCTGGTCCGCCAGGATCGCGCGTATCGCTGGGGGCTTGCGGCGGGCGCCGGCGTTGCGCCGCTTGACGCCTTTCCTGATACCGATCTTGCGCGGCTTTGCCGCTACTATCTTGCCTGCCTGGGTCACGACGAAACGGGTGTGTCTGTCTTCCTGACCCCGAAATCCGGTTCGCCCGACTATTCGGAAGTGAAGATCGCGCCACGCTCTGCCACTGACCTCGCGGAGGAGGAGGCAGGTCGGCGCATGCTCGAGCGCAGGCGCGCCGAACGGGTCAGGTATGAGCTCTATTATGGCTACCCCATCCATATCGCCCATGTGCGAGCCAGAAGCGGATCTGAAGAGCGCATGGTCGAGCCGGTCCTGCTGTTTCCGATCGAACAGGAAAGCGGCTCAGGGCGGCTCGTCGTCGATCTCGCTTTCCCGATCATCAACCAGAAGCCGTTCCAGCGGTTCACATCCGCAGATCGTGATGCGCTCCTGAACGAAATGCTCCAGCTGGAGCAGGAGCTTGGGCTCGGGGAGGGACATGAACGTCCAGAGCTCGATGATCTTGCCAGGCGCCTGCAAGCGATCCGTCCCGACTGGCCCTGGCAGGAGGATATGGATCCGTCCAGGCTGGCGCTCGACCGTCCGCCCATGTCCGGGCTGACCGACGCCGGAATACACAACCGCGCCGTCATAATCATGGCGGAGCGATCAGCTTTCACGCAAGGCCTGGAAAAGGAGCTTCGTGATCTGGCGCGCGCGCCCGAAGACACGCTCGCCGGCACAGCGCTTGGCCGATGGCTGAAAGGTGCTGGGGCAAGTGAGGACGAGGCGCCGTGCGAGATGGCGGGGCCAGCCATTCTCGAGGTCTCGCTGATGAATGCGGAGCAAAGCGAGGCTGTCGCCAGGGCGCTCAATGCTCCCATGACAGTCATCACCGGACCACCGGGAACGGGAAAATCTCAGCTTGTCACCAACCTGCTGGTGAACGCTGCCTGGGCAGGAAAGCGTGTGTTGTTCGCGAGCAAGAACAACAAGGCTGTCGACGTCGTCGAAACACGAACCAATGCCCTTGGTCCCCGTCCCATCGTGCTCCGCATGGGTGCGTCTCAGTCATTCCAGACCCGCCTTGCCGAATATGTGCTGGCCCTGACGTCTGCTGGCGCATCGGCCGCCGAGCGGGCCGAGTTTGAGGAAGCCAGCGCGCAGCATCGGCGATTGCTTGCCGAGCAAGCCGGACTGGCCAGGGAAGCAGAGGCTCTGGTGCGGCTTCGCAACGAGGTCGACCAGGCTGAGCAGGCTGCCGAGGAGGCCCGGCGCAGACTGGGCAAGCCACTCTTCGCAGCGTCTGTCGAGATGGACCGCGCCGCTGCCGCGGCAGCCCTGCGACAGCTTCGATCCAGTGCCGTGCGCGCTGACCGGGATTCGGCCTCCGCGTTCATCAAGCTGCTCTGGCCGCTGATGGAAGGCGGTCGTCTCAAGGCGCTTGCGGCAAGCCTTGAGAAGAGCCGGCGCGTTCTTGCGAAAGCTGGAATCGTCCTGCCTGCCGCCGAGCCCCGTCCGGATCTGGCCGTGATTGCGACTGCAGCGAGCGAAGCAGGGGAGCGTCTGGGGGACCTCGATACCGCAGCCAGATATCTCTCCTCGCTCACGCGCCTGAGTGCTGCCCGCTCGCTTGAGGCGATTGGACGCGAGCAAGCAGGCATCACTGAGAAGATCGCGAGGCATTCTGAGGTCATCTGGAAGCTGTGGCTGCGCCTTCAGCCATCACGCCTGACTGCCGATGAGCGCCAGAAGATCGCTCGATACACCTCGCTCTCGAAGATGGTGATCGATGCCGGCGCCGAGGGTCAGTTGTCCCGGCAGGCGCAATCGCAATACGCGGCGATGCTGCGCCAGGTCTCTCATCTTCTGCCCTGCTGGGCTGTCACGTCGCTTTCAGCGCGTGGACGGATTCCTTTCGAGCCCGGGGTTTTCGATATCGTCGTTTTCGATGAAGCAAGCCAGTGCGACATCGCTTCGGCGCTACCACTTCTCTACCGCGCGAAATCCGTCGTTGTGATCGGAGATCCCAAGCAACTTGGGCAAATAAGTGGGCTCAGGAAGGGGCACGATCAGGCCCTGCTGGCCAGGCACGATCTTCTGACGGGTTATGCCCATTGGGCCTATACGCATCAGTCGCTCTTCGGGCTGGCTGCATCGCAGGTGTCGGGTGACGAGACCTTGCATCTCGTTGATCACCATCGGTGCCACGGCGACATCATCAGCTTCTCCAACACGGAATTCTATGACGGGCGTTTGCGTATCGCTACCCGCCATGATCGCTTGCGTCGTCCTGATCGCTCGCAACCCGGTATTCGCTGGGTCGACGTAGGCGGCCGCGTTTCTCGTCCTGAAGCGGGCGGTGCGATCAATACTGCGGAGGCTCATGCGGTTGTGGGAGCGCTGCGCGAACTTGTCCTTGGCGAGGGCTATGCTGGGACCCTCGGCGTCGTGACACCCTTTCGGGCGCAGGCGAACGCCATTGCGCAACTGGTCAGTCGCGATGCAGAGCTTTCGGCGGTTCTTGCCAAACGCGAATTCCTCGCGGACACGGTGCACAGGTTTCAGGGCGACGAACGAGACGTCATCTTCTTTTCGCCGGTTGTCGCGGAAGGCGTATCACCGGGAGCTATCGGCTTTCTCCGCGCCAACGGAAACCTGTTCAATGTTGCCATCACCCGCGCACGCGCCCAGCTTGTTGTTGTCGGAGACATTGGCGCGTGCCGTGCTTGCGACGTTGGCTACCTGTCTCGCTTTGCAGAATACGCTGTCGGACTGAGCGAGACGCGAAGTGTCGAGGCATCCGAACGCGCGGCCGATCCTGGGCCGCGCTATCCTGTCGTGCCGCAACCGGAGTTGGTGTCAGATTGGGAGAGAGACTTCTACGCCTCCGCTTTTGCGGGCGGCATTCAGCTGACGCCGCAATACGCGATCGAGCAGCATGTCGCCGACTTCCTTCTTGTGTCCGGCGATCGACGCCTGATCGTGGACATCGGCCATGATTATTACCACAGGAACTGGACCAGCGAACAGTGCCGGCGCGATCAGATCAGAAATCAGCGCCTATTCGAGCTCGGGTACGATGTCATGCGCTTTTGGGTGTATGAAGTCCGCGATGACCTTGCCGGGTGCCTTGAACGTCTGAAGCGCTGGCAGACGCAGGCGTAGACGAGTAGCGCCGTTCCGATGCCCAGTCCGGTTCCACGCGTCGCCGATGGCAGGGTGGAGGACTGGTTGCCTTAAGGCTGTCTCGTGCTTGATCCGCTTATGCCGGATTTCGTTCATGTCGAGCGTATCGCGGAGCCCGCCGATTTCCTCCGTGGATTTCCCGGCAGACTTTCTTCCTCTGCCCAGTGAGCTCCGAAAGAGCTGCGCGCGCTGCGGCGATGGTGCTTGCGAGAAGCGTCAGGCGTCCGCCTCGGCCGTTCGCCCAGCGAACAAACTGCGGGGCGGGTGAGCGCGTCGCGGGACGTGGCGTGGAAGTTCAGCGAGGGGTGGCGCGCGGACCGCAAGAGCTAGCGCGCGCCGGCGCTTGCGCCGGGAAGATGTGTTGCCTGAAACGAACGAGGGCGTGATGACACATCGCTCGCGTCGAGCTCGGCGCAGAAGGCACGTGGATGGGTATCAGCCAAGCCCGGACCGTTACTGCAAGTTTTGCTGAGCGCAGCGCCAATACACAAGGGGCTGGCGCCGTTGGCGTGACAAACAGAAAAGGCCGGAGCGGGGCTCCGGCCTTTTCACGTCCAGCTTGTGGTGGGACCCGGCTAGAGGTCGATATTGTCACGGGCGGGCATCATGCGGCCGCCCATGCCCGAGGCCTTCATCTCCGTTGGGTCGAGCGCGCCGGAATTGTCGACATCAAGGGCTTTGAAGCGCGGCTTGAGCGAGGCCATCATGCCCTTCAGTTCGGTCTCCTGGATCAGGCCATCGACGTTGTCGTCGATCATGCCGATCTGCATGGACGACATCAGCTGCGACTGGAGGTCATTGCGGATGTTGTCGACGGTCTCGTCAGCCCAGCGATAGTTGACGCGGAAATACATCATCTCTTCGTTGGTCTGCTCGCCCCATGTGATGTCGCGTTTCGGATCGGGGTTGGCGCGGTTGTTGGTCGAGTTGTCGTAGATCCACTTGGCGACCAGCTTGGTGCCTTTCTTGACGAGGATAGGCTCCTTCGGGTCGTAGTCGCGCTGCCAGTTGAAGTCATACTTGGGCAGCGAGAGCAGCATCTCTTCCTTGCCGTCCGGGGTGACCGCTTTCAGCTCGACGCTGAAGCCGCGGTAGTGGGAGTGCGGGTAAAGCGTGTAGATGTACGCGTCGGCCGGGAACGTCTGGTACGACACTTCCTGGTGGCGTGCGGATCCGGCCGGGATCTTCAGGCCGAAGTCGCCGATGACGGTCGAGCGCTTGATGAATTTCGGCGGGGCCTTCAGCGTGTAGAAGCCAAC
>Ga0315902_10007410_pt1 | contig 14992 bp, 12 predicted proteins | sample LakEriMetagenome_9_FD_203523 | JGI IMG/M metagenome (GOLD analysis project Ga0315902, IMG submission 203523) | Freshwater fungal communities from buoy surface, Lake Erie, Ohio, United States - Buoy 12 MA117 | ecosystem: Environmental > Aquatic > Freshwater > Lake > Lake biofilm | place: USA... | reverse complement strand
AAAAATGGTGTCCCGTGTGGTGGACATATCTCCATTTTTTTAGCATTTGTAAGCTGAGCTCTATAATTCCATATATCGACCAATTCCCTAGCAAATCGTATATGCTCAATTCTAGAAAGATTTATAAACCATTCAGAATTCGCATAATTACCATATGAATTCATCAATTGGAACAATTCTAATATTTTCATCTCCATTCTTTTCCTAGGATCTACTATCTCCTGTTTTATCTCTATCTCTATTGGCACTTTCATTATACGCGAAATCTTTATTATACACTTTATATCATCTTTTATCTTACTCGAAAACTCATTCCTATTATATGGATTCTTAGGTCTATCCGAATCTTTCATTATCAGATTATGTATCGATAATATATTAAATCCATATATAAACCCGTCATTATCCTTATAACTATAAAATTGTGATATTGGTATCTCTGTCATATCATCCATCGTATAAAAATCCATATCATTGGTGCATATGCTGCGCTTCTTTAGGGCAGGCCCTCTTAAACTATTTAGCTTCCTCTGCAAATACCCTCTAAATACTCTCTGTATCTTCAATGGGTAAATAGAATTCTTGAAATAATCATATATACGCAACATTAACTCTTCCTTATTTCCAACTCGAGATAGCTTATACTGTAAACATATTTTCTTTAGTTCCACAAGATTAAATTTATAAGAAAACATCGTCTCGAAATTATTTATCGACAGTTTTTCCTTCTCTTTCACCTTTTCTTTCACCTTTATATTTTCAATATCCTCTTCCTCGTTTTTATCACATCCTGTCCCACCGCATCGCATATCTGTGATAACACCATTTACTTTCTTACCTACTCGTTTTCTTATAATATTAGATTTCTTATTTAACTTTGAATTTGTCATATTCTCTCGTTCTTGCTGTTTATCATCTCCCAGCCCTCCCAAAATACTAGCAGGTAATCTTCTTTTGACTCTGTCTATTTGGCTGGCTTCACCACCGGAAATATTATCCGTATTTGTTATTATCATATTCTCGTGTATATTTGCAGTTGGAGATGTAACATATGATTCATTGATCATATTTTGCTCAACATTGGTTTGCTCAACATTGGTTTGCTCAACATTGGTTTGCTCAACATTGTTTGTATTGTTTATAACTATGCCTATACTCATAATACCGTGTAATGCCATTTAATAACTCGTATGTATGTATGTGCGTTTGTATGTGTATGAACTATTGTCGGTTGTCCTTTTCTATATATATAACAATATTTTTTTAATATCTTATAATACAACATTAATTACTATTATCAATATATGGTGTCATATATCCCACTCGTGTATGCTTAGGAATATGTAAAATATTTCTGATATAACTATTTCTTAACTTTATATATATTTTAACTATAATTCACAATTTTTATGTAATGTAACAGTTTTTAATTTATGATTTACGAATTATGCATTTTCAAATTTGCCGATTTTCGCCAAACGGAAAATTGATTTCAATGGATTATACAATATATATAGCATCGCACAATCGTAGCCAAACAAGCAAACCAACCAGCAGTCAATACAATGTCCTCCTCTACCAGTTCATCCTCTACTAAGTCCTCAACTCCCAAGGAGATTATTTCCGGTGAGACTTTCAATCCCTCTAAGGATATCAAATACTCCAAGCCTAAGGTCAATGCTTCTGGTGGAAAGAGCATTGGTATTTTGAATGCCGTAACCAACAGCGCAACATTTGTTGCATCCCCTCTGATGATGACTTGGGGTATTTCCGAGTTCGTCGACAAAAAGACTGGAGACAAAACATACAGTATGTCACTCCAATTTCCAGGCGAAGAATACAATACGCCATCAATTGCCAAGTTTCGTGCCAATCTCGAAAAATTTGAGGATAAGATCAAGGCGGACGCACTCTTGAACCAGAAGGAATGGTTCGGAAAATCCACAATGACCGCTGAGCACGTATCACTCTTCTGGACGCCTATGTTGAAGTTTTCCAAGGGAGAAAATGGTGAACCCGATCACTCGAAGAACCCCACCCTTAATGTCAAGCTTCCTATCTGGGAGGGAACTTGGAATGTTGAGCTATTTGACCCTCAATCTCGCAAGATATTTCCTGATGCTAACAACGAGCATCTCACTCCTGTTGACCTGATTGCCAAAGGATCTCACGTTGCTGTCGTTCTGCAATGCGGTGGTGTTTGGTTCGCAGGTGGCAAGTTCGGTGTTACATGGAAGCTGTTTCAAGGAGTTGTTAAGCCCAAGACAACACTTCGCGGCAAGTGCCACATCCAGCTTTCAAGCGATGACAAGAAGCTTGTAGCAACACAGGAAATCGACACTATCAGCGATGATGACATCCCTCGTTCGTCTACTCACGCTGATGATTCTGATGAAGAAGAGCAAGACGATGACGCTACTCCTACTCCAACACCCGCACCAGCACCCGCACCAGCACCGGCGCCAGCTCTTGTAGCAGCAGCAGCCGCTACTCAAGATTCTGAATCATCTGGAACAAAGAAGGTCGTGAAGAAGGTTATCAAGAAGTAAACTATTCGCATAAAAGTATTTATTATAAACATAAGAACATAATAAATACATATCTGGAGCGCTCGTAATACAGGTAAGTCAATCACACACTAACATACACACACTAACATACACATTCTAACACGTGTGATTATAGGTAGAAATTATTTTTTTACGCATAAATAGTGGCTATGGTATTTTTATTTATTAATTAATATTTATTATTTGTATTTGCTAGTGGCATATTTTGAATATGATTCTCCAAATATTATACTAAGAGAAGCAATATATTTTTTAATTAATTCATCCTGTGAAAATTTTGGCATATTTGCCATATTTATGAGTTCAATAAACATCCTTCGCAAATATATTATCGTTTGATTATAAGTATCATCATAATGTCTATTTTTACGCGCTACCTCTAGTATTTTTATAATACTACTGAACAGCATAACATAATCTTGATATTTATCACTAAACGAATCATACTTTCGAACTTCTCCTTCACCAAAGTCTATTATTTTTTCGCAATATGGATTACTAAGAGAAACTGGTTCCAATAAATATATAGAATCTGTATCAAGTGTCTTGTGAACTACGTTTACTTTTACCATTTTTTTGATACCTACTATAATATTCGTAAGTAAAGTAAATAATACACTTGGTTCTATACGTGCATGTGTGTCGCTTGTTTTTCGAAACGCGGAATTAAGGTAATATGTTAAATTATTAGTTCCGCAAAATTTAATATTAAATACAAAGAAATCTTTCACATCATATGTAGGTCTTGATAAAGAACATTTGTTAAAATCGGTTGGAACAATATTGGGAGTCAATTCTACAGCATCTGAAATTACACTATGGAATTTACCTCTAGGATCTATACTAGATACTTTTGATAGAATTTTATACTCGTGTCTATACTCGTTAAATATATTTGTTTTTAGAACAATTTTCGATACAATATCTTTGTTACCATTTATAATATCGGGTCTAAAAATACAACCGAAATTACCTTGTCCGACTAATGAACCACCATTTATTATCCTTTTTTTTTTGCGACGCGTATGTTGTTTGGCCAAGGTATTACATCGCGTTCTGAATCTAAGCTTACGTATACATATATGTCTTTTTTTTGCCTTAAATGTTTTCATTATTTATAATATAATTTATAATATAATATAATTTATAAAGAATATATAAAGAATATATAACAAAAATGTATATATTATGCGGGTAATTTATTTATTACAATAATAATAAATAAATAGCATATATATTCTATTTCGCAGTCAATTCATTTTTGTCAAGAAAAAATTCTTTTCCAAGTGATCTTATTATTTTCTTCTCATTTTTTTCGTCATTTTCTATAGGCTCGCATATTGAACGCATCATTGTTAGATACTCGATTTGTTTTGTCTCTGTATCATACCAGTCAGGATTATCATCTGCCCATTTTTGAAGAGCATTACGCTCTTTATCTGCTATTTTCTCAATTGTCTCTTTCATTTTCGTATGATTCTCGTCCTTCTCCCATTTGGCATTATCTTTAATATACATCGTATCACGTTTTGCGTCGGTGCAGTGTATGGGTCGTTTATGAATCTCTAAATCTTTTAACCCCTTTATCATTACATCCGTTATACCTCGAACCAATCCATTATTCTTTGAATATACTAAATCAGCTAATGTGATTTTAAGTGAATCTATGAACTCCGAGATGTCAAGAGCGTCCTTACACTTTTCATTTAAGAATACATTCAGGTTAAAATGATTGTTTGTTGTATTGTTTGTATTATTTGTTATATTGCCGATCTTCGGTATGATATGATTAAGCTGTTGTTGTTGTTCTTTTATTATTTTTATCATCTCCTGATTGTCGTTTACCAGTTTCATAAATACCTCTGTAGTTATCTTCATGTTTTCACCAGATAATCCTGTGGAAATTTCTTGACAAGACAACACATTATCATCTACAGACGGCTTTGTATTGTTTACAATACACCTTTTCTTATGGTAACAAAGACTAGACGCGAACTTATATATGTTACCACATACGCAGATAAATTGTGATTTATTCCCTTCGGCGTTTTTTGGCGTTTTTTTGTTAGTAGCTGTTAGTAGATTATGCTTGATGGTGTTAGCGTGTCTTTTGTATTCGGATTCCTTACAGCATTTAAAGTCACATTTTTTACAGATAAAAATCGGCGTTTTTTCGGCGTTTTTTGAGTTAGTAGTCATTAGTATATATACAGATAATAAAATGTCTAAATACTTTTCGGTAAAATATGTAAAAAATATCGTCACGAAAAAATTGACTTAAAAATGTGATTGTGAGCATTATGGTCTGAGTGACGAAGTCGATGTTTTTTTCAAATCTATTTTGGAAAAATGAAAAATGGACATTTATAAATGTCCATTTTCCAAAAAAAAGTTTTAGATTTGGAAAAAACGATTCACTTCACTTCACTAATGCTAATATCCCAGTTCGAATAGGACCTTTTTCATTATTATGCAGTGAGCTATATGTATATGATACAGGTTTATTACTATATATCGTATCATAATATCATAAGTTATTAAGAAATGTTACAAAAGGTATATTAATTTGCCATTTTAAATATCTTCTTATGGTATCAGTATAAATAATACGATCATCATTTTTGACCATATTCAGTCTTCGGCGTTTTTTGGCGTTTTTTGTTAGTAATCGTTAGTAGTTTTCGGTATGGTAACAACATCTATTACTATTATTTTATACCTGACAGCATATTAGGTGACACGATTTTAATAATTATATTCCGGCGTTTTTTCGGCGTTTTTTTTGTTAGTAGACATTAGTAGGTCGGCGGGGTTGGCGGACGCCTTACAAGAATGTCCAAAAAATGGAAAAAATTATCGTAACAAAAAAAACGACTAAAAAATGTGATTGTGAGCATTATGGTCTGAGTGACGAAGTCGATGTTTTTTTCAAATCTCTGAGGGGGTTTTCCAAAAATGGACATTTATAAATGTCCATTTTTCATTTTTCCAAAATAGATTTGAAAAAAACGATGCATTCATTCACTTCGGCGTCCGCCATCCCAATTTACGCGGGGTTACCTTTATGCTTTGGATAGGTGACGAGGGGAGTGGTCACGTGGCGACCATTATGCTGCGGATATTGGAATTTTTTATATACAGATATAAAATATATATAATTGGGTATAAATTGGGGTATAGATTTTTAAATAAACTTAGTATATTATTTTTTGGGGATGTTTCGAATATTGGTTGCCAAAGATGAATCCGAATCATCCCCTCGGATCGGATGGCGGAGTTTTTATACTTTTATAAAACACGTTAAATGTATGATGCGGGAGATTTGATTTAATTCGCGAGGATAAAATCAAAAATAAAGAATCTATGGTTATCTGACTATCTGACTATATGACTATATGACTATATGACTATCTGACTATCTGACTATATTACTATATTACTATATTACTATCAGAACAATTCTATATTTACTATAATAGAAGACTTCGTAGATATATCATACATATTTTTTGTATTTATAACAGGTATACCTTGTCCAGATAAAACATATGTCTGATTATTTGTCACATTTAGCGCGTATGCTGGAATAGTAAACTTTCTTCCACCTATATCGAAATCGATACACGTTTTTTCCAATAAATCCGCGATCTTCATACGCAAATCTATATAAATATCATTATTACTATCTATGTATATATAAGAAGGTGTAACCGGAATACACCTAACGATCAGTTCAATAGATGTAGTATTGTTATTACTATTATTACTGTCATTAATACGGGATTCGCCTATTTTATAATATAATTCAGTGTGCCATAAGGGTATATAATATTTCTTATCATCGTGTTCTAAAATGTATATATTATTATCTGAAAATAACTCATCTAGTGATACCGATATAACAACCAGGTTATCTTGCGCCATCTTTTTGCTCATAATTTTTTCGAATAATGCCAACTTTTCTGAAGAAATATGGAATTCTTTATGATACGTTGTTATGATTTCGTATATATTATATGCAGTCTCTTTATCCATATCCTCGAACATTTTTAAGGACAATTCGTGGCAATCCTCAACAATAATCTTCATAAGTGTGTTTATTGTTATAGACGCATTATCAGTTGAAAATGAATATGTCATTTTTTGTAGAAGAGATTGAATAAATACCCTGAATATAGCGATATAACTATCGGCGGGATATTGGGTCGAATGGTTTTCGTCGTCTGGGAAATCACGATGTTCGGGAGATGCGGGAGAAATTCCTAAATTCAATAAATATAAATAAGCTGCATTTATATCTTGGAATATTTTACAAGACTCATCACTATTATCATTTTTATCTGGATGATGCTTTAAGGCGAGTATTCTATAATTCTTTTTTAATTCATCACGTGTATAATTATATTTTAGATTTAGAATATTACGAGCTCGCTGTGTATCCATTGACATATGTTATTAAATTATAAACGTAATTTTCTAAATGGTAAATCGGTCTATAATTATTATTGTAATATTGGAAAAAAATATACGTTTTTATTAATACGTCAGATATATTCTCATTATTCAATAAATTATATTTTATCAAGTCGTTCAATATATACCAAATACATTCGCCTATATCAAGATCATATATTAATATCTCATACAATATATCCCTAAATGATAAAAATGAGATATTATTTGGATTTTTTATATGTTCTATAATCGCATTACATACTGGTTCATAAGGACAATTCAATGATGTTATATTAGTGGCAATATTTTTTATATTAGATATTTTATTTATAGTTGATGGTTTTAATTGAATATCAGATACATTTTTAGAACTTAAATACTTATTATAATTCGATATTGATGGACGAGGGATACTTATTATTTGAGAATTGTTTAAAATATTATCAGGTATAAAACTTATATGCTCACTTATTATAATGAAAATAAGCTTATTCTTATGGAAAGACTGAGACTGCATATAACTATAGAAAATATCCATTAATTCGCTATGTATTTTGTGGAAATTTTTACAAAAAATTATCCCCGTTGCTTCTGATCGAGTAGACACGACATCGTTAATCTGATTATATATATCATTCCATAATACTTTCGAATTACATCCTAGTAAAGACATATCGACCTCGAAATGAATATCGCTTATCTTTATTATGAAACTTTCTTTATTTGAATTGATTGTAAGGCGTTTTTCATATTTTAATTCACTTGGACTATATTTTTTTATAGACAATAACGCTTGTGTATATTTACCTACACCTTTAGGGCCATAAAAAATAATATTTTTAAGTTGATCAAGTTTAGATGGGAAGGATTGATAAATTTTTGTTTTTTTGGGATGTAGTGAAGACTGTGATGTGGTTATAAGATAATCGTCGAAATGAGTCTCTAAGAATTTCATTTAACTAGTTAAACATATATTTTGGATTTAAATCGTATTTGACATTATTATTAATTTGTGGTTGCTGGTTTTGTATGTTTGAATTATTATTTTCAAATATAAATCTATTAAAAGGAATACTTAAATATATAATTTTATTAATTATAGTAATAAAAAGAATTATCGATTAAATATAGTTATGAAACTTATCAACCCCAATCCTGAAAATTTCAATAAAGATTATATATATTTCAATGATCCTATTCAAAACACAATTATTAATGAAAGTAGGTTTATTCGAATCATTTATTCTACACCCAATATTATATTTAATGGAATAAATGTATTAGTAAATTTTGTAATTGATAGTGTAGATAAACAATATAATAAAAATATAATAAATTATTGTATTGAAAAAAATGAAAAGTCTATTTGTATTATAAATAATATCGAAAAAACAATATTAGATAAATACTGTTCTAACAAGAAACCGTCATATAACTTATCATTACAGGTAACTAGCGGAAGTTTAAAATTATTTTCCGAATCATTTGACAAAAAGAAAAATATCGATATTATACTAAAAATATCCGGACTATGGGAGGATGATTCTTCATATGGCATAACATATAAGTTTTTAGTAACAGAATGATAAATATTATATACTATACATTAAAATCACATAAAACAAATATATATATAAATTATTATATTGACGTATGAAGAATATATTAATTACTGGTGGTTGTGGATTTATTGGGTCTAATTTTATAAATTATTTTTATAGAAAACACGAAACAGTAATCATATATAATTTAGATGCTATGTACTATTGCGCATCGGAAGAAAATATTGATGAAGATATTAGAATTTCGGAGAGATACAAGCTTATAAAAGGTAATTTATGTTCATATGATCTAGTAAATCATATAATAAATGACTACAATATCGAATATATAATTCATTTTGCCGCTCAGAGTCACGTTCAAAATTCTTTTGACGATTCTTTACAGTATACAAAAGATAATATTGTAGGAACGCACAACTTGCTTGAGGTAATTAGAAAATATGGAAAAATCAAAAAAATAATACACGTGTCAACTGATGAAGTATATGGCGAATCAATGATTGATAAAAATGAGAATAAAAAAACAGAAGAAAGTATATTGTGTCCAACAAACCCATATGCTGCTACGAAAGCAGGTGCAGAACTTATAGCACAATCATATTATCATTCATTTAATATACCTATAATAATTACTAGAGGGAATAATGTATATGGTCCCAATCAATATCCAGAGAAAATAATACCCAGATTCATTAAGTTGTTAAATGAGGGTAAAAAGGTAACAATTCAGGGCGACGGTTCTAATGTGAGAGCATTTATTCACGTATTGGATGTTGCCAAAGCGTTTGATGTTATATTAGAAAAAGGAGTTGTGGGTGAAATATATAATATAGGTTCAGATGATCACGAGGAACATTCAGTGATTAATGTAGCAAAAATTCTTATTAAAAAAATTAAAAAAACAGAAGAATATTCTGAATATATTGAATATATTAAGGATAGACCATTTAATGATAAGAGGTATTATATAAGTAATGAAAAAATCAAAAATCTAGGATGGGATATAATAGAGACATTTAATGAAGGTATAGACAATTTAATTAAATATAATAAATAGAGTTAACATCAGGCAAAAATATACAAAAATATTTCGATTAAAATTAATTATGCTATAATTATATTAAAAATATAATTATATTAAAAATATAGTTATAACAAATATATAATATCATTACAAAATGAAAGTGTTACTTTATGGTAAGGACGGTTGGATCGGGCAAAAAGTATATGACTTATTGGTAAAAGATGGTCACGAAGTAGTGATAGGTTCTTGTAGGGCAGAAAATGTAAAAGGGTTAGAAGAAGAAATCGTAGCATTTCAACCTACGAATATTATTTCAACGATCGGAAGAACTCACGGGACAATTGGAGACACAAAATATACTACTATTGACTATTTGGAACAGAAAGGGAAGGTGCGTGAAAATGTGCGCGATAATCTGTATTCCCCTGTAATGATTGCAATTATCGCAAAAAAACACGATATTCATTATGCGTATCTTGGAACCGGATGTATTTTCACATATGATGAGGAACATCCGTTTGGGGAAGAAGTAAATGGATTTAAAGAAGACGCTGTGCCTAATTTTTTCGGGTCTTCTTATTCAACTGTAAAAGGATATACGGATAGATTAATGAAAATGTTTGATAATGTTTTAAATATCCGAATAAGGATGCCGATAACAGAGGAAATAAATCCGCGGAATTTCATAACAAAGATCACGACATATAATAAGATATGCTCTGTTCCAAATTCAATGACAGTATTGCCTGAATTGTTGCCTATTATGATTGATATGTGTAAACAACGCGTAACTGGGACTATGAATTTAACAAATCCCGGACTAATAACCCATAATGAAATTCTGGAGATGTATAAAGAAATCGTAGACAGCGAATTTACTTGGGAGAATTTTGACATAGAAGACCAACGTAAAATATTAGAAAGTGAGCGTTCTAATAATTATTTGGATACAGGGCGATTGGAGTCACTATATAAGGTATTACATATAAAGGACGCAGTGAGAGATGTTCTTATTAAAATGAAAAATACGTCTTGTAGTGTATAAAATTCTAGTTTACCGAATAGTAGGGAGTTCATATGTAGAATTCCAAGAACCATTTACTTCACATTCGCACTCAAGCCACGCATTTACTCTTGATGTTCTATTAGGAAGTTCAGATGAATAATGTCTTGAAGCAAACTGATTCAATGTTAATATTTGTCCATCAAATAATATTCCATCTTCATTGGCATTATATACACCTACCCAGTTACTTTCATCCGGTTTATCTTTTCGTATACGATGACGAATACGTTGATTGTTATTAAAACATAATGACATTGTTCTACATCCCTTTATAGTTCGCGATGTGTCGCTATTTTCATAATTATCCGAAGTATCTTCATTTGTTGGCTGAATATCGTTATGGTTCAATATGGTTCTATTAATTTGCACTATATCTTGGTCATTTGATTTTGCTGAATCCATCGTCAATAATGAAACGTGGGATTGTGGCGCTGATATCGGAATGCATGTTGGTATAAAATAGGTAAGTGTTGGTTTATCGTGATGCCAATATTCTCCATCTGGTAAATCAAATATGAGCCGAATTCTTTCTATGGACTCATTGAAAAATTCACGTTTTGAATTTATTCTACTATTTTTAAGAATATTATGGATAATCGACTCTTTATCTTTTGGATTTGATACACGTTTAGCAAACTCAATAACATATGGAGTTGGAGGTCTCCAAGTATCACTCGAATTAGCCTCAGAAAGACGTTGTTCAGGTGTTTTTTCAGTCATACCTATTTTATAAATACCTACCATAGATTTATTTCCAAAACAATAAATGTATCCTTCACTCATTATGTGATATGGTATTGAGAGGTAATTGAGAGGTTATTATGGTATATACATCATATAATATTACCTTTAATACATTTATAAATATTGTTATGTCTTCAAAAACAAGTTGAAAACAGACGAAGTATAACTTCCATTATGCCTACAGTAAGAACATTAAGAATAAATAGAGTAATGCTTAAATATAACGTTCCCAAAGACGGTGAACTCATCGCAGTTGTGCTCGAGTTCATACAACCAAGATTATTTTGTAAATAACTAAATATTAACATCAATTGAATAAAAATCAAAAGACTTGAATAGTTTGAAAATTTATAATATTCGGGGTCTACTTGTTGAGTGTTGATCATTTTAGAGAACACGGTAGACTGGCGTATAATTACAAATAAAATGATGACTAACCCAATAATCTGGAAAAAACTTGGATATATATTATTACAACTAGGCGTATTCATAACTTTAAAATAGTATGATACAACACCCATTAACAAACCCAAAAGAGCAACAGTTGTAAATACATATCCTACGAGTGTGGCAAAAGCTGGCCCCTGCTCATCGCCTATTTTTAATGAACTAAATACTACTTTAATAATTATCCCTACAAATGCCAATAAGGAACAAATATTTATTAAATAATATGTTGTTTTGTATTTGTAACTTACACTGTCTATTGGTGAAAATTTTTTCATTTGAACATTATTGCTCATTTTATTTACTGTATATTATATATTATATATAATACTATATATTTTACTATAGATTTTACTATAGATTTTACTATAGAATAATGGATATGTTCATTTTATTCGTAATATAATTTTATTCGTAATATAATTTTATTCGTAATATAATTTTATTCGTAATATAATTTTATTCGTAATATAATATAAATATAAATAAAATAGATTACTTAAATGAATGGTATTCAAAATAGGAATGTATATACAGAACATCCTTTAATATCAAGAGAACAGACATATGTGCTTGAGCGAAAACTAGTTACAATACACTCAGAGGATAGAGACGTATGTGCGTGGCCTCATTCGTCTTACTTTGAAATAACGCTGCCGCAGCAGTTAACAAATGTCCAGTCGATAAGATTAATAGAGTCGAATTTCCCAGGTATAAATAATGTTTTCGTAAATTCAAATCAAAATACTAAACTTACATTTACATTACATACAGGAAGCCAAGGAACTTATACTATAACTATAGATGAGGGATTCTATTCACCTATTCAGTTAGCAAATGAATTAACGAATAAAATGAACCAAGCTGTTTCAACTACATATACAGAATTTATAGTAATATATCACGAAGTAAATCAAAAAATATGGTTCGGTAATAATATCGATGAATTTGAATTAAATTTTGAAATAAAAGAAACATATTATGATACAACTACCACTGCAAACCTATATGAAAATTGTAGAGTATTGCCGCCTAATGAGTTATCATCGTGTATGAATACTAAATGGGGTCTTCCTTATTATATAGGATTTAATAAAGCTACTTATGAATCTGTTGTAGCAGCAAACGGGTTAAACTATGAATACAAGAGCTCTACAGATCCTGATTATAATTGGTTACCTGCGGGAGGATTCTATGTTATAGCACCCAATGTAATAAGTATTTTTGGTGATACGGTTTTTTATATGGATCTTTTTAACTATAACGATATGGACGAGTTAATTCCTTACCCGCGTAGAACAAATGCTGCAAACAATAATAGCTACGGCGGCAGAGTCGATTCCGCATTTGCGAAAATACCTATATTAGGTATACCTTCATCTCAATATTTTGATTCTAGAAACAGTCTTTTACAAAATATGTCACAATTTTTTCCACCACTTGAGCGCATATCTAAAGTAAAAATAAGGTTTCGATATCACGATGGACGATTGGTTGACTTTAGCAATTGCGATTTTAATTTTACTCTAGAATTTGACTGTTATCGCGACGAAATGGCGCGTGATTTACGTCTTCGTGTTCCTGCGCAATACAGGATGTAGATGGGATGTAGGTTGATTATAGTAAAATTATATAATAATATGATTATATAATTTATTTATTATATGTGCTTTATACTGCGGATTGCTCTTGGGTATCAGCTTGTCCTTCAGTCTCAGCCATAACCTTCTTATTTCTTCGCGTTCTTCTTTTTCTTTTCGGTACTGTATTAGCAGATTTAGTTTTACGATGTTTTTTACCACCACCTAAATTTTTTGAATCAATAATAGGGATGATGTTGTTATCTTTGTCACTTTTTAAATTATTATTTACTGGAATTTTGTCAAAATAATTTGGCTGAGTCACGCCAGTGTTAGGCATTGTAGGTTGCATCGCAGATTGCATACCAGGTTGCATACCAGGTTGCATACCAGGTTGCATACCAGGTTGCATACCAGGTTGCATACCAGGTTGCATACCAGGTTGCATACCAGGTTGCATAGCATTAGGTGTTGTTCCTGGCAAAGAAGATAACGACAAGTTATTTCCAATTAATGAATCAGTTGATGGAGTAGATCCGTAAGAAGGCATTTCTACAGGTTTTTCAGTCTGTGGTGTTAATGGAGCTGCATTAGGAGACTGTGTTACTGGCGTTTCAGCAATGGGTTGTTGTTCATATGTTGATTCTTCGTCATTACCTTCGCCTTCACTTTCACCTTCACCTTCGACATCACTTTCTTCAGCATTATTATTTACTGGTTCAGTTTCCGTGGATGATGTTTCTTTATTTTTTTCTTCAGATTTAGTATTACTGGAAGGACTATTTTTAATCTGATCCTTTAAATCATTTATTTTTTTAGCAATTTCAGTAAGTTGATCTGTAACTGTCAACATCTTGTTATACAATGAATCAATTTCATCTTTTTTTCTTTGTATATCTACAGTATTTACTTGTTCTGAAATATTTGAAAATATATCGAATAAACCCATATTATATATATAAATGTATAAAAATATTATTAATATTTTTATAAATATAAATCATAATAACGATTTTGCTCGATATATCTAAATATTATAAGTAGTCTTAATCCATTCCATTATATCATTTAATGATCCTGATTTATAATCACCGGAGAACCCCTTAAGCTTTAAAAACTTTGGATCCTTCATTGTAGATGTTTTATAAAATATATAATCCCCATATTTACCATTTCGAATACTAATATCATCGTTCAGTTTTCTAACAAGACCTTTTATACCTAAAGGATTAGAATTGGATTCTGTTCTCGTATCGTCTTTGACATTTTCGTGTCTGTCGCCTACGATGCCACCACCTTCAACGATACTCGTCTCGATACTGGATTCAATAATTCGAACTATATCATTATAAGTTATACTATTCGGATTTTTACTTTTTGGGAATAATCCCGATAAAGATTTTTTATGTTCGCCCCACGTAAAATATAAACCATATTTCCCCTTCTTTAATACTATACCATTATCATTATATACACCAAGTTTTATTCCACCCATCTCAATATTACCTCGCTCATCCACAATATCATCTAAAGAATACTCTCCA
>Ga0315902_10007407_pt1 | contig 14996 bp, 15 predicted proteins | sample LakEriMetagenome_9_FD_203523 | JGI IMG/M metagenome (GOLD analysis project Ga0315902, IMG submission 203523) | Freshwater fungal communities from buoy surface, Lake Erie, Ohio, United States - Buoy 12 MA117 | ecosystem: Environmental > Aquatic > Freshwater > Lake > Lake biofilm | place: USA... | reverse complement strand
CCGGTCAGCTTCTCGGTCGGTTCCCGGTTTCATCCGCCTCCTCCTCCTACTCTTCCTCCTCCTCCCGGTTCGCGGGGTCTTTCGCCTTCGCGTCTTGCGAACACCGATTCGCGGTCAGTGGCTTCTATCGTCTATTGTTTATTGTCTATTCCCTTCCCCAGCGCCCTCGGAACTCCCGGGAATAGACCATCGTCCGATCGCCGCCGGTCAGCTTCGTGGTCTTGTCCACGTCACAAAAAAAAGCGGCAGGCCGTGAAGCCTGCCGCCAAAGGGGATTGGAGAGTCGTCGGGCTGAACCCGGGAGGGCTTAGTAGCGCTCGCGACGGCCATTGCCGCCGCCACCACCGCCGCCGCCACCACCGCCGCCGCCGTAGCCGCCACGGCCACCGCCGCCGCCGCCGCCACCGTAGCCGCCACGGCCACCGCCGCCGCCACCACCGAAGCCGCCGGGGCGCTCTTCTTTCGGACGCGCCTCATTCACGACGAGGGGACGGCCCATGAAATCCTGCTCATGAAGGGCCTTGATGGCCTCCTGCATGCCAGTGGCGGTGTCGAGGGTGATGAAAGCGAAGCCACGGGGACGGCCGCTCATGTTGTCCATCGGGAGGAAAACATCGGTCACGGTGCCGTAGTTGCTGAAGAGGTCGCGCAGGTCGTTTTCGCTGGCGGAGAAGGGCAGGTTGCCCACATACATTTTGGTGTTCATTGTCAGTTGTCTTTCTGGATCGCAGCCCTCTGCGCATGCACAACCAGCCTCCGATCTTCGGATTTCAGAACACCAACGAATCCAAAGAAACACCTGATGAACAGCTCGGTCTGCCTGCTTCAGGTGGACTGCGGATCTGATGGTGGAGCTGTTTGCCTGAAACGCAAGGAATGGTTTGGGAAGTGCTCGATCGCGAAGGGCACCCCCCTTTCGGGTTAACCCTCTTCAACCTTTGCCAACGCTGACTGCGGAAACCTAGGGTCGGGTCAGCAATCCATGACACCGCAAGATCCTTTGCCCTCCAGTCAGGCCTCATCTGCACCCGGCAAACCGAGTTTTGTGTTTGTCCCGGCAACGTCTGACACCTGTGACATCATCAACAGCCCGTCAGCTCCTGATGATCGCATGGTTCATTTCGTCATTCTGACTGCAGTCGTTTTTTGCGGATTGGCTTTTGCTTATCTCAATTTCACCTTGCTGGATTCCAATTTGAACGAGCGGCTCGCCAAAATCGGCGGAACAGCGGGACCAATCCAGCAAGTCATGCCGCCGATCGCCGATCGTCCCGAAAGCGCTGACGGGGTCTCGTTTAAGCCTGGGCGTGCAACTGCTAACAAGTTCTGGTCGATGCCGTCGCAGGCGGAAAGTTTGCCAACTCTTTTATCGCCACGCCAGCTGGCCCCCGGACCAAGAGGCATCCTGGAGCGCGCGGCCAAGTCTGTCGATTGAGCAGATCGGGCCCTTTACGACGGATCACCGCTCGGGCGGCTCTGAAGCTTGACTGAAGACGGTCCAGAAGCGGGTGTGATGCGGGAGAGCAGCTGGCAAATACACGAAAGGCTGTGGTGTGCTTCTGCGGCACGGTAGGACAAGCTTGGCTGCACCGCCCGGAATCCCCGCACTGATGTCCCACCCTCACCAATCACGGGACGCATGACGCGCGACCTGAGACAGTGGCCTTTCCCACCTCCCTCTGGAATGCCCCGCCTGAAGGGAGGCCTGTCAGGAATAATTCGCGGGTTACCTCAACGTTTGAATTTTAAACTGGAGCTCGAAGACTTTGTTTAAAAGTGATGAATCTTAAAAGCCACCAGAAGAAGTCTTCCTGGGTCGTGCAGCAGCTGAAAAAAGCAGGCTGCACCTTTCCCGTGCCTGTGGAGCGTGTGCTGCAGCTGCTACCGGGAAATCCAGTGCATGTGATCCGCGAACTGGCGAATCAAGGCTATTTGGAGAACGAGGAGCTCTATCAAGGAACTCTCCCGCTTGGTGTCGCACGACGTCTTGAAAAGATCGGCGTGCTCAACCGTGCGATGCTTTCTGAACGACTGGCCGCCGGCAAGCTCAACCTGGACTCGATCAGCTATGTGGGCCGGAAACGCAGCGCCAAGATTCTCAGCTGGGCAAAGCTGGAACCCAGCTTGGAGGAGAAGTATCAGCTGCGTTTGAAGCTGCCTCGGCGTCTCATCCAAGAGCTCCACCAAATAGCTGAGAGTCCAAACTACTCCGCAATGGATCAATCCCTGCGCTCCTTGGTTGAGGAAATCCTTGTCGTCTTCAAGGCACAAGCGCAGAAGAGCAGGCCGGTCACTTGGAATCGCATCCGTATCGACCAGGTCCGGTGAGTGTGAGCACGGAGGCGCAGATCAGGTATAAAAAAGCCAACTCGCCCGATTGCTCCCCTTCGAAGCTGGCCCCATGAACCACGACAAAAGCGACCGCCATCAAAGTGGCCAGGGCAATGGCAGCTGCACGGGTGAACCAGCCAAAAATCAGCAGTCCCGCCCCACCTATCTCCACCACAACAGCCAAGACTAGGGTGGCGCGCCCCCCGATTCCAAAAAGCGGGAGGAAGCTCGGAACCTTGTCGGCGAGCAACTGAAGATGCGGCACACCGTGCAGGATGATCATGGCCAGCCCCAGGCCTAGCCGGAGCAGCAACAAGCCTGCATCCAGCCGCCTTGATGTCGCAGATTGGGACTTATGTTGGGCACGCTTCATGGTTCATGGATCGGCATCACAGCCCGGGAGGATGGCGCGGCGTGAAACCCTGCACCGACCGGGCGGTCGTGCGCCAGCGCGGGCCCTCGGCCACACTTCCACCGCTCGTATCCAGCCTCAGTCCGCAAATCGTCATAAACACATGATGGCCTGGCTTCACCCAGATCGTGACATACCTCCCTGGCCCGGGCTGGCCATAGTCCGCCATGCGGGCGGAGTTCAGCACCTCATGAAGAAGACCGGCTTTGATCAGCACATAAGAGACGCTCCCTGAGCAATCGTAACCCACGTCCTCCAGGCGACGGTGCCCTCCACCCAAAATGTAAGGCTTGTCCTGCAGATGGTTGGCAGCCTCAAGGATCCGATGGATCACCCCTGGCAGTGTATTCAAACCAAAGGCGTAACCATCACTCATCGTAATCACCTGCCTTGAACGCGAGGCACCGGTGATGGAGGCTTTCTGAGCCTGTGCCGCCGCCATGTAACACTGCTGGTAGTAGGAAGCCCACTGCTGCTGATGAGTCTCGTAAGCCTTCCACTGCCAGGCCAGCGCGGAGTATTCGGGGCGATGTGGATTCTGCACCGCCTGCCGGGCAAGATAATCCGCCCACTGCGCCGCCCGACCAGCCTCCCCGGCGTGTTGACGCGAGCGCCACATGGCCGTCTCAGGTGCCACCTGTGACGTGGCCGTCGCGGGGAATAAATGGACGAGGAGCGCTATCCCGGCCAATGCCATGATACGTTTACTGTGATACACAGTCACAAAGCTCCTTGATCGGCCTCTCCCGATACAGGCAGCTCCCGTGGTAACCCTTTTAACAAACCGGGTTACCCTGTTAAACTAAATGGAGCAGTGGGTGCTGGTTGTGTCCTCCCGGTTCGTTCCATGAATCTGGCCCACTAGGTTCAAAGCGACTGCACCTCCCGCCTTCCCGACCGATCCGGCCCAAATTTTGACCAGTCCGGCCCGGCTTGGGTCTTGCACGGTTCCTCGGGAGTGCTCCCTTGCCCGCCTCACCATCCCAGCCATGAACGAAGCATTCCCCGACATCCAGAAAATCCAGTTCGAAGGACCGAAGAGCCGCAACCCGCTGGCCTTCAAGCACTACAACGCCGACGAAGTCGTGGGCGGCAAAAAGATGCGCGACCACATGCGCTTTGGCGTGGCCTACTGGCACGCGATGCGCAATTCCCTCTCCGATCCCTTCGGCGGCGGCACCGCGCAGCGCCCGTGGGACGACGGCACGGACAGCGTGGCGAACGCGCAGCGCCGCGTGTGGGCCTGCTTTGAGTTCATGGACAAGCTGGGCGTGGATTACTACTGCTTCCACGACCGCGATGTGGCGCCAGAGTGCGCGACGCTGGCCGAATCGAACAAAGCTTTCGACGCCGTGGCCGATGAGCTGGAGAAAGCGCAGAAGCAGACCGGCAAAAAGCTCCTCTGGGGCACCGCCTGCCTCTTTGCCCACCCGCGCTACTGCCAGGGTGCCTCCACCAGCCCGAACGCGAACGTTTTCGCCTACGCCGGCGCGCAGGTGAAAAAGGCCCTCGAAGTGACGCACCGCCTCGGCGGTGAAGGCTACACCTTCTGGGGTGGCCGCGAAGGCTACGCCACCCTCTGGAACACGGACATGAAGCGTGAGGTGGAGCACCTCGCCGCCTTCCTCCACATGGCGGTCGATCATAAGAAGAAGATCGGCTACAAAGGCCCCTTCTACATCGAGCCGAAGCCGCGTGAGCCCTCCACGCACCAATACGACAGCGATTCCGCGGCCTGCCTGAACTTCCTGCGCGAGCACGGCCTGATGGAGCACTTCAAACTGAACATCGAGACGAATCACGCGACGCTGGCCGGTCACACGATGCGCCATGAGCTGCAGGTGGCCGCCGCTGCGGGCGCGCTGGGCTCCATCGATGCAAACACGGGCGACGAGCTCATCGGCTGGGACACGGACCAGTTCCCCACGAACATCTACCTCACCACGCAGATCATGCTGGAAGTGCTGAAGATGGGCGGCTTCACCACGGGCGGCCTGAACTTCGACGCGAAGTGCCGCCGCGAGTCCTTCGAGCCGGTGGACCTCTTCCACGCGCACATCGGCGGCATGGACGCCTTTGCCCGCGGCCTGAAGATCGCGCACGCCATCATCGAGGACGGCCGTCTCGACTCCATCATCAAGCAGCGCTACTCCACCTTCGACTCCGGCATCGGCGCGAAGATCGAGAAGCGCGAAGTGACGCTGGAAGATCTCGAAGCCTACACGCTGGCCAATGGCGAGCCGATGATCGCCTCCGGCCGCCAGGAAATGTGCGAGAACCTCATCAACGAGTATCTCTGATCTCCGCGGACACGCAGCCTCACTCCCCAAACGGCGGCCTCCGGGCCGCCGTTTTTTTTGCGAATGAACCGGCCGCATCCCGGAGCGCGAGTATGGCGCAGCCTACTCGCCTCTTGCGCGGCGATTCGTCACCGCCCGCCCCAAATCCGTGGCGAGTGGTCTTCGACACACACGCGCTCCATCACCGCGGCGCGTTCACTCCTACCCGAAAGCCCGCTATCCACGGAGCGCGAGTATGGCGAAGCCTACTCGCCTCTTCAGCCGCGATTCGTCACCGCCAGCCCCAAAACCGTGGCGAGTGGTCTCCGACACACTCGCGCTCCATCACTCATCACCGTCCCCGCATCGACTGCGGTTTATCGAGCAGCTTGTCGATCTCCACGCTGCTCGGCGAATCCTGCGGCGCGGCTTTCGCTTTCTCTTGGGATTCCGGGCGAGACTCCAAGGCACCGCTGCCATCCTTCGGCATCACGCAGCCGCGCAGCACGGCAAAGACGAGCAAAACCGTCCCCGCGACCCACAGCCAGCTTTTGAAGGGATTGGTCTGCCGACGCAGCGCGATGTGCCGCTGCCCGAGCCACAAAATGAAACGGCCATGCCGCGCCATCGCTTCCACGGCGAGTGTGTAGCGCTCCTGCGCCGTGTCCGCGTCCTCCACGGCGACCAGACTGTTCGCGAGCTGCTGCAGCCGGCGGCGTTCCTCGTTGAAAACGCGGCGTGATTCGCTGCGTGCCAGCCGCAGCACGCGCGTGACGCTGCGCGCGAGCTCCAGCGCCCACGCAAAGTCCGGATGCGTGACCGAATCCTCCGAAAGCATCTCCAGCACCGCCTGCGCTGGCTCGCCACGCCCGGAGAGCGCGTGATCAAAGGCCGCTGCGGTGACGTGCCAGTTCCACGTGCGGTCACGCAGGCCGCGCAGCAGCACCGCGCTGCTCACCGTGCCCGCCTGCTTGTAGCGGCGCTGTTTCCACAGCGCGAGCACCAGATTCGCCGCCAGCCAGCCTTGCAGATCCTCGCGCGTTTCGCAGCCCTCGAGCCACGCGGCCGTGTCATCATGCAGGCCGCTGTTCGCCAACGCGTAGCCCGTTTTGCCAAAGAGCACCGTCTGCTCGCGCATCCACGGGCCAAAGTCGCGGATCAGCTCCGGCACCGCGGCCGCCGCCTCGCGCGCATCGCCGATCTGGTCCAAAAACACCGCCACAGGCTCCGCCGCGCGATCTCCGGCCCGCTGACGCCACGCGGCGAAATGCTCACGCACCTCCCACTGCCGGCGATGGCACGCTCGCCGCACATGCAGCGCCGCAAAGCTCATCCCCACCGTCCCATCGGCCACTGCGGCCTCCAGGGCCACATCCAGCTCCCGCTGGCTGCGCTGCGAGGCGAGCTCGTGCTCCATAAAAAGCGGGAAACCGCCCAGCGCCTGCGGCAGGCGCACGAAAGCGGCCAATCCGGCCTCCAGCGCCGCCTTGTCCCGTTTTTTTGCCGCGATCAGCACGCTCCAGCCCGCAGCCAGCCAGGCCACATCCACGTGCAAAGGTGCCGCGATCACCGATTCGATCTCCGCGACCTCGTTTTGCCGCCACAAGGCACGGCACAGCTGATCCAGCACCCACGCATCCGCCGGAAAAGCGCGCCACCGCGCCGCGAGATACGCGGCGAGGCTCGCCTCACCCGCTCGCTGCACCGCGGAGGCCGCCACGCGCTCGCGATCGTCCTCCAGCAGGCGTTTCACCTCCGCCCACAGCGCTGCCGCATCCGCCGTGGAAAGCACGGTGGCGGCTTCGCTCGATGAAACGGGTTCGTCAGGCATGGATGCGTCGGTTTGAGAAACTCAATTCATCATTCGCAGCGCCTCGCGAATGATGCGGTCCACCGCGGAGCCATCCGTGACAAAGCCGGGCTGCTTCACCACCTCGTTCACGGCCTTTTGCGCCTCGCCCTGCTTGTAGCCCAGCGAAATGAGCGCCAGCACCGCGTCACTCTGCGCCTCACGCGCCGGATCGTGCGAGGTCTTCGCACTGCGGCTCGCCTGCCAGGCATCCACGACGCCGACCTTGTCCTTCAGCTCCAAAACGATGCGCTCCGCTGTCTTGCCGCCCACGCCTTTGATCCGCGCGAGCGCCTTCACGTCGCCTTGAATCACCGCGTCTTTGAAAGCGAGCACCGGCATGCCGCTGAGCACCGACAGCGCCATCTTTGGCCCCACGCCGGACACGCGGTCCATGAGCAGGCGGAACAAATCCCGCTCCTCGCCCGTGATGAAGCCAAAGAGCTTGTGCTCCTGCTCGGTGACGTGGTGATGCGTGAGCAGGGTCACCTCCGCGCCGATCTGCGGCAGCCGGTCAAAGGTGCTCAGCGGCACATTCACCGCGTAGCCCACGCCATGCACATCCACCACCGCCAGATGCGGCAGCGCCTCGGTCAAAACTCCTCGAATAAAAGCGATCATGTCCCTTCGATGAAGCCGCTCTGCGGCCTGCGTGCAAGAGGCGTCTTTGTCAAAAGACTCGCCTCGACTGCGTGCGCCTTCCTCAAATCAGCTCCGGCATTGGCAGCGCGTTATCGACGAGGTATTGCGGACGACCGGCGTGGTCATTGAGCGTCACTTTCGTCACATCGATGCCGAGCTGGCGGTAAAGCGTGGCAAACACCTCCGCAAAACGCACCGGCCGGTCCGTGGGTTCCGCCGCGTGCTTGTCCGTGGCGCCGATGATCTGCCCGTGGCGTAATCCGCCACACGCCATCAGCGCGCTATTCACGCGCGGCCAGTGATCGCGCCCGCCTTTCGGATTGATCGTCGGCGTGCGGCCAAACTCGCCCCAGCAGATCACGGTCACGTCTTTGTCCATCCCGCGCTCATGCAGATCCGTGATCAGCGCACTGAGTCCCGCATCCAGCAGCGGCAGATCTTCGCGGAGCTGGCCAAAGTTGTTCGAGTGATAGTCCCAGCGGCTGAAGGCCAGCGAGACCACGCGCGCACCGGCCTCGACGAGCCGACGCGCCGCCAAAAAGTGCGACGTGAGCCGGGGACCGCCGTCATCGCGATTCCGGTTCTCGCCTTTGCCGTAGCGCTCGACGATGCGCGGGTCCTCACGGCTCAAATCGAGCGCCTGGAGCAGTTTCGGGCTCGTGAGCACATTCAGCGCCTGTGCGTGAAACACATCCACACCTCCCATCAGCCCGCTCGCGTCGATATCCCGCCGCAGCGTGTCAAAACTGGCCAGCAGCGCCTTGCGATCATGCAGCCGGTCCAGCGAGATGTTTTTCAATTCCATGTCACCCGTGCCGCTCTCGCGATTCGGCTGGAACGGCGCGTGAGCGATGCCGAGGTAGCCGGAGGCTCCGTTGTCAGCCCAGGGCATGTGACCCATCTTCGGCGCTAGGCCGACATAAGATGGCACCGCCGGATCTGCCGTGCCGTCGATGCGTGAAACCGTCGCACCGAGCGATGGCCAGCCTCCGGGCGGCTGCTGCTTCGTCGCACGGCCCGTCATGCACTGAAACGCATCATGCCGCCCCTCGGAGTCCGCGATGCTGCGGATCACCGTGCACTTGTCCATCATCTTTGCCAGCCGCGGCATGTGCTCGCAGAGCTGGAGACCGGCCACATTCGTCGAAATGGGTTTGAACTCGCCGCGAATCTCCGACGGCGCGTCCGGCTTCATGTCCCACATGTCCTGATGCGGCGGCCCGCCGGGGAGGAAGACCATGATCACGGCCTTGTGGTTGTTTTTCACCTGCTGCGCCGCCTCCGCACGCAGCAGCTCCGGCAAAGAGAGACCACCCATCGCCAAACCGCCCGCGCGCAGGAAACTCCGACGCGAAAGACCATCGCAAAAGCCGCCTTGGGCCTGGTTGAAAAGGGAAATCATGACGCGCCAACCTACGCGCGCTCGGCTCACCTTCTTGCCGGACCGCGGAATCGCTCGTTGACGCTGCACGCCGTGTCTTGATACAAAGCGCACCTTCATGCGCCCACGCACCCTCTTTCTCAGCTCGCTCCTCGCCCTCGCTCTCACTTCCTGTGCCCCCATTCGCACGGAGACCGTCTCCGTCGGTCGTGCGCGCTCGTCCTGCCTCAATAACACCGTCGATTTCGGCTGGGACGGCGGAGTGATCAATTACCACGCCATGCGCGGCATCGGTGTCGATCTGCTCATTCACCGCGCCACACGCGGCGGCAGCGGCACGGATGACGACTACGCGCGGCGAGAGACCGGCGCGCGTGCTGCGGGCCTCAAATGGGGCGCGTATCACTACATCAAGCGCTCCGAAAATCCGCACGCGCAGATGCACCGCTTTGTCAGCACCGTGAAGGCCGTCGCCGCGCGCAATGGCACGCTCGGCTATCCAGTGATGCTCGTTTTGGACAATGAGGGCAAAGATCGCGTCACCTGGGACACGCTCGCGAATCTCGCGCGCCTCGTCCGCTCCCGCACCAGCACCTGGCCACTGCTGTATTGCAGCGTCCCGCTCGCTGGCACGGCCGCGTGGCATCAGCAGTGCCGCGAGCTCGAGCACCTCACTGGGCACGATCGTGATACGCTCCGCTCCTGCGGCCTGTGGGTGCCGCGCTACGGCGAATCGCCCTCTTCGAGCATGTCCTTCAGCGTCCCGACGGTGTTTGGCGACTGGACCTTCTGGCAATACTGCGGCGATGTCTCCGGGCATCCTCGTCACGCCCTCGCCGCGCGCGAATTCACCGGACAAGTCGGCGCCGCCTACACCCGCTCCGGCGGCCGCCCTTCCCTGCGCCACTTTTGCGACCGCAATCTCTTCAACGGCTCCCGCTCCGCCTTCGAGTCCTTCTACCGCTCCCACTCCTCCGCCCCCGCGCAGTGGCGCTAAAAAACCGTTCTCGGTTCTCAGTTCGCTGTTCCCAGTTCTTCTCAACGCGAATCATTCGCCATTCCTCATTCGTCATTTCCCCCGCATGGCTCTCAAAGCGATCATCCACAAAGCCACTGTCAACTTCTCCGACCTCGACCGGAATCTCTACGCCGACCACACGATCACGCTCGCGCGTCATCCGTCCGAAACGGAGGAGCGCATGATGATGCGGCTGCTCGCCTACGTCTTGAACGCGCCGGAGAACAACGACAAGGGCACCCTGGAGTTCGGCAAGGACATGTGGGAGGCCGATGAGCCCGCCCTCATCCAGCTCGATCTCACCGGCCTCACCGAACACTGGATCGACCTCGGTCAGCCGGAGGAAAAACGCCTCGTCCGCTCCTGCGGTCGCGCACGAAAGGTCAGCGTCTTCAGCTTCAGCAACAGCACAGCCGCCTGGTGGGCCTCCGTCGCCGAAAAAATGGCCCGCGTGACGAATCTGCACGTCTGGCAGTTCCAGCCCAAGGACACGCAGGCTCTCGCCGCGCTCGCGGACAAAAACATGGACCTGCAAATCACCCTCCAAGACGAACTCCTCTTCGTCGGTGCCGGCGACCGCAGCGTGGAGCTCACTCCGACGCGGCTCTGCGGCGCTTAGGTCTCCCAACAGGCCATCAAGCTGCAATGCGGCGAAGCAGAGTAGCCATATCGCTCCGTCGAGATGAGCCGAGAGCTGGCGCAAACACGAACGTCCTCAAAAAATACTTCATCAGCAGGGTTGGCGGAGCGCCAAGCTCATCTCGCGGAGCGAGATGGCTACTTTGCCTCACTTCTGAAACAGCCTCGGCAAAAACTCGCTCAAATACCCGCGCCACACAGGCCAGGAGTGATCTCCGGCCGTTTCGTGCCATTCGTGCTTCACGTTCGCGGCTTTCAGCGCGTCGATCAGCGTGTGATTGCGATCGAGAAGGAAATCATCCTTCCCACAAGCAATCCACAGCAGCTTCAACTTCGCATTCGTGCCCGCACTGTCATCCAGCGCCGCTTTCACCGCCTCCGTGTCCGCCGCGCCGCTGAAGGAGCCGATGTAAGCGAAGCGATCCGTCGCATTCAGCCCAATGGTGAGCGATTGCCAGCCGCCCATGCTCAATCCGGCGATGGCGCGGCTCCCCTGCCCCGGCAGCACGCGATAATTTGCCTCCACCAGCGGCAAGGCGTCCTCAAAGAGCTCCTTCCGAAACGCCGCGAGCGAGTCACCGCGCTTCGCCTTGTCATCACGCGGCACCATGCCGTGCGGATGACCATCGAGCATGACCATGATCATCGGCTTCGCTTTTCCGGTGGCGATCAGATGATCGAGAATCCAATGCGCCTTCCCATGTTCCGTCCAGCCGCGTTGATTATCGCCCGAGCCATGCTGCAACACGAGCAGCGGCAGCTTCTCGCTGTCTTTTTCATAACCCGGCGGCGTATAGACCACCACCTCACGCGGCACACCGAGCTGCTTCGAGTGAAACACATGCGTGTGCACCGTGCCGTGCGGGATGCCCGCCTGCCAATCCCACGCCGCAGGCGGATTCGCCGCGATGTGCAGGATGCTCTTCTGCGGCATGCGCTGCGGCTTGATCGCCGTGTTTTGCGGATCGAGCACATTCAGCCCATCCACCTGAAACGAATATTCCCACACCCCCGCGGGCACCGCGATGGCTCCACTGCTCCACAAACCATCACCGCCCCGCGTCAGCGCCGCGTCTTGCTTCGTCCACTGCCCCTTGAGCCGCACTTCGGCCGCTTTCGGTGCCTTGATCGAAAAAGTGACCTTTCCATCCGCGATGTCCGAAGCGGCAAAAATCGAGCAAGGGGCCAAAAGGAGAGCAAAAACGAGGTTGGGCAGTGTTTTCATGAAGAAGCAGTTTACAGCGCCATCTCGACGCCGCCGATGAAAACGCGGCGCACCTCGAGTTTCCGACTCAAAAGGACCACATCAGCATTTTTGCCTGTTTCGAGGCTTCCCGTGTGTTTCGCGATGCCCGTGAGCTCGGCGGGCGTGAGGCTGGCCATGCGCAAGACCTCCGGCAGCGTCGCGGAGGTGTCGCGTTTCATCTGCCGCACCATGTGATCCATGCCCACGATGCTGCTGGCGAGACTCGTGCGGCCCGGTGCCCATCCGACTCGGCCATCACTCTCGAACCACGAACCATCCTCTGCCGCGCCAAAGCGATAATTCCCCGGTGGCAGGTCCAGCGCCCGATTCGCATCGGTCACGAGGCACAGCTTGCGTGGTCCTTTGAGTCGAAACGCGAACTCCAGCAACTCCGGCGCGAGGTGGCAGCCATCGGCGATCACCTCCGTGCTCATGTCCGCCGTGCCGAGCACGAATTCGAGCATGCTGCCGCGCATTGGCACGCCGAGCCGCGAACGCACCGAGGCCACGTTGCTCATCGCACACCAAAAGTGGTCCACATGCCGCATCCCCGCCTTGAACGCCGCCGCCATCTCCGGCCAACTCGCGTTCGAGTGCCCGCAGGTGATCAGGCAGCGCCGTTTCTTCGCCTCGCGATAAAACTCGACCGCCCCCGGCAGCTCCGCCGCGCAGGTGGCGATGCGCACGAGGCCTGTTTCAAAGTAAGCGCGATACTCCGCCGCCGTCGGCGACCGCCGCCCTGCCGCCGAATGGCAGCCCACCTTGTCTTCCGCGAAAAACGGCCCGTAAAGATGCACGCCGGCAATGCGGGCCCCGTTTGGCGAACTCCGCTCGGCTCGCACCGCCCTCACCGCATCCAGCATCGCATGGATTTGCTCAGGCGAGCCCGTGGTGGTCGTCGGAAAAATCGTCGTCGTCCCATGCCGCGCATGCGCCCGGCACGCCACCCGCACCGCCTCGCTCGTCCCGTCCATGAAATCCGCCCCGTCACCGCCATGCACATGAATGTCGATGAACCCCGGCGAAAGATAGCCGCCACGCCCATCCACGACCTGCGTCTCCGCCGATACCTTTGGCTTTCGCTTGGAGATGGAGACGATCTTCCCGTTTTCACAAAGCACCCAAGCATCTTCGATCAGGTGATCTGGCAAAATGGCGGTGACGTTGGAGAAAAGGAGGCGCTGCATGCTGCTTCAACGCCACACGCATTCGTGATGTTGTTTAGATTTCTTCCCTTGGCATCCACCCCATCCCGGCGCAGGGAAAAGCCATGTCACATCCCTTTCTCCAACTCGGCGTCCCCCACGATCTGACCCGCGGGCTTGAAGAGCTCGGCATCGTCACGCCCACGCCCGTGCAGGAGCAGGTCGTCCCGTTTTTGATTCAAAACAGCTCCGACCTCATCGCGCAGGCGCAGACGGGCACGGGCAAGACCGCCGCCTTTGGCCTGCCGCTGCTCATGAAGATCGATCCGGCCAATCGCGACATCCAGGCCCTCGTGCTCTCGCCCACCCGCGAGCTCGCGAAGCAGATCGGCAAGCAGCTCTTCCGCTACACCAAATACAGCGACAAAAAGATCTTCATCGAGGTGGCCTGCGGTGGCGACAAGATCGACATGCAGATCGAGCGCCTGCGTCGCCCCACGCACATCCTCGTCGCCACGCCGGGCCGCTTGACCGAGCTGCTCGATAAAGACGCCCTCACGCTCGAATTCGTGCGCTACGCCGTGCTCGACGAGGCAGACGAGATGCTCAGCATGGGCTTCAAGAAGCACATCGTCGAGATCCTGAAGATCGCCGCCATGCGCCGCGCCACCTGGCTCTTCTCCGCCACCTTCCCCGATGCCGTGGGCGATCTCATCAAAGGCTGCATGTCCGCCAGCGCGCACCGCATCCAGATCGACACCGAGCAGGTCGTGAACCGCGACATCGACCACCACTACACGCTCTGCCACCGCGGTGAAAAGACCGCTTTCATCGTGAACTTCCTCAAACGCCGCCAGGAGGAGCGCGGCCTCATCTTCTGCCGCACCAAATACGGTGCCATCCGCCTCGGCGAGGAGCTGCGCGAGGCCGGCATCCACGTCGAGGTCCTCCAGGGCGACCTCGCCCAGCGCGACCGCGACAAGGTCATGCGTGCCTTCAAAAAAGAGCGCGTCCCCTTCCTCATCGCCACCGATGTGGCTGCGCGCGGCATCGATGTCGCCGGTTTGAGCTTCGTCCTGCATCATCAGCTCCCCGACCAACTCGAATACTACACCCACCGCAGCGGCCGCACCGCCCGCGCCGGGAAAAAAGGCATGTCCCTCGCGCTCATCGAGCAACAGGAGAAGCCTCTGCTCAACGCCCTCGCCCAAAAACTCCGCGTGGAGTTCAAAGAGTGGCGTCGATAAGCCCCAAGAGGCCCCGCTGAAATCATCGCGGACATTTTTACCGAACCTCTAATTTACAAGAGGCTCGTCCGTTATATTGGCGCTTCATGCCCGCCAAACGCAAAACCTCCATCCCCGAAGCCAGCCCTGAGGCCCTCAATGAGAACCTCGGCAAGCGCGTGAAGAAACTCCGCGCGGATCGCGGCTGGTCGCTGGAGGAACTGGCCAATACCAGCGGCGTCAGCCGCAGCATGCTCAGCGAAATCGAGCGTGAGAAGGCGAATCCCACGCTGACCGTCACCTTCCGCATCGCGCGGGCGTTTGGGCTCACTTTGCAGGAGCTGATCGAAAGCGCCGAGGCCAGCGCATCGAAAATTCAGGTCATCCGCGCCAGTGACCGCGCCCAGGTCTATCGCAGCGACAAGCAATGCGAGATCCGCACGCTCTCGCCGCTGAACTTGGAGAAGGATGTCGAGTTTTACGAGCTCACGCTCAAGCCCGGCGGCGCTCTGCGCAGCCAGCCGCACTTTGAAGGCACACGCGAGTTCCTCACCGTCGAAGAAGGCACTGTCCGCATCGAATCCGGCGAAGACCACGACGACCTCACCAAAGGCGACAGCGGCACCTACCGCGCCGACGTCCCCCACGCCATCATCAACACCGGCAAAGGCGCTGCGGTGGTGTTTCTGGTCGTGATTTACCGCTGACGCCTCTTTTCCCAACCCAACCATGCAAAACACACGCTACTTCTCTTTGATCCGTCGGATCGGTCAGATCAGTCTGATCTCATTGTTGGCCTCCAGCGGCCTTTCTTGGGCCCAAATGCCT